>TARA_R110001592_G_scaffold3537_7_pt1 | contig 43285 bp, 38 predicted proteins | sample TARA_R110001592 | Tara Oceans TARA_R110001592 (sample SAMEA4398387) | marine metagenome | biome: Polar Biome; feature: [SRF] surface water layer (ENVO:00010504); material: water (ENVO:00002006), including particulate matter (ENVO:01000060) such as... | depth 5 m | reverse complement strand
ATCTTTTCCATCTTACCACCCTTATTCATTTCTTGCCACTTTTTATAGAGTGTTTGTTCTTCTACTGACATTTCTTTAAGCATGTCTAGATTATCTATTAAATTTTGTTTTTGACCTTCAAAGTCAAAAATGTCTTCATTTTCTATAATATCAAATATTGTAGTTTGTTTGTTCATTTTATTATTTTTAAAATCCGTATTTTTCTTTTACTCTACCACTAATCGGTATTGGTTCTCCTTGTTCGTCTATCCTAACAAAAGTAATGTTTGTACACAAAACCACACTTTGTCTACCATTATAAACATTATGGGTTCTAGCCTCCATTTTAATGTTTATACTAGTTTCACCTATTTTATCTATTTTACCGTAAATTTTTATAAGTTGACCTTCTTTAGCTGGTCGATGAAACACACACTTATCAATTGCTACCGTAACCATTCTGGGGGTATCACAACATTGTGATGCGAATCCAGCTGCGGATGCATCTAACCAAGCTAATAATTTACCACCGAATAAATTACCGTGGAACCCCAAATCAGATTTCTTTACTGGGTGTGTGTTTAATAATTCCATTATTTTTCAATTATATTTCCATCATCGTCCATTTGAGGTGCATTTCTTGCCTCCCAAATTAACCAAATAATTACACACACATAAATTATACTACCGATTATTAACAACTCATTCATAATTTAAATTTAATTAAATAAGTTTCTAATGTCAATTATTATACTAATCATCCCATATACCGCAAACAAAGTAAAAATTAATATACCCCACTTATAGTTACTACCTAATTTTTCTGGTGTCTCCTCATCTTTAAACTCTAAGGGATTTTTACTTTTACATCCTTTACACGCCATATTAATTAAAATTTTCAGACTTTGATAGTTCCTGTAATAACCTTTTTTCTTCTGGGTTAACAACTATAGGGTTTTTTGGATTAAAGTGTATGTACAGGTCCCCTATTTCCCCACCAGGACCTTTAAATCCTTTTTGGTTTATCATTAAAGCATTTTTATAGTTATGGTTGGTTGGACTATCTACTTTAATGTCCCCCTCAAAATGAGGTACGATTATACTCTTACCCAATATTAAATCTATAAAACTAATATCTATTTCATAAATTAAATCCCTATTCATCTTTTTAAATAGAGGGTGAGGTCTAACTTGTGCTACAACAATTAAATCTCCAGGTATCCCACCAAAAATTTCATTACCTTTCCCTCTCATTTTCATAAATTGTCCAGTTTCAATACCTTGTGGGGCAGTAAATTTTATTCTTTCTTCTTTAAGGTTACCTCCATTCATAAATCCACTAGTACCACAGGAATTACACCCCTGTCTACTAACATGTTTAAATGGTCCCATCCCCATTACTTGTTCTACTACACCATTACCGTGGCAGGTAGGACACTGGATATTGTTAGACGCTCTTCTATTTACACTTATTTCTTTTTCTAATCCAAAGTATGATTCTTCTAGAGATAAATCTAATGTAACTTTTAAATCACCACCTCTTCTAGTTGCCCTTTGTTGGAATGGGTTATGTCCAGCTTGCCCTCCAAAAAACTGTTTAAACACATCAAAAGGGTCACCACCACCATGACCATTAAATAGGTCTTCAAAACTAGAACCACCTCTATCATATTGTGCCTTTTTATCTGCATTACTTAAAATAGAATATGCTTCAGAAATCTCTTTAAATTTTTCTTCACCGTTTGGATTTTTATCTGGGTGGTATTGTAGTGATAGTTTACGATAAGCTTTTTTAATATCTGCTGCTGTACTATCTTTACTTACCCCCAATATTTCGTAATAATTTTTCATATGCGTTTAAATACTTATCATATCATAATTTTTAATAACCATAAAAAAAGAAAGGTTATGTCTACTTCTACTAACTATAGGAATATTAATAGAAAATATAAACAAATTTTAAAAAAATCAAATGTTATATTCCCAATTAAATTAAATAGGAAAAAAGAATGTATTACAGAATTGGCATTAGTCTGTCATGGAAAATGTGAGGACAAAACAATTCAACGAAGAGATGACTTGGGTAGGTTGGAGACTGTTTCTTCTGACAACCCCGAGTTTGCAATATTAGACATATGTGATTTCGATGTCGAAGAGAAGGTGTATGACCATAAAAGAAAGAAAAGACGTTACGTACAAGATATAATAGAAGAGTACGTCCCTAGTCAAAATATTGTCCAGATATTTAAATTAAATAATAAAGTCGTTATACAAAATAATGACCAATATTTTTTATTTAGTTTAAAAAATATAAATGAAGCTTCTAGACTAATGGAATGTTTAAAAGTTTATTTTAAATCTATAAATAAATTTAATTGTTTATTTAGTAAGGATTTATCTACTATCCACAGAAAAGACCTATACAACATATTAGAAAAGTATGGTTTCGATAGGAAGTTACTTTATAAGCATTACACTTATTAGTCTGTTGTAAATTTAAAGGTCACCCCTGAAATTTCTATTTCGTAACTATCTGGTGTTTTACCTAGAGTTCCTGTTATTCCACTCAACAATTCAATTTCTCTATGTATTTTGTGATGTAAGTAAGGTTCTACTTTTATTTGGATGGTTATCTCTTCTAGACTAAATGGAAAATTAGAAATATCTTCAGAAATATTAGCAAAATAAGAAAGATACTCTTCTAATTTATTCCCATTATCTTCTTGATTCTGCTCCATATACCCATTGGTGGTTGAGTGGTATTTTTTACACCACCCAACCCACTTGATTTTATTTTATTTATTAAGGCAGCTTTATGTTGTTGTAGGTCCTTCTTGTCCCTCAACATGTTCTTCTGTAACCACTGCACTTGCTTCGGTTCTATTTCCATCTATCTTCTCTTCAATATCTTTTAATCCATTTAAACTTATATCTGCTTCTACATTAAATGAGATTTTTTTAAGTTCATCCAAACTAAAACTATTAAACATATTTTCTAGTTCCACTTTTTTCTGTGTGAGTAAAGTTTTCTTTTCTTCTATTTCCTTATTCACTTTAATAACTTCTTCCAGTACTCCTACCATATATTCTACAGAACCTTCAGTCATAGTAGAGAAAAAAGATATTAACCTGTACCCTTTTGAGGTGTCGTCCCCGTTGACTTTAAACGCTACTTTCTCTTGGTGTGCACTTAGAATAGTTTCTACTTGCCAATTTAAAGGTAACTTTAAATCTACAACAAAGTACTGTTCATGTTGTCGGATACTGTGGAATAGGTCTCCAAATCTTGTTATTTCATTAAATAATCCCATTAACTTATTATGTATGTTAAAAAGTAAGAACAGGATGCGATAACTTCTACCATTTTTATATCCGACAGCACTAATTTTTTAGGTGGGTTAGAAAATAAATGTTGTAAAAACAATATTCCGTACCTTAACATAGTGAATGTAGATAAAAAAAATAAAAATAATAGTAGCATATCTAGCATCTTATTTTTTACCTTCTTCTAAAATTTCTTTTCTTATAGTTTGACATAGAGTTTTTATCTCTTGAGCTGCTTTTCTTGCTCTGATTCCCGCACTTTTATTACCAGTGTCGAAAAATTTTGTAGTGTCTACGGACATCGCTTCTACTAATTCTTTAATGTTTGTTAATGTTTCCATCTTTAATCTTCTTTTTGTTTTTCATTATTTATTTGTTGAAATGATTCCCATAAACTTATGGCATTTATCACTTCATTTAGTTCCTTCAATGTGGAAATACACATCTCCAGTCTTTCGTTATGTGGAATCGTTAGATTGTTCAGTAACTCTTCTAACTCCGCCTCTAATTTTAATTTATCCACCAATAAAGTATTGGTTATTAGTCCAATCATTTTCATTTTATAAACTTTTTAGGGATAATATAAGCAGGAAAGGTAAAAAAGTCAACTTTTAATATTAGAATATAATAATTTATAAATTTCTGTGTATATATCTAACTCCGATTTTGTTTTTCTTCTACCAAATTTAAATAAGCTGGTAAAAAACCCGTCCACCTTTTTAATGTCAAAGGGTGAGTCTTCTCTATAAAAAGACTCCTCAAAAAAATGCCAGAAATAATCGTGATGGTCTCCTTCTATGTTAAATTTTATATTTTCCTTTTTAAAATCCTCAATAACTTTATTCCAACACCAATTAAAATGATTTATTTTATCTTTTTCTTCTTTAATTACATCTGCACCTAAATAAGTATTATCTACTAAATAATACAAATAAGATACAAAATCAAAAAATAGTTCGGAATTTTCCGTCTGGATGTCATTGGCTCTAAACCACAGTCTGATATCTCTATCAGCTATAGGTTCTCCTATGTATCTCAGGAATTCATATGGGGTGTATTTTTTTTTCGCCATATGGCAAAATACCATAAGATTAACAATAATCAATAATTATTGTGTCTTCTTGTCGTAATCGAATAAATGTTTCATAAATGACATATCTGTAGTAATACTTTCATTCAGGTCTTCAGTTACATTACATCCTAAAGCTGCTAAAGCTTTTTCCCTATCACTTCCACCAAAATCACCATCAACTGCATCACATAAACCCTCGTCATAAAGATTTTTATAAGCTTCCTTTACTTGGTTTTGTTCTTCTGATGTAAGACCCTTACGACCTACTGGTTGTATTGCTGTAAAAAATGCTTTCTCGTCTGTACCCATACCATCCATCGCGTCATATAGTTCTTTAGCGATTCTTTCAGGGTTTATCCCTTGTACTTCATTTAGATTCATAGATTCGTCACCACCACAATCACCTTCATGTACTTCACCACAACTTTCACACATATCACCTTCTCCACCTTCTTTCATGTCTCTTTGGTCTTTAATGTTAGAGTAGTCACCTACTACTTCCGATGCACCTCCATCAAATTCACTTCTATCTGAATGGTCAATTGTTTTATAATCTTCTTCCATATCTTCTTCATAAGCTTCCGCTAATGAAGGTCGGTATCCTGGGTTTGGGTGTTGTGTCCAGTCGTTTGGTACGGCAAATCCTTCCGGTCCTTTTAATTTTTTATATTTTCTTTTCATAGTTTTTTGGATTCTTTCACCAACTTTGTTGGATACTACGTTTCCTAAATCACCATCTTTATTACTTTGAGCGTTACCTGTTTCTTGAGACCCATCCAAATACTTTTTAAATCTTTCACCAAATTCTTTAGATGGTTCAGTACCATACTCTAAATCCTCTAGGCCACCCCCTCTCCAATCATCAATGTAATCTTCTTGGTCGGTATTGTTTCTATACATAGGAGATTTATAATCTGTTTTAGAATTATTTTGGTGTGGAAATTCAGGATTACTATTATTTTTAAAATTTAAGTAATCTTTAAGTTTAGTAGCCACGGCATCCATTGCTGCTTTATTTTGGTTACCACCCGCTTTTAAAACTTTATCCGTAACCGCTTTACCTGGAAAGTTTTGGTCACTTTTCTTTAGCTTTTCATTTAAACGAGCTCTTAGTTTAGATACCTCTTGTGCCTTAACAATTTTTGGTTTTGCAACAGACTCAAGAATTTTATCTAATTCCTTGGAAGCTTTTTCTTTACTTAATTTTTTCATTTTTCTTTTTTTATATAAATATACCTTAATTACCCTTCGTACTTAGGTTTATTACCTTTCATGGTGTAGAGTTGTCCAATCGGTAGGTTCATCTTTGAATTACCAACCAAGTTGGTTATTGGGGACTTATAGAAACCTCTTCTAATTATTTCCTCAATCTCTTTTTTACTGTACTTTTTTACTCTATCTTTAGCTTGTTTTCTTAACCTTTTACCTGTCTCACTATCTTCTAACTCTTTTAATATTATATTTTTTAAGTAGTTGACTGGTTTTCCCGTCTTTTTAGCGACATTTTTTATCGCTTCTTTTAGGGTCGTGTCTTCGTAAAATTCTAAAGAATTAATGTCTCCTTGGTTGCAGTATGGGAATTTTTTACATTTGTCTTTAACTTTAACAAAAGTAGAACCTGGTCCACCGTACTTAGGAAAGTTAGGGTCGTTAACGGCTCTCCAATTCTTTTTATTCTTTGCCCAAATTGCTGGACCTTCAAATGAACCAGAAGACGATGCCCCTGTTACTTCATCCAACTCTTCTTCAGATTCTACATCTATCTCCTCTTCCTCTTCTTTTTCTTCTAAAAGTCTTGCGTATTCTTTAAGGTAATTTTTTGCCATATCTTCTATGGTTGAACTTTTCTTTTTAACTGGTTTTGTTTTCTTTGGTTTAAACTCACCACCAAAAGGAGAACTATAAGCGCCTGAAGATGACGCTCCGGTCACTTCTTCCATATCTTTTTCATCTTCTTTAATGTCTGACTCCATACCTTTAGTAAAAGAATGTAAATCTTTACCTTTTAAACCAACTGATAAGGTTTTTGCGACATCATTTAAACCAGCTTTTTGTTGGTGTTTGTATTTTGCTATTTGATTCTGACCTGTATCCATATTACTTTACTCTTTTTACTTGGTTTTCCCAAAAACTTCTTCTCAACCAAAAAGTCCTATATAGTTCTACGATAGCTTTCGTCGCAACATCTGCCATCATTTCTCTATTTAATTTATTGAGGTTACCTCCTTTTTTTCTAAACTCTTTTTCCACCATATCCACTATAGATTTTTCTGCTTTGGTTTGTTTAAGAAAGGACTTCATCTCTTTTCTTATCAAAACCTCTATTTGTTTTTTATCTGTAGCGGTTAAAGCCATGGTTTAAATCTTTTACTATAAATATATGGGAGGTGGAGAATCTACTGTATTTTATCTAATACAATGGCCGCGGTAGTAATTGTTGCGGCACCTAAGAAAAAGTGAATGATTGGTTTGTTGTACCATTTTGGTCTTAACTCTTTTGTCAAGTCTATATAAAGGTCGATTCTTTGGTTTAACAACTCTGTCTTATTAACCATAAAACCCAACTCTAAACTATCTAAAATATGTAGCTTTTGGTATTGTGTTAGTTTTTTTTCTAGTAGTTTAATTTCTAACTTTTGTAAACTGTCCGTTTGTTCATATACCTGGAATAGTGAATCTATTTCTACCACTTCTTTTTCCGTAAATGTAGTTGTTTGTGACAATGACCAAATTGGGGCCAATAACATTAAAATTAGTATTAACTTTTTCATTTTTTCTTAAGTCTTTTTTTAATAGATAGTTCAGCTTTTTTTGAATTCTTCTTTTTAACTACTGGTTTTTTCTTTTTAAGTTCTTTTAACTCCTTGTTAGTGTCAGCAATTTTCTTTTTTGTAGATTTCTTTTTCTTTTTAATATACTTTATCTTACCATCAACTTCTGAGGTTTTAGTTTCATTACTTTTAATATTCTTTTTAATCTTCTTAACCTTTCTACTTGAGTTGGCGTTCATCATCCAAACTAACCCAACAAAAAAACCAATAACTCCAACTATGTACTTCCAAGATTCTTTAATAAATTTCATTTTAATAATTTTTTAATTCTATTTATGTCTTCTTTTAAATACTTATCCCACAATTCAGACCCTTTTCTAACAAACTTATCTTTTATTCTTGTAGTGGAAGGTATTGTTATGTCTGGAGTAAAAGGTATGTACTCTGTTAGATTAGTTCCTGCACAATTAGCATCTTCTAAAGCTATTATTAAAGAATTTTTAAGTTCAATAGTAGTGTCTGACGCAGTTATCTCCCCTATTTCGTCAATCTGGTCTAATAAACCATCAGTATCTAATAATTTATAAGCGTCCCATAATACACAGATTCTATTACTATCGATATATTTTCTTATAACGACATCTATTTCTTTCATATCGTTTTCCGACACCCAACCAGTAATGCCATCTAAATGGTCCGCTAATAACGATACGTCTTGTTGTAGTTTATTACGTTGTTCATTAAGTGATGAACCGTAACTACCTTTATGAGATTTATGTAACCTTAAAATTCTATTTTTTTCCTCTTTGTTTGATTCCATAATTAAAATTATAATCCTTCTTCTTCTTCAGACTCTTCAGTAGTTTTTCTTTGTGCTAGTATGTTTGCCCATTTTTTAGTAAAAATACCATAGTACCTTTTTAACTTATCTAGTAACTCTGTTAGTTCATCGTCTATCTTTACCATGTTTGCACCACCTATATAGACACCATTTACTTCCCCAATAGTGTAGAAAAACGATAAATCAAACTTAACTAATTTACCAGACCATTCCACATTTGTTTTATAAAGGTTTAAAGGACCATAATCAACCATATCGGATACTTGCTCAACAAAGTCGTCCATGGTCTCTTGGAAGGCTCCTTTTTCATCGTCGGTTAGCTCCAAGTCCATCTCATCAATTCCGTGAGTTATAATTATACCTCCACTTACATTATACTCTTTTGTTTTTTCTTCTACTTCTTTTTCAGTTTCTACTTCAATATCACTAGTTTCATATTCACCTTCTTCTTGTTCTATTATAAGATTTCTAAAGTTTTGTTTTCTAGTTATTTCTAATAGATTACGAATAGAATCATAAGTTGTATCATTATATTCTTGGTCGGTATGTCTTTTATTAAGTTTGGTCTTTTTCATCTTTTTTTAGTTGTTTTTTTAACATCTCAAATTCAAATGCGGGACTTAAATCAGTCCAATGTTCAGTATAATTACTCCTAGAACAAACACCTTTAAATTTTTTAATTCCTTCAACTTTAACATTATGTCCGACTAACACTTTTTCAATGTTTAACTCTTCACACAATTCACTGATTAGTTGACCTAACGCTTCAAGTTGTTTATGTGTGTAAGTAGCCCAGAATTTTTTATCTCTCCAATTTTTCTGATATACTTCACCACTATAAATATCCCCTACCCAGTTAGTATACTGATTACTTAATGGATTTAATTTTAACCAACCCAAGTTTTCTAACATAATCACTACACTTTGTTTATCAATGGTTTCATCCCCAAAAAATTCGGAACTACTATGACCAGGAAAATTTTTAATTATTTTCCCTGTTTTACTTAAAAGATAATGTGGTGATTTTTTATACTTACCCCCCATTCTTAATTTTAACGAGGTAAAATAATCTTGTAATCTTCTACTAGTGTGGCATAATATAATCTGAGTTTTTTCTTCTTTCTCTTTGTGATGAAATAATTTATATGTCTTTTTTTCTTTTGGTTTTATCATACCTTAAAACTCTTGATTTTTTTTCTGACTCTTCTTTATCTAATACTGATGTATTAATGGATTCACTTAGTTTACTTAATTCTTCAATTAATTCCTTTTCATTTTTAAGATTATGTGGTGAATCTTCTTTTTTTTCTACATAATCAATAGTCTTAAGATAATCGTCTATCTTATTTAAGTCAATATCATTTTGAGATTCTAAATACAGTTCTTTTTCATAGTGAAGTCCGTCGTTACCATTCTGTCCAATCACATCCATTCTTTTTTCATCTTCGGTATATTTTTCTGTCTCAGCTTCTATCATTAGTTCATCTTCTTTGTTCTTTATCTCCTCTGGAATTTTATCAAATTCTTCTTGTTCTAATGATTTATTTTTGTTAGTGAAGATACTTTCCTTTGCAAATTTAGGATAATTTATACTTAATGGGTCTAGTGGGTCAAACTCTTCTACGTCATCCGTTGCCCATTTCTTCATATGTTCACTACGGAACGATGGTGAATTTACTTGTTCTTCTGGAGTGGACATTACCACTTTAACCATATGTTCGTTTCTTTTTTTAAAATAATCCTCTTTAGTGTCTTCTGGTTTTTTTAACTGGGCGAATGCCATATTGGCTGCGACAACTAATGCTATCGCTAATGGGTCAAATACAAATATAATAAGTAACAAGAACCAGTTAACAACTTTGTTCATAGGTTGCCCTGTAGTTTCTGAAAGATATTTTAATGGACCTAATTCACTTTCTGCCTCATTAGATATTTCCTTGTCTAGTAATGCCATATCAGTCTTATTAATAGAATCCATCACAGCTTCTATCTTAAGATTAATATCATCTCTATCTACAATTGTAGTTTTTAATTCTGATTGTAATGCTCTCCTTGCCGAACTAGATGTAGTTGTAATGACGGTCTGAGAATTTTCATCCCAGTAAGATACTGATGATGGATTTGAAAGTGATACTCTTAAATCAGAAATTGATTTGTTAATTTGGGTCTTTTCAAGTGTCAGGTCTTCTTTTGTTTCTTCAAACCTAACTTGTTTCTGATTTAAAATCATTAATGACTTATCTAGTAGTTCTGATTGGGTTGCGGTTGATTGGTATGCACCAGATAAGAATCCATATATTCCTCCAGATGTAATTACCATTAAAACAAAACATGCTAACATTAGGTAAGACCTTAACCACTTATTAATTGTCGACCAGTACTGATATAATAAAGAAGCCACCACAAGTTTAGCAAACTCTAGTGACCCCGCCATTATTATAACTTCGTTAGTTGCACCCGCAAATAATTTACTCAAACCGAATACGGAATAGAAAGCGGCTGAGGCGGATACCGCCAAAGCTGATAGAGTAATTAATAAAGGAAATAACCTCTTTTTCATTTGTGTCTTTTTAAATAAATATCTATTAACCGATATAATCTAATAGGTCTCTACTTTCATTCCTTAATTTCCTTAAAGCTTTTTCTTTTATTTGTCTTACCCTTTCTTTGGTGAGACTAAAGTCTTTTCCTATCTCAGCTAAAGTCTTGGGGGTGTCGAATAACCCAAAGTAATCTTCCACTATCTTTTTTTCTCTATCGTCTAATATACCTAGTATCTTTCTTAATTCTATTTTTAACTGGTTTTTACCGTCAAACATAGCCTCGGGGTCTAAAGAATCTTCATTCTTAATCAATTCTAATAATGTATCCCCTTCTTCATTTATAGGTTTATCTAAATTTACCATACTAGGTAATGTTGCTAATTTACCTGTCAACTCACTTCCATCTAATTTAAGTTGTTTCTTGGCCTTTTGTAATTCTTGAACAACATTAGCTGGAAGCCTAATAGTTCTGGAGTGTTCATTAAGACATTGTAGGATTGACTGTTTAATCCACCAAACTGCGTAGGATATAAACCTAAAACCTTTAGACCAATCAAAATGGTCAATAGCTTTAAGTAAACCAAAATTACCCTCATTAATTAAATCACTTAATGGAATACCTTGATTTTGATAATCTTTGGCAATACTAATTACAAACCTAAGATTTCCATCAACCAGTTCTTTACGAATTGTTTGTTCTAATTCTGGAGTAACTTTACCACTTTGGATTATAGCGGAAAGTTCTTTTTCTCTAGCAACAGTTAAGATTTTTAATTTTCTAACATCTCTTAAGTAGTGTGCTATTTCTTCTTGATTAATATATGGACCTTTTTTCTTCATAATGTTTTTTATTTTTAAATTAATACAAATACTATACCACGACATAATAACTGACATAATGTCATTATTTTACAAAAGTACAAATTTTTTGTGAATTAAGGAATTATTTTGAGATGTTTTTCAAAAACTTTTTCTCGTCAGGCGTTAGAGACGCCATTCCTTTTTCGTTAATCTTATCTAGTACGTCATCTAGGTTAAAATTTACCACTGTTTTTTCCTTTCTTACAGCTTCTATAAATTGTTCTGCAAAACCTTCTATCAGTTCATTTATACGTGGAATTTTAGGGTTTGTTGTCTTACTTGATGGTTTTTCTTTAGTAAAATGAAAAAGATGATTTGTGAGTTCACTATCTAACCTATATCCCATATTTTGTGGTTTGTTAAGTAAGAAGTATGACTCAAAAACATTACTTAGGTCGGCATCAAAAAATTCATTTATTTCTTGTAGTGACGCACGACTTTCAAAATAACAAATAATTAAATTATCGTGGTGTATGTATCTCAAGTGGTTACTGTCCATTACTAAAGAAATAACCTCTGTCACTTCTTTTAAGACCATTTCTATTTGTTTAAAGTCACCCATTAAAAACAATAGGTATTTTTTCATACGTGGTTTACTCATCTTCTATATTTTATTATTAAATGTAAGTATATTTATATAAATAAACAAATATTTATAATAAAACATTTTTACCAATGAAAAATAAAAAAATAATTAAGTTGTCTGAATCAGATTTATATCGTATAGTTAATAATATGATTAAAGAGAATGAAATGGAGTACTGGTCTACTCAAGACGATGAAGGTAATAATGTGGAAAAACTTCCTGTAGATGACTTTTCTTTTGAGTTGTCGGATTCAGACTATAATGATATAGTAGATTACAAAGGACCAACAAGAAGATTTAGGGGGTCTATATATTATGATGGTGTAGTTCCAGAGACAGATGATGTTGAGTACGATAGAGCTGTCGCTAAAAAAATACTAGATTACGAAAGAAAGAAATTAAACAATATGGAAACCTACGTAGGTGGTGCGGGATTCAAAACCGGAAGTTTAATTGACCCATATGACAACATGGACTTTTAAATAAGTTTAGATATATTATTTTCTTTTTTAACAGTAATACTCTGGTCACACCATTCTTTAATTAATGGATTGTGAGAAATAACAAATATCCTTTCAAAGTAATCTTTTATTTTAATAAAAAACTTACCCATTAATTCTAAATTCTCATCACTAACTTTTCCAAAAGCTTCGTCGAAACAAACTACGTTTGGTTGGGGTAGTGCACATACTTTTGCTAAGACCGCTCTAAGTGCTAAAGACACTACGGTTTTTTCATAACCACTACCTGACGACATTAGTTTCTCAACACTAGTATCGTTATCTATCATCCAAAAATCTAATTCGTTTCTATCGTTAATCCTTAAATTAAGGGTGAACTCAGCACTATCCGAAAGTAACCTATTTAATTCACTATTTAAAAAAGGTATGGTATTACGTAAAACTAATTTAGAAATACCATTTTTACCAAAAGCTATAAGATAAGACTTAAATATTTTATCTACCTCTTCTTCTTTTTTTATTTCAACAATACGAGACTCACTCTCTTTTATTTTATTGTTATTTTGAGTTATTGTAAAATTACTTTGTTGGATTGAGTAGGTGTGGTTGTTCCTGTGTGCGTTTTCGGTTTCTATTTTAGTTTTTAAACTTAATAAATTTTCTTCAATAACTTTATTCTCTTGTAGTTTATTTTTATTATCTTCCCAATCAGTTATTCTCTGTTTCTTTGTTTTAATATCTAATTTTAATTGTTCTATTTCTAAACTATTTTTGGTTTTTCTTAACTTATTCCTTTCAAATAAATCCCAACTAGATTTTACTTTTTCTAGTTTTTTTATTTGCTCTTCTAAATTTTCTATTTCTTTTTTTAGTTTACCTAAACTTTTCTTATTGTCTTGTAGTTTTGTTAAATTTTGTTCAATCTCACTAGTATTGTCTATATCATCTAATTTTCTTTTACAGGTTGGGCACGATTCACTTTCCTCTAAAGTTTTAATTAAAACACCTAAAGTGTTTAAACTATTTTGATTAACTTTATATGTAACTTGTTTATCTTGTAATGTAGTTTTAATATTTTGGTAATCCTTGTCATTAAATTCTTGGTTTGGTTTATCTAAATTAATTTCCTCACCTTTTTGTTTGGTCTCATTGTATCTATCTTCTAATTTTTTTATTTCTTTTTGTAGTGACTCTGGATTTAAGATTATAAGTTCTGATTTTATAGGATGTCTTCTAGTTAACAATAAATCTTTTTCTTTATTTAACTCCTCAAGCAATTTGCCCACCTTTTCTAAAGATATGGTTTTTTCTTTTATGTCTTTCTTTAAATTACCAGTAGACTCCACTATACGTGTAGTTTCCTCTTGTAGGGTAACAATATCATAAACATTAGAAATTAATTTTTTAGACCAAAGGGAATACATTTCTTTACACACAGCTTCTTTTTTCTTTAAATGTTCTAACCCAATAAATCGCGTTAACACTTCACCTCTTTGTGTTGGTTTTGCCTCGATTAAAGATTCAAGATTACTAGCAGTAGATAAAATAGTTAATAAAAAATCATCCATTGTACCAATAGATTTTTTTATAAACTCCTCAGTCTCTCTACGTTGTTCACCTTGTAAGTTTTGTAATGAACCATCTGCTAACCTTTTACTAAAATTTAATTCTGTTCTTACACTCCATTGTTGTTTTTTAGTTAATCTTCTTACTATCCCTCTTTCTATAATATAATCTTCTCCGTCAATTTCCACTTCACCCAACACCAAAACTCTATTTTTGTCTGTAAACTTATTAAATACATCGACAGCTTTACCTGACTTTGTAGTTGTATTAAAAAATAAAAATAAAAGTAAATCCACAGTTAAAGTAGTTTTACCACCAAAGTTAGATGGTTGGGAGTCTATTCCTGTAATTCCGTTATAGGTAGTAAAATCAATTTTATTGTTTTCTCCGAAAGATAAAAAATTATTAAACTCAATCCACTTAATTTTCCACTTCTTGTTCCTACCCAAATCAGTAGACTCTATTTTTTCTTCTACCTTATTGTCTAACCTAATAATCTTATCCCAGTCTACAACTACCCCTTGTTCTTCTAAGAACTCTTTTATTAAAGTTCTTTGGTATGCGGCATCTAAAATATTGTCAGTAGTAACATTAATGTCGTTATGTGTGTCGAACCCTTTTATTTTTGTCACCAAATTTACTCTTTCAGAGTTATACTTTTTTCTAAAATAGTTCTTGACTCTTTTGAGTTTTTCTTGCGTAAAACTTTCTGGGGTATCTTCCCAAGTTACTTTTATATGTGGGTTATTATATTTCATCTATTCTTTTTGCTTTGTCATCGATAACTAAATCAAATCCTGGTTTTTTATCACCAATTTGTAGGTCCGTAAATAAACATCCCCATCTTTTTAATGAATCATACGTTAATTTTCTTATATATTCCATTCTATGTGGGTTATTAGGTTGAGATGAACCCCTAGATGTCCAATAGATTACCTCCCACCCATCTTTATGTAACTTATTAATTTTTTTTATGTTTTGACGTGAAGGAATAGCTTTTTCATATATCCTTAAATCATTTTTATAAAAACATATAGTTTCATCGATATCCACAAGAACGGTTTTTACTGTTGGGGAGAATTTATTATGCTCTTCTAACTCTTTCTTCTTATTCTTCATCTTCCTATATAAATTTTTTAAGAAAGATTTTCTATGGTGTGGTGTATTTCCATGACTTAAGATAGCTCTAGTGTGCTCAGCTGTACCATATCCTTTATTTTCGTCCCATTTATATACTGGATATTTTTTAGATAATTTAATCATGTAATCATCTCTTGCTGTTTTTGCTAATATTGAAGCTGCAGCAATTGAGTATATCTTAGAATCCCCTTTTACCACACATTTATGTGGTATATCTTTATATTTTTTAAAGACGTTACCATCCATTAAGATAAGATTAAAATTAGTTTTTAATTTTTTTAGACATCTATGTACAGCTAACATAGTTGCTTTTTGTACATTTATCTTATCTATAACTTTTGGACTTACTGAACTAACTGTCCAAGCTATAGCATTTTTTTCTATTATGCCTCTAGCTATTTTTCTTTGACTAGGGGTAAGTTTTTTACTATCTCGTATTAATTTATGTGAAAACCCTGGTTTTAATATTACAGCTGCGGCAAATAATGGTCCAGACCATGGGCCTCTTCCCGCTTCATCACACCCAACCTCAATCTTACCTTTAAGTAAGAATGTCTTCATCTTCTTTTTTTGGTTTATTTTCTTCATACCATTCAACAATTGCATTCATAGCCCATACGCCTCCACTAGCTAACATACCATCAAAAAATATATTTGTGTAAGGTATGGTAATAAATTCTAGTGTTGGGGAAAAAAATGTTATGGAAAAGAAAAATCCTACCCAAGTAGATGTACACATCATACATTGTATTAAGTCCCCAAAAAATTTTGAGTTTTTTATTGTCCAATTTCTCCATTTATTAAATATGCTACCAAATACTAGTATTTGGGACATACCGTAAGCTGCTATAATCCAAATTATAAGTTCCATTTTTATTCTTTATCGTAAATGTCATCTAATCTTGATGACCTTAGATGAGTTGTCTTAGGACTACTAAATCTCCTAAAGTGGTCTAAGATTCCCTCATATTCTTTTATTTTATTTTTTAATTCTGTTACTTCTTTCTTAAATGAGGAACTTTCCTCATTATGTGTTTCTAAATTTTCTACAGTGGTGTTAAGAATACCAACTGTTTGGTTTAGTCTTTCGTTTTCTATTTTTAGTTCGTTTGCCTGTTGGGAGTACTCCTCAATCTTTGTATTGTCTGTTATAATCTTTTCTACCTCAATTATTTTTTCAACTGGCACTTCTACTATTTTTTCAACTTCAACTTCTACAGGTACTTCTACTATTTTTTCTATCTCCTTTTCAACTTCTCTTATTACCTCTTTTTCTATTATCTCTTTACCAGCACTTACTGGTGTTCTTCCCCATTTTTCAATAGCAAAACCTCCTTTTAGACAACCCAATAAAAATTCATCACAATCTTCTATTTCATTTAAGTTACAAAATTGCTCTACTTCATTTTTTAAATCTTTAGGAAGTTCTAACCCAAAAAATTCTCTTTTTTTAGTATTGTAAGATAGGTCTTTAGGTACCTTAGTAGTTGGTGATTTTTTCTTTTGCATTTTCAATGTCTGTTATGTCTTCTATTTTAAAGTTAATGTATGGTGTTAAATTTTCAATATCTTCGAAAGAATATTTATCTTTTTTAACATCATACAGTCCAAATCCATGATTCTTTATAGTCTCACCAAAATTTTGTTGTATTAGTGACCCAACCATATAGGCTTTTTTTCCGTTAGGTATGTCAATAATTTGTCTTTTGTGTATGTCTCCTGCTAATACAATGTCACACCCATCAAACTCATCTACACTATACCCATCTTCAAAAGCAAAACCCATATCTGTAGATGTTCCTTGTATGGGTCCGTGAAATAAACCTATGTGATGTGTATTACCATCATTAGTGAAGTTAGGTCTTTTATTGTGTTCTAATAGTGAATAGATACACCAAGTGATATTCTCATCCTTTAGTGTCCCCCTATCTTTTAAGTAAACTATGTTATCATTTTTCATAGCAGATAGTATTGGGCTTATGCTATCCATTCGGTCTAAATTATTTTCTAAAAAATCATGATTACCAATTAAAACTAATGTTTTACTTATCTTACTACATTCATTAAGGACCCACCTAACCATTTCTATTAATTCTGGAGTTATTTGGTTTTTGGAGTGTACTAAATCACCGGTAAAAACTATCCTGTCTGGTTTTATCTCCTCCCACCGTTTAAAACATTTACGCAAAACATTTCTATATTGTTCATGTCCTTTGTAAAGTTTTAAGTGTAAATCAGAAAAATGTAATATACTATTAATCATCTTTTTTAAATTCTTCTATCATTAGTTGGACTTCTTCTCTATAGTCTCTACATTTAATTGGTTCATAGTCATCGTTTTTTTCATTAAACCAAACTATGTAGGAGTCACCTAATTTTATGTTGGTGTTCTTTTCTATTAAAAATCTATATAACGATAATTGTAATGAGTAAGTGTTAAATTCACAAACATCCAAGTGAGAGATTGGGTCTTTAAATTTTTGCCATCTATTATTTCTTTTAATTTCTTTATTTGTTTTCCAATCCCAAATCTGTAACTCATTAGTTTTATTATTCCAAAACAACTGGTCAACCATACCACAAATACCAAGTTCCTCATCACCCACAATAATTTCTGATTTCATAGGAATTAACTTTCCGTAAGACTCATCATAAAATTTATCAAATAACCCCACAAGTTTATCAAAATCTTTTTGTAATATATCTTCTTGTTTAAACCCATTACCAGTTAATATTCTTTTTACTCTTTCTTTGGGGTAAGGAAATATTTTATTATTAAGATAGTTTTCGGCATATTCATGAAACAGAGTTCCCTTTTCACAAGCATATTCTGATTTATCCTTCCATTCTTTTAATATTTCTTCTTGAGTTATTTTTCTTTCTTTAGCTTTCTTTTTTGACCAGTGTTCACTATCAAATTCTTGTTTATACTTTCCTATTAGTTTTGTCGCAGAGACCATTCTTTGGTCTCCTATGTAATAGGTGTGGGGTTCATCATAATATTTTATGTTATTAAAAACACTTAGTTCTACACTTACATCCATTTTAATTATTTTTCTAATGACACTATTGTGTCTTTATTTATTTTACCACCTAAATCAGCCACATCTTTATTTTTAGGCATCTTTACTATTTTTATTCTTCCTCTTAATTTACCACCATTTAACTTATCAAATAACTTAACACCATCATTCCAAGCGTCACCATCTAAACATATGATAATGTTGTTCTGAGATTTTTCATATAGAGTTTCCCACAACTTATCAGAAATTACTTTACCTAGAATTGGGATTGCATTATCTAAAAAAAACATATCAAATACACCCTCTACCAAGTAAATTTCTTTTTCCCAATCTATGTTAGGTTCATTAAAAATTATAGTGTCTTTTTGTACCTCTGGATTTTTATATTTTAATTTTGTACTAACAAAACTTCTAGCCACAAAATAATTCATTTTACCATTATAATCATATGAAGGTACAATTATTCTAAACTTATGTTCACCACTACCGCTATAACCTATCTTATATTTTTTTATCATATCCAAAGTTATATTCCTTTTTTTAAGATAATTAAAAGCTTGTTTTACAATAAGGTCATTAGTGTTGGCTTCGGTAAGGTAGGTAAAATCCTGTGGTAGTCTTAACTTTTGTTTCGTTTTGTGTTTAAGTTCAGGTGGGTCTTCCGGATAAGAAAGTTCAAATAATTGTTGTTGATTTTTGTTACCGTGTTTACTTATTAGTTTCCATATGCTTCCTTTGGTGTAATGTGTTTCGGAACATGCCCAACATTTAAATACACCCATATAGTAATTAACTTCTAAATTACCCTTATCGTCACCCTTATCTAACCCTTTAATGTCATAAGAGCATACAGGACAATCAAAAGAAATCTGCCCTTTACTAGGGTAGTGGTTCTTGTGTTCTCCTAATATGGATTCTAAAACTTCTATGGTAAGGTCGAAATCATTCACAGTTAAGTATAAATGAAATTTTTTGTAATGTAAACTACCCCCAGATACCTTCTTTCTTCATATATCCTTTTACACAAGTATAAGCATCTGCCATATCATAACATTCTTTTTTAAGTGTATCATTTCTAGTATACAACCATTTAATTTGTGGTTCTTGTGGTTTTACTTGGTCCCAAACAATTTGTTTCTTATCACACCCTTTTGGATACCCACCAAACAAAACTTTTTTACCGTTTTTATTTTCTTTAAATAAGGTAGGGTGTGCAAATTTTCTAGAGTCATAAGTAGAAATAAAGTTAGGTACAACTTCTAAAATATCGTGAACTGTTTTTACAATCATAGAATTATACCTTAGTAATGTACCAACGGTGTAAATATTATTAGAGGTTAACAGGGGTTCCTCTACAATTACTTTTAACACACCTAAGTTTTTTATTTCTTCCAATTTTTCGGCAAAAGCATCTGATTTTTTTAACAATAATTCTATCTTATCCTCTGGTTGTGGTTTTATTTTAGGTGTAAAGTGAGTTAATTCTAATAACTCTTCGCTCTGCCAGTCAAAAAGTGCCCACCCAATTGTTTTAGTTGATATGTCTAATCCTAGTACTTTAGGTTTTGTAAAATCCATTAATTTTTAGAATCTAAATTTAAGATTGAAGTATGCTGGGTTATTATAGTATTTTTCAATCGGTTTATCTGGTTTCGCTATGGCAACCATATGTCCTAATGAATCATACAACCCAATCTCGGTAATGTAAACAGGTTTACTTACACTTTGTAAATCGTAGTTTCCTCCTGCTGTCACTGTTGGGTTTAGGTCTGCTGCTGTTTTGTTGGAGGTGATGTAAAATTCTCCTGGGTCTGCCTGACATAACACATCTAGTACCCATTGTTTTTCAAAACTATAAAAAGTTAAATCACTACCAGTTGTCCAATATACTTGAGTTGCGGCACTTATCGCTGTGGTACCAAAGGTCCCTCCGGTTAAACTTGTTGCTCCTGTCCAAGCTATCATATCTTTTACCTCTTTATTTGTTATAACAATAAATCCTTTATCTAAATAACAAATACCGATAGGTCTATCCATTCCATTTCCCGTGTCTGTAGCTGCTGCTACTTTTTTAGTACTGTCAAAAGAAAATTCTGTTGTTGCGTCTGGATAACCAACTGGTGGTGTTGATGTTGTATAACCATCAGACCAAGACCCTCCATTTACTGGTGGTGCTATTTGGTCGGAAAATAAAAATGAAACGTTAGTACTAGGTGTTTCTACGTTAGGTGTTAACCCTAAGCTTAAAGCTGAGGTGTGTCCAAATACTTCAGCTTCCGGACTTGGGTCACTTGAGGCATTATATGTTTGAAAATAAGAACTATAACATGTTAAAGTAGTTACCCCACTTACAATTGGTAGGTCTAACCTTATACTTCTACCATCTATTAGTTCCCCATATGTATTTTTAGGTATTTCTACCACCACTACCTCCTCGGCGTCATCTATATTTTGTATAGCGTTATTTCCCCAATCAATGTCCCAACCAGTAACTTGAAAATTTGCTGCTGGTAAACCAAAAGAAGAATATAGGTTAGAAAAGGGTCTTCCATTATTAGGATTTCTTTGTGCGACAGTCATTTTTAAACTTGACCCATTGATTTGATTGTACCCGTTAAAATTAGGGTTCAAGGTACCAAATGGTATTATTTCTGAATATACGTTTTTTGATGTTACTGATTTAAATTCCATGTTATTGTTTTTAATATATTTTTTTATTAGTATCCCCCACCTGATGAAGACCCTCCACCGGATGAAGTTCCACCACCTAACGAAGCATTTAAGTTTCTAGCACTAACTACTGTTGTTGTCGGTGGTGGGGTAATAGCTCTCGCTCCACCTGCACTAGTTAAAGAACTTCCATCTGGACTTACTTTTAAATAAGCCACACCAGGAAAAAAGAATCTTCTATTTACTCTTGCATCTGTTATTTCCCCATTATTATCTCTTTGGTAATTTATTGCGTCTGGACTATAACATAACATTACTTTACCTCCACTAGAGGTATCGTAAGTTGGGTTAGTCACTGAAATAAATTTAGAAAAAGCTATATTAGTATTAACTTCACCTGGGGTATTATCATTAATTCGTTCCGTTTTTGCTGTGTTACTTGTAGATATATCATTAAATACAATTCCTCTTTGGTATTTTATCTTACCATTCGGAACGGTACTAAAGAAGTTATCCGGAAAATTACTCCTCATATCTGTTAAAGCTTGTGATGTGTTATTTGCCATAATATTTTTAATTTAATGTTGTTTTTCTAAATATAGACGACCCACTAGGTGTAGCGTCATCTGTTGGATTTATGGTGTATGCTCCACCCATCATTGTGTAATCACCACCAAAGAATCTAGGTGTAGTTTTATTCTCCGCATACATCCTATATCTTGCTGGGGTAGTAGGTGTAGCTGCATCATATTGTACATTTTCCAATAGTGCAGGTACACTAAATATAAAGTTAATGTCAAGAGCTGCTGATTTACAACTTGGGTTCCCTGTATTGTCCACTAGGAACGACAACGGTATTTGGTATACTGTGTCGGTTAGAGAACTACCACTTTTTATAATAAATTTACCTACCGTATTGTCCTCTTTTAAGGCACTAAAGAAATCTATCGTTTCACTAATTAATCTAGTTACCATAGTATATGGTTCATAGTTAGTATTTGGTTGTACTTTTTCAAAACCTCTATCATACCCTCTAGTACTATTTGTTACTTGGTATTCTGATGTACCCGCTGCAAAACTTAAGAAGGTTTCTAATGCAAAACTTGACTCTGTTATTGTTGACCCCACTCTATTGGAGTTTGGGTTTGCCCTAAAGTTATCAGTCTTATTTAATGTTTTAAGTTGGTTGGTTTGTAGTATATAATAAGCGTTAGTATTAATATTATTATTTAAATTTATTTTTGCGGCTGGGATAATAGAATTTAAATTAGTTGTTTCTATTTGTTTATTAAATGATGGGTTTTCTACCACATACTGAGAGTATAGACCACCAAAATTGTTATTAAAACCGTAACTAGGATAATAGGTTGCACTTGGGTCTACTACATTTGACACATTATACCCATATTCATACCTACCAAATCCAAATCCAAAATTAGATGCTCCCATATATGACCTTCCTTGTGTGTCGGTGTAGGTATTATTAATAAAAGTAAATGGGGAGGCAACTTGTTTTTTCTTTCTTACACCTCGTTCAGCACCCGTTTTAGAAACCACTGGTTCATTTTTAGAATCTATCCATGCTGCACCTGATAGTTTTTCAAACATCATTCTATCTCTTTGAGCTACAAACCTTAAAGATACATTAGCGGGGGTATATCTACCACCTGTTTTTACCATTGCTTGGTCAAATATATTAGTTATTAAACTCCTACCTTGTTTTTCTAAATCAGCGTATAACCCTGGCATATTTTGAGAGTATGATTGATTTGAGGTATTTTTTATTTGCGTAAAGTAGTTGGTTTGAGATGTTGCAGAAAAAGTACCGAACTTGTGGTTCCCTGCTTGAGATTGTGCCATACCTACCATTAACCCTAGATAATCATGGAGGTATACGTTTACTGAAGCACGACTACTCCAATCATAATCTCCTGTTTTATTTCTAAATCCAATAACAGTAGTTGTGTCTGTAGGTACAGAATTTAAAGAACTATTATCTTCTATATATACTATTTTATCTTTTATTTCATACCCATCATTAACTTCGAATATACAATTTAAATGTGAACCCGTAACATCCGGTACATATCCCGATGGTAGTCTCACAGAATTTCTATAATCTGCGTCTGGGTCACCCAACGCGAATTTTATTATGGCATCCGACAAACTCCCCTCTAAAAGGTACTTTCTACCATATGATGTCATATGTAAATCTAAAGCTGTCGTTGTTGCACTACTTATATATCCCATTTTAATTTGTTTTTATATTATATAATTATTTTAAATTCCAATTCCTGAATGTAAACTATAATTAATTATTATGTTAACATTTTTAACTGCCAACCATACATATTATCCCCACTAATTCTTATTCTCTTATTTATCATCATTACTTGTCCATTACTGTGTACACCTAAGGTAATACAATACTCTTCCTTATTGTGACTCCAATTCGTAGGGGAAGAGTCTCTATAAGAATTTAAAAACACAAAAGGATATGCTCCTCTTGCTGAATACCTTTGGTTTAATGCGGCCCACTCTAGTGTTGAGCAAGGTCTTGTTGCTGGATTTCCGTTTCTATCGTAAGATTCAACACCATTATCTACTTTCCAGTAAAATACACCATCATTTTCTTTAATTAAACTACCATTTATTGTAGAGGTACTATTAAATTCGACATCATAATCAATTCTTTGTTCACCATTTTCCATATATGCGAACTGATGTAAAGTAGCTGTAAAATTAACTTCTTGATTTATATTTAAGTTAGTTCTTAATGATTCACTACTTACCGGTGCTCCTTGTCTTCTTTCGGTTGGGGAACTTGGGTAATTTCTCATACTTCCATTACCTGATTGTTGACTAGAACCACCACTATTTGTACCTCCGTAAGAAATTGGTCCACATATACTTTCACCTGGCCCTCCTGGGTCTCCACCACAACAAGATGGACTATATGTTCCATCTGGACATGGACAACCACTTGGGTTTATACAACAAATAGGGTCAAGGGTACCATCAGGACATGGACAACCATCATCCTCAATTACTACTACTGGTCCTTTATTATTTCTAAATACCGCTGGTAGACATTGACATTCAGTACAACCAGTTGTTGTAGTGATAATCTTAAACGCACCACCTTTTATAAACTCCGTTAAGTCAGCATTAAATGTCCCACCAGAAAATATATCACCAGAACTACAACATAAATTACAATTAGAACAACCAACAGCGGAAGGAGCGTTAGTTGCACATCCAACCGCAAGATTAACACCCCAATTATAATTAGTTAGTCCCGGTAATCCAGTACTTACTGGTTGTGGTCCTTGAGTAACAATATTTGGTGCTAAAAATGTAACTGGGTATAATGATTGTCCACCCGCCCAAGCTGGTGAACTAGTAGGGGAAAAAGGTACTGCTGGTCTATCATAAAGAAGAGGATTTACTGTACTATATGGGTTAGACTTCGTAATAGCTGAGAATGTACCTCCGTTGGTTTGGACGGTTGGGTTTTCAATTAAGTCTTGCGGAAATACAATATTTCCCATCACCGCACCGTAAGCATGTAAGGCAAAGTCAGCTCTTGCATTACTAATATTTTTTACTACTGGATATAAAAAGCCCATAAAACTATCATAAAACGGAAGAGTCCTCATAAATAAATCTTGTGAGTATTTGTAATCTATTGTTGGTTGAGGATGTCCTCCCGCTGACCAGTCATTTTGATGTACTCCCGCAACTATTTCACAGTTAGTGGGGTAATTATCAGCAGCACTTCCGTCACAACCATATGGACCATGATAACCAGCATTTCCACTACACCCAGGACCGTTCATAGGGTTTGGACAAGTAGATGGGTCAGTTACGTACACACCTTTTGAGTGATAACCTCTTCGTTTTTGACTCGCAAGAGGCATTGTAGCTCCAGGTGCAAATTGTTCTAAGTTGTTAAGTGTATAATCTCCTATTCCGTTACCGTTATAAACATTTTTAAAGTCTAGTGGGAATACTCCACCCCAACTATTTTCATTACAGGTCATCGGACTAGTTTCATCAAATATACTTACAATCATTACATTTTTATCACCACCTTTATATTTTCTACAAGGTCCTAATAAATTCCATGCTCTAAGAGTAGTTTTTCCAGTCAATGAGGTTATCGTCCCATCTGCTTCACTAAAAAAGTCTATAGCTCTTAAATTTTGTACAGTATATGTGTGTCCTGTTTCATATGGTACAAAATTATCAAATGGGCTACATTCCATACAACCAAATTGACTTCCGGTATTTTCTAAAGAATTCTCTTCCTTGCCAAAAGATACTCCTTCTAATCTAGTCCCTCCGGTAACGGTATCTCCTAAAGGACCACCAGTTCCTCCACTGAGTTGGTAATTAAATGGCCCTGAGTTTTCTCTTGTATTACAACAGTTTAATTTACATCCACTACCCACATCACTTTCCCAACTTATTGTTGATGTATTAGCAGGCATATTATAACTTCCTACTTCAGTTTTACCCGTTATATCAAAAAATGTTACAGAATCATTAACATATAAACTTAAGTTAGATAATAAATTTGTATGGTAGTCCCACCATCCATATTTGTGAATATAAGGGGAACTAGTCCACGTGCTAGCACCGGCACCCCATCCAGGTGTATCTATTCTCCAAACGGTCGTATTGTTAGTAGCAGAAAAAATAATATCGAAGGTATAGGTTTCTAAAATTTCTGCATCACATGGGATTGATACTTGATTATCAGTTGGTGACTCTACTCCTGTTGCTATTCCACCTGTTGAAAAATAACAATTTATAGAATTATTTTTTGTACATCCGGTAGCATAAAACTCTGCTCTCCTACCTTGGCCACCATTCCCACTTTCACCAATTGCTCCTGGAGGAAGTACTTGGAAATCTTCCCAATCTCCCGTACTTTGGGAATTGTCTACGTGAAGGTACAACCCGGTTACACCAGCAGTAGCACTGAATCCATTTCTATCTTTTAGACCTCCAAAACTTCCATTAATAGCTAAACCATTAAGTTGGTTACCCAGTCCATTATAATCTACAGTATCTAGTTCTCCGTGCCACGGATAATAAGACGTGTTAAGCCAACGTTCACCAAATACTGGGATATGAAATAATTTACCAGTATATGAACCATGAGGATTTTCAGTTGTAATAGTAGATGCTGTTACACCACTAAACCATTGGGATAGTCCTACTTTTGCAGCTTGTGCATCTTGTAGAAAAACCGACGTAGCATCGTAGAAGGCATAAATGTTAGTACAATTTGTTAAACCACTTGTTTCACCAGTAACTGGAAAACAATTTTTAACTGTTCTTCCTCTAGAACCCCTAACATCCGGCATATCATACCAACAGTCTCCAGATAGTGGTGTACAACCAGGACCATTACATGAACGACATGGGTTATTAGACCCTAATTCGTCAAACCACTGTGGACCTCCATTTTGATTGGATGTACTTTCAGTACTACCGTACGGATTAGGGTACCATCCACCAGGTCCTGGACCTTGTGGTGAAATCCCATCTACCCACACTGAACTTGTTCGTCTATAATCATAGTCAGAATCGTCAGCGGAAAACTGAACAATTAAATCTGCGAGACCAAGAGCATTTTCTCTTAGCATTAATTCTTTTCCTTTATCAGTGAGAAAAAGTTCTAATGTGTTAAGTTTATCTAATTTTAAATACCCCATATAAACGACTTATTAATAATCAATTTTAATTACAAATTGCTGAGCACCGGTTCTTTTTTGTGGACTTTTTAATTTTGCAATAGCCATTAAATCTCTATCTTGGTCAAATAAACCTATTTCAGTTATTCTAACTTTGTCAGTATTAGACCAAGTAGGATTAGTTGATGTAGTAAATTGGTTACTACTAATTCCTATATTATATCTCATTTCATATATGGTTGCCATAATGTCTGTTTCTAAATTCCCGTAGAAGAAATATTCGTCTCCAAACTGTAGGACTCCCGGTTCTTGGTCATTATTTAGAGGAACATTAATGTAGTCGTGTAATGTATAAGTTGTAGCTCCACTATAAACATCATGATTTATGTAAAAACTACAGTTACTATTAATGAGTTTTCCAGCTGATATAGGTTCACCAGCTGTATGGTTAGCAATTTGGTTGGTGATATCATTCTCCACCCAACTACCAGCTGATGGTGGTACACCATAACTAGTTTTTTGCATTATCACCTTTAATTTATCTACTTGTACTCCGGTACCTGAATATGTACACGCTGCGTTATCGTAAGGTCTTATATATGGAAACTCTGGTCCGAAACCAATTGTAACATCTCTAGCTCCAGAAGACGTGTCTCCAATAATTGTATTATAATAGTTACAATGCATTCCTGATGTGAACCCAGAACTACTTTCTAATCTATATGTAAAGTGTAACATTTCCGCATCTGGTAACCCATTAAATAGACCAAGTTCACTAACACTACCCGCACAGTTTGTTGCTGCTGGAATTAATTCTAGTTTTGGCATTGGCATCGTATAGTTTCTATTAGATTTATACGACATCGCAGCTACTAGTTCTTGGTCATCTATTGTTATAATTTGTAAATCTGGCCAGACTTTACCAACTCTATTAGGGAGTGATGTTCTTCCACTAGTACTTGCCAAGTTATCATCCCACAAATTGTAATATCTTATTCCAGGTTCATTCATATCAACATTAGGTGTAGAAGCTATAAATTGACATTGTGAAATACTATCTTCATACCCTGGAGGACTTACATAGAATGTTTGACCAATTGTACATTCGTCACCATTTCCTGTACCATCTCCACTACCTGATGTTCCACCTTTTTTCTTATGCCACATTAGTGTAGGCATGTGTATTTTAAAGTTTCTCATTTCCCCAATACCATTAAGTAATGTAAAGTTTGACTCCAAAGCAAATTTTTCACCATAAAAGTTAGATATGGTTTGGTTGGTGTAGTGCATAATACCAATACATCTTTGTTCAGATGGTAATACCGTTCTTATTTTCCCAAACGAGTCTCTCATATATGTTCCTGACATTTCAGGTTCATATCCAAGTACATTGTTTGCTCCATAATAATCTGCTTGACTATTACTATCGGTTTGTCCATTATCACTATTATACCCTAGATATTCTTTAGTACTACAATATCCACTGGAACCATACCCATTAACATCTTCATAAGTAGTACTATTTACACCCGCAACTGTACCAGAATTAATACTAGTACCATCCCATTGTGTCCAGTTAATATTCATATTCCAAACATTAACATCTTTTACTGACACATCACAATTATTATCAAAAGATAATGAACCTGGTGACCAGTATGGTATCGGAGTGTCAGCACCATAGAAATTTAACATTCCACCCGCTGGATAAACTATTACTTTTGCACATCCGGTATTTGCGCTAATTGCATCGGTAAACATAGAGTTAAGGTGATACCAATTAAAGTTTGGTAGGTCTCTGTCTACTGTAATATTAATTGTGGAGTTTGTACTTCCTGAAGTAACTCCGGATACAACATTATAGAAAAGATAGGGTGCCGCATATCCTAAAGGCACATCTAAACTACCAGAACTACAATCTGGATTTAAGAAATTACCAACAAAAGGGTTTTGGTATTGTACCATTATTAAATCTCCAACTTGTGGATTATAATTAATACTATTACAACTTCCACTATATAATATCATTTGTGAACCTCCAGTCATACCTGTTAATGGGAAACACCAGTTACTGGAATGCATATATGAACCATTAGTAATTGCTGAGAACCCAGTAGTTGTATCACCACTAAAGAATCCTCTACTTCTTGCTCTATTATAAACGGCGTTTTCGGTATGTGCAGGGGTAAGAATACCGTAAGTAGACCCCGTATTTGTTTCTAAGATAGGAACGGGATATTTTACATTCATTTTATTAAGTTCACACGAAGAATTAGACATATTCTGTGCGTTCCATTTTGGTTCTGTTATGAAGATACCTGGTGTTTGATTTAAGACATCAGTATAACAATCATAACACATTTCACTATCTCCTAGTTGGAATAGTGAGAGTGTTAACTGCCCTTGTGATAATTTTTTTCTACCTGCGTCCGTTAGTCTAACCCCTATTAGACCCGAACTTCCGTTTTTTAAGATATAACCTGTTCCCATTTTATTTTTATTTTATAAATATTATAATTCTCCTTTTATTAGTATGTAGAAGGATAATTGTTATTGCTGTTTATATTACTCGCACCCCTATCATTTGGTGTAAATGCACCTGATTCGTCATAGAATACAGATGCAGGCATGTCAAATGGATATCGTGCTGTAATGTTCATTTTTGTTAGAGTTTTACCATTTAATAATTTATAATCTCTAATTGATTTTATTTCGTAGTCATACTTTCCTGGTTTAGGGACTACTGCTTTTAAGGATACTGTTTGTACACCAAATATGTCTTTAGAGAGTACACCAGTATCTTGTGAAACTGTATTACCAGATAGGTCTATAACATCTAAAGTTAATCTTTCGTTAAATTGTGGATTAGATAAGTATTCTACACCCACTTGTGGTACTTTTCTATTTGCTACTCCCCTTAAGGAAATGTCTGTAACATAAAATAAAGTTAATATGTCATTTTCTTGTATTCCAGATGGTTCAGTAAGTGTTAAAAATTGTAAAGTTCTACCTGATACCCTAACAAAGTCGGACCCATCTAATAATGGTGTACCATTTAATGCCATTCCTACCGCTCCTCTAGGATTTAATTTAGTTTGGTAAAAGTAGTAGTAGAGGTTAGTGTAGAAACTATTTGGTTCCCCTATAGTATTTGTTGACCCTGTTGGTATAGGTGATGGTACTGTGTAATTTTCCACATAATAAGATTGTGGTGTAGAACCTGGAACATAATAAATGTTCATAATGTCAAATTCCTCAAGTACATCAGGTGGAAAAGTAATTACTTGTGTACCATTAAAATAATAGTCCCCATCAGTCCATTGACTATCAGAGGCTGGGAATAAAGTAAGTCCATTTAATGTCAATTGTATACTTCCAGCTGTCGGATACTCTAGTACTATCGTATATGGGGAACCAGATAATAGTAGTGGAGCTTCAGTTATCCCCGTAGTACTACCCGACGCAACTTGTACTTGTTGTGAGTACAACCTCATGTTGCCTAAATCGTCCGTATATTTAAAATTACTAGTAGCAACATTAGGTAATGGTGGAGTAACAGGAGCTACAAAATAAAAATCTGTTCTCTTATCATATATTCCATATTGTGTTGATGGTGTATCATTTAAATCTAAACTATCGTACCATGTTTGGTGTGTAATAGCTGTAAATGGTTCATAGGTGTCACATGAAGTGGTTCTAATATTTTCTAGTTTGTCACTATATAAAAAACTAGGTTTTACCAAAAACTGATAATTACTTCCTATATCTAATAAATTAGTATCAACACAATCACTAGCGGTTATTTTTTTACCTATTATTTTTCTACCATCATATGAATCACTTATTTGTGTAGGTCTATCAAATATTCTTGTAACAAGTGGTGTAGTAGAAAATTCATTTTCCATTGCATCATAAGCGTAAATACTATATTTAGGATACATATTCCCATTAATCATATCCACAGTATTAGTGGTCCACTCAAAATCAAAATTAATACAACTAGTTAATCCGGTTATCTTAACATCACCTAAAACATCATAGTCTTTAGTTTTTACTTTTTTCCCATCTAAATCATTAAAAATCTTAGTCCCTCCGGTTAATTTTATTTCTGGAAATTCGGTGGTTTGCATTTCTACTTTGATTGTTGGTAATATTCTTGGTACTTCTGGTAACCCAACTTCTGCTCGATTAAAAGAATTACTATAATCTACACCTGTTGTGTTAGTCATTTCTAACCCTACTGTGTTAGGTGAATATAAATCAAAGGTTTGGGATGTGTTAGGTCCTACATCTTCAAGTTGTGAGGTAACAGTTGTTTGAGTTCCAGTAAAGGTAACATGATAAAAATTGGTATCTTCTTGTGACGATTCCATGTACCCGACTCTTTGTGCACCTAAGAATTTTTGTAATTCTTGTGGTTCAGCGTAACTTTGTGCACTCATAGAGTTACCAGACCATGTAGTTTTATCTAATATAGAAAAATTAATTTCATACGCTGGATTATATCCCACCACACTACCTAATGGGTGATGAGAAGAACCAGCACCAAATGCGTCAGTCATTTGTATTTTAAAGTTTTCTCCTAATGCACCATATCTTTCTACCCGTACTCTCACACTTCCTTGGGCACTATAGTTTCCTACGGAAAATGGACTTCTGGTGGTATCATTTCTTAATATTTTAGTACTGCTGTGGTCTTGACCAGGACCACTACAATAGGAATCTTGGGGACACTCTTTTATCATGTTGGTGTTCCCTGTAAAAGCATATGCAGAATTATACAATCCATTATATCTTATTTCGTTCCCCATAGTCGCATTGACATTATTAAAGAATAGACCTAAATCATAAGATGTACCCGCCTTTCCAAATATACCTCTATCATCACGCATCGCTGCTAATATAATACCAATAGTATCATCATCAGCATTTGTAGAATTTAGTGTGACCTCATGTACATAATTCGTATATTCACATAAACTTACCATCCCTACCGGATACACATTATTAATGTTAGAGGTTAGTCTTCCTCCAGATGCATTTATAAAAGCAGAACTCATTACACTAGTACCTGAACTACTAGTGGTTAATCCAGTGACTGTAGGAAAAAGTGTAGCAGAATCTAAAGTACCACTACTAAAAGTACTAGCGGTAAAAAAATGTGCAGCTACTGGGTTATTTCTTCCTTCATGGGTACTTGGGTCAAAAGTCGACCAACCAAAGTTACTACCATCGAATATATCCCAAATAACAAATTTATTAATTAAAGGGTTCCAATAAAATTTACCAATTTCTGTGGAGTTGGTGGGTGATGCTGATACTGTAGCTGTAGGACCTATATTGACACCTTCCTGATTAGTTGCGGCTGACACACCCATATACCAGTTATAGGTTGAATCTGTTTTTCTATTACCGGTATTTCCAGTATAGAACCACGCGTATGGATTATCCACATCTATACTACCATTTTTTATTAAACCAGTAGAATAAGCAATAGTTTTCCCACTAATAGCTCCTGGTCCCCTACCGTTTATAAAAGTAAAAAATGATTTCCCGAAAGGTTGGTAGAATTCATAATTATTATTAATGTAGGTACCAGAATAACCCGTATATGAAGTTACCACTTGTCCGTCTACACATCCACCCACACCTTCGATAGGTGTACTAACATATTTAACAGAATTTCCATCATATGCAGCTAAACTATAAAACCCTTGTGGTAGGTCATCAAATACATAATGTTCATCACCTGACTTATAACCCACATAACTTTCAAATATATCACCATCTTTATATAGGTTATAGTAAAAAGGCCATTGGGTATGGGTAAAAGCTGAAACTGTTATTTGACAAAATTTATTAATATTATTAGTACATGCACTAATTGTGGTAGAAGCTGTAAAAGCAACAGTAGGTGTCGCTGGTACTTCTATTACTGTTGTAGAGGCTGAAAGTTTAGTGTCGGTTACTGTTCCACTATAAGAAGCACTAGCTAAATTAGTAAGTGTTACTCCAGTAGTAGTATATGAACCAGCTGGGTTACCTCCATTCCACACCACAGTATAAGGTGGTGTTCCACCTGTTACGGTAACATTAAATATATTTCCATTATTAAGACCTTGTGTTGTAGGGATAACATCATAGGACCGAATAAAAGGTGTTCCTGCTATATAAGTACTTGTTGCCATTTATTATATCTTTTTAGGTTGTTTTGGGTCTTTACCTAATACAACCCCTCTTGGTTTATTCGTGGCTCCACCGTAATTCAATACCTGTGTACCCAATTTACCTAAAAGTTCTCTCTTATTTACTTCAGGTTCTGCACATCCATAAATGTCGTCAGTATATCCCTCTCTTGGTGAATATGCACAACACCAAGTGTAACATCCTTCCATGGAATTTGGATTTATTTCAATGTAATTGTTATTACCACATTGACAATATTTTTTCCTTAAAGGTGTGTCGATTGGTGTCGAAACATTATAACTACTTGGTTGGATATCTGCCACTTTACCACCAATGATAAGAGAATTATCTTTAAAGTATATTGTTTTGTCTTCATCTGTTTTACAACTTTGTTTTACCACTTCAAAAGTATCTGTGTTAAAAGCGTCCCTAGGGTTAGGGGTAACATTATAAGTTGTGGTTTCTTCGGTAATCGTAGGTGAATAAGCTTTATAAGTTACTGTTGTTGAACCGTTTCCTTTCGTTCTAATTCTATTTTGTATTAATATTGTATTTTTAGGGTTAGAGAATGGGTCATTTATTTGTTTAGAATCCGATATAGGTAAATTCCAATAAACAGAATCACAATTATGTCCACTACAATCTTTAGTTATCATACTATCGGATTGTAATGAATAATCAGTAATTCTTGGTACAGCATTTTCCTTGTCAAAGTTTTCAATAGCTCTTACCCAGTGATTAGTTGGTGTGTTGGTTTTAACCAACATAAGTGGGCCCACATAATCTTTACTAGGAATATCTAAGAAAGTTAGTGTGTTAAAACTACGTACATTTATTGGATTTTTAGAATACGTTACTTGTGAGGATTTAGGCCTACTAACTAGAGAAAGTGTTCCTTGTTCTTCTGTCCCAGTTAAAGTACTTCCACTAAAATATATACTTTTTCTACTTTTTTCTACTGAGTTCCACACCATTTGTTGTGTTGAGGTTGTCGCGGTAGATGGATAATGTGTTATTCTATACCACGGTTTAGAAACAAATTCTTTACTAGTGTAACTATCTTCCCCCAATGATAATTTTATTGTACTTGTATAACCTGTATTAAGATTTTTAGTTGTTGACTTGAACTGGTTTTCAAATTTAAGTCTAACTACATCTCCTTTGTTTAAATTTACCACGGTACTATCTAAGTAAACATCAAATTTTCTACTAAATACATCAGTAGCTCCACTACAATTGTGGTAATTAGTTAAATTATCTGTTGGTAATATATCTAAGGTTAAATGTTCGTTAGCGTCTGGGTAGGCTGTTTCATTAAGCCCTACAGTAAATTCTGCTATCGTAACTGCAGAAATAGCACCTCCACGTGCATTATGTGTAGTTTTTTCTAGATAAACTCTAGCTTTAAAGTTCTGTATACCTTCACCTGGATTATATCCAAATGTTGGGTTGGTTTGTTTTCTAAATTTCTGAACGTTAGTGTATTTTTCCGCAACTTGTCCTTCCGCATAATCTAAATCTTGCCCTTCACCTTGTGGACCTCCTTGGTAAATGATAGCAGAATTTATTAATTCTTTATACTGTAAATCATTAGTTGGGAATGTCCCTTGTGTTAAATCTCTATACACATTTAAATAATCACAATACCCGTTATCCTCATAGCAAAGATAAAGACATCCTTTATATTGGAATCTGTATCCTGTAGTTTCTGGTACTTCGTAGTAGAGATAGTCTTTTGGTCCTCTAGGTAGGTTTATTGGCCCACCTTTAGGATTTAAAGCAGTAGGTAGTATCATAGGTCTTACCCCATTATAGTCAGACCCTATAAATCTTATAATAGGACTAGACACTAATTCTTCTATACCGTCGGTACCCATAGTTTCTCTTGGTGGCATTAATGTATCACCAGAATAATGTCTATACATTGGTACTACACTTGTACCTGTAAATGCAGAGAAAGGATAATGTAAATCAAAAACCAAATCTGGTGATAAACAATTACCTCTACTGTCTGTATATGCACTAAAGTTAGTGTAAGCGGTATACGCATCACTAGTTAATCCACTAATGGAAGTTGTTTTGTAACTTTCTCTAAATGATGACCACCTACTATATGTTGAACCAAAAATTTCTTTGTTTGGTGTGTCTATTGGTGCCCATTTACTTTTTTGTCTGGTTTTAGGTGTTTTCCTTATTTCAAAACTATTAAATGTTCCATTTTCGTTATAAATTACTTGGGTGTCACCGAAGACGTTAGGCCCTACCGACCTAGTAATCCAATCACCCAAACCACCATACGTATCTTTAATTGTTTTTGTATTAGTATTTATATTTTGACTGTAGTCTACATTTCCAGTCATTGTACCACCCCCACCATATGTGATAGTCGTTTCCACATTACCAATTTGTTTAGACCTTAAATTTCTTTCAAAAGAATCTCTTTGTGTATCATCTAGAAAACCTAAAACCATTTTACCATCACCTAATTTATCTGTAATGTCTTGTAACCACCTAAGTTGGGTCACTTTATTACCTTCATTATCATTAAACGTACCATAAGTAATATTAAATGTATTTTTACCATCTGGCATTGCCATTACTGGGGTATTATACTCTACTTGGTTATTAGTGTTAAAATTAGGGTAATTTTCTACTATATAAATTTGTGATTGTGTTATTTCGTAGTTTTTAGGTAAGTAGTTTTGTCCAGGAGCATTATCCTCCAATATATTTGATACCGTTAGTCTAACTGCACCACCTGTTGTTTGTAAATTAGACATGCTTACACTTTCAGGTAAAGTAGTTGTAGTTGCTGGAATAGAACGAGCACTTGGGTCAAATGGACAAGGTTGTGTAACTGGAACACTGGTATTAGTTAAGTTAGTAGTTGGTGGAGTCCAAGCTGGAACATTAGGAATTATTTCCCAAGATTGTGGGGTAGAACCATTACAATCTAATTGTAATTCCATGTTAAAATTATAACTACTCCACCCTTCAAATCCAGAATTAGTGTTAATATTTGGACCACCTGAACTATCAGTCAATATTCTAGTTATTGAGTTGTATCCATTAAAATATGCCATTGCACCTGTCTGAGTTGCTGGTGGTGCTAACTCCCAATATCCATCGTTGTCTTGTGAATTTAACATGGAATTACTTGGTGTATCCCATTCCACACCCACTGTGGTTAAATAGGTACTATTACCATTAATTCCCCCAAATGACTTATACATCTCAAAAGGCCCCATACTGTTTGGTACTGCTTGTTTCATTGGTATTTGGATGGTAATCTGGTTGGCGGCATCTGCCCAACCAATCATATTATTAACTTCTCCTGAATTAGGGGTACTACCTGGTGTACCGTAAGTACTTTGTGTTACTTGACTATTAAATAAACTAACAGGGATATGTAAAAACAGTTTATTTGTTTTTGGTAGAGCAGTATATGCGTGAGAACCTTGTACGTAATAAACTTCTATTAGTGTATTTTCATCTATATTATTTATTTCAAAGGTACTTGTTTTAATATAATCATTAGTGGAGTTAACCCCTTTTATATACACATGAGTATGTAGTCTAAAATAATCTGTGAAACAACATAAAGACATTACAGATTTCCAACATTTTGAATCAGTTGCACTATGATATGCACTATTCTGTAATGATAGGCCATAATCAGGGTTACTACCATTCATTTCAAAATTCATTACCGCTACTGGGATTTCACTCCACCCTATTTCAGTCATATCTAAATCTAAAACCGTCGCACTTGCTGAATTACATCCACATCCACCAGGACCTGATGGTGTGTCCGCAACCTCACTTTCTGGATTACATGGGTCTCTAGGGTCGTTAACTATTAAACTTAGTACTTCTCTTCTTCTAGGGTTTACTTGTGTAATAGAAGGTAAATTAGCAACCGTCTCAGTACATGGTGTCCAACACCCATCTGTAGGTGTAGAACCTTCTACATAGTTAACACAAAAATCATCGTAACTAAAAATTTGTTGTCCACAATTATATGGTGGTTTTGTGGTAGATTGTGCTTGTAGTATCCATTGAACTCCTGCTGCAAAACCTGCCGTACCATCAGGACAACAAACAATATCACCTACCTCGTACTCAAATTCTACATTTTCATCAATTGCATCACACGCACATACACTACTAGCTGGATTATCTCCACCAAGACAAGGAGAATAAGTTGACTCAAAACAATCTTGACCACCAATATTAAAAATACCGTCTTTAAATGTTAAAGGGTCAACTGTAGTTGTAGTTCCTGTTCCTCCAGGATTTTCCGGTACTATAACCTCTTCGAAGTCTGTACAATCATCCGCTTGTCTAAAATTGTTTCCACCTAAGAATGGAATTCCACTCGAATTACCTGCTAGTTGCCAATATTGTATTGGACCACCTGTTGCTGCTTCTGGATTAGTTGTTAGGGTTGGTCCTAATTCTATCATTACATAACAATTTCCATGGTAACCTAAAACTGTATCACCTAATTCGTAGTATGTATTATAACTCCATGCTTTTGCTCCGTCAGAACATTCAGATGTACATGTTGGAAGACATATGGTGCATCCCGTAAGTTCTGAAACAGCTGCTCCTTGGTTTTCTAGGAATTGGTTTAAATCTTGGACGAACTGCCCTTCACTAAAGAATGCAGTGTCATCACCACCTAATGGCCCAGTAACGGAACCAGAACCAGCACCTGATGTGTTATAATTTGGGTTAGCGTTAGCTATACTCACCCCATTTTGAGATACGTTGGTGAATGAACATGGTCCTGCGTTAAATCCAGCTACAGGACCGGTAGCATCCACAGTACCATCAGGTCCTAAATTATGTTGCCATCCCCATCCGAATTGTTCTAAACCACTATCTAATCCAGTACAATTCATCTGCATTCTTCCTAACTCTATAGTAGTTGTTGCAGTAAGAACGTTTGGTCCTAAATCAGGTGCTAATCCCGCATTGTTTACATAAACTTTATATGTGGTATCTGCAGTATAGAAACACCTAGGTGGGTTTTCACAGGCAAGTTGATTTGCTGTAGCTCCGGTATTGGTACCGTCTGCCGTCATACCGGTATAACTAATTTGTAAATTAGATATTGCTGTATTAAAGTTATCGGTGTGTACTGTTCCGGTAGCTGGGTCTCCATTAGCATCACAACTATATTCAAATATACCAGAAGGTTCGTTGGCTACAATTCCTGGCGTACCTGGACCCCAAGTTGCACCACTTATGAAACATGTTGTAGCTGTATATCCCGTAACCGTAGAGGTTATTGCTGTAGTGACAGTAACCGCACTAGTTACAGCATCTGGATAAAGTGACTTATACATTGTTAAACCAGAATAAGGATTATATTTCGTTATTGCTGACATTGACCCAAGCATGGAGTCAATTAATGGATTTACTTTTAAATTTGCTTGATTAACTGTGTTTCTTTCCATTGCCCCGTAAACATGTAATGGAAAAGCAGTTCTTGCACCATTACAGTCCCTAACAATAGGGTAAACAAACCCTAAAAATGAATCAAAATTAGTGTATACGTGTCTAAAGGTGTAAAAATCTCCAGAGTATTGTACGGTTGGTTGTATGACATTTCCACCACCACCTACTTGTTCTCCACCAATTGGGCATCCACCAGCTCCTGGATTAATTCTTGGCCATCCACCCCCTAACCCAGGACCTGGAGTACCATTAGTACTACCAGCATCACCAGCAGATAAAGGAGGGTCTTGTTGGAAGTTGATATTGAATGGGTTTTCAAATGTATTGGGATATCCTGGTATAGATTTGGAGTATGGTGGACATCCTTGTGTAGTAATTTGTTTACCTATTAAGGCTCCTTGGTCTAGTCTACCTGAATTCCAATCCTCTACATCACCTGTAGGTGTATTAACTCTTCTTCCTCTACCTTCAACCATACCTGAACATCTTCCTTGTCCACTAGGACCAATATAATTGTAACTACCATGATAATGGAAGTCCGTTTCATCTTGTAAAATAATATTTAAAGCCTTTTTGGTTCCACCAGTCCATCCTATTTGCCCTCCTAGTGAACCATAAGAATTTGCGTAGTCAGTAGCATTAGTAATTGTCATAGGTTCACCGTACGGAGATGAATTAGGATTCGGTAGTTCACAGAAATTAGGCCAAAGAGCCCATTCAATTCCATCATTTACACTATTAAACGCTCTACATGGCATTTGTCCTGTCCATGGATATTGTACACTACATAACCATCTTTCCGCACCATTAACAATATGGTAAATGTTTCCTGTCCATCCAGTAAGTCCAGAAGCCCATGATTGTAAAGTTGTTTTTGCATTATTTGCGACAGTATTACCCATTGAGGTACCATCGTAATAAACAAAAATATCCATATCTAAATCTACTAGTGAGGACCTTCTTACGTCCATATCTAGACATGTCTCCAATTCGAAAGTGTGTGGGTCTGGTCCGTCATTAAAGTTCCACATGTCGATACCTTCACTACACGGGCCTTGTACTATTATAGTTTTTGGGTTGTCAATAAATGGCAAATCTGGGTCAGTAGGTGTGTCATCATGTACATACCAAGTTAAAGAATTATTAGGGTCACTTACATCTTGTGTAATACCACTTAATATAGAAACTACGTCGTCTAACCATTGTGAAGTACTAGGAATGTCAGTTAAAGTAGTACTAGAATAATAAATTCCACCATTTGCACTACCATTGTATACCGTACCTCCCAATGTAAGTCTATTAGACCAAGTTGCCCCACTAAACACTGTACCATTACAACCTAAAAACCCATCAATTAGTTGTTGGTTAAAATTAGGCCCAGTACATGAAATAAAAGAACCAAAACACTCTAAATCATCACATAATGGTTCGTGTTTATATGAATATTTGTATCTATGGAATGCTGAGTTTTCATATCTTGTACCTCCTTGCCATATAGTAGTTGCTGGAATAAATTGTTCTACAAGTCTCATCCAGTAATCTCCAATACCTTCAGCATAGTCAATCATTTTTTGGTAAGTGTACTTATTACTAGGTACACCACATGCCACATCACTTTCAAGATAATCTAAATACACTTTTAGTAATGTAGGGTATCCACCCGCATGACCATCATCTATAGTTTGTCTATTTTTTACATTAATTAATATTTTCCAAAATTGGTCAGCAAATTCTACAAACGGTATTTTAGATGCGTCTATTTGTATTTGTGTCCAGTCTGGACCACCTAAATTAGGATAAGGAGGATTTAACGGGTCCTTTCCAAAAGGACAACCGAACTTATTAGATAAATTCCACACATCCCACGTTAATCCTTGACCTACATTTAAAAATAAGTCAACATTCTTTACATTAAGAACTAATCTTTCGTCTTCTGTGAAATAACGAGTTCCTCTATCTCTAAAAGTATAAAGTCTTTTACTTTTTTCACCTTCTTTATACACCCAAGATTTTTTATTATCTTTTGTTCTAATAATATCAAACCCTAAATTAGTTTCTGGAAATTTTCTATATAGATTTAAATAAGGTTCACCATATGTAAACTTATTTAATTTTGTTTTAACACTAGGTGTGTTACCAGTAAATACAGAGGTTTCAATATCAACCATTTCTTTTCCTCTGTGTTCAACAGTTTCCTCAAACCACCCTGCTCCTGCTTGGAAGAACCCATCTTTATTAAATGTAGGAGCTAATGGGTAACCTTGTGAGTCTACTGGAAATTGTGCCCTAGTTACTGAGGTATCTACACTTACTAATTCTGTACCAAAAGTGTATCCCGTAACTGTAACTGGTGGGAATGTGTTTGTGGTAGCAGAAAATAGTTGGTCTTTAACAATTACTTCCTCATAGTAACTACCTCCAGATATTACACTAATTCTTTGGTTGAATTTTTGCATGTTAACCCTTTGTCCGGCAACATACACATGTTCATTAAACTCAATTAATGCTTCTGGTGCACCTACAAATCTCATTAAAAATTCTATAGCTTTTCTTGTACCTTTAGATTTAAAAAGGTAAGCTGTGTTAACTACTAACCTCCTATATAGTTCACTATTTAGTTCCGTAGGTGTTTGGGACTGTGCCTTTCCTTCATATTCTGATTTACTTCTTGTAAGTATAGACTCTAAAAACCCCTCTGTTTCAATTGCAGACGGTGTTTTCCAACCTAACATATGTGCAAAGTTTGTTAATAACTCATTCGGGACATTGTTAGTAGAATCATATGTAACATTAGTCATATACGCTAAACCTTCTATATATGTTTTAATATTATCAAAACTTCTTCCGTATATTTTTAATATTTGGTCTACTTTTTCGTCTTCAGTATCAAACTCTTTAAAAGCTGCGGTAGTTAAAAATCTAGAAACTAGATTTGTTTTATAAGCATCAAAATTATCTGCTATTTCTAATAATTTATTTAAGTAAACGTTAAATGATGCCCCAGTAATAACTAAATTCCAACTATTAGTGGATGGCCAAGTAAGAGAAGTCGTATTTTGTACAAATTTACCACTATCAGTTTGTGATGGAATATCAAAATTTGCAGTATATATCGGAGTAGTGTCTCTTTCTATTATAAATTTTTCTACATCTTCTAAATTATCAAATATTTCTTCCGTTTCTTTTGTGTTAGGTTTGATAAAGAAATTTTCAGTAGTTGTTGTTTGTCCCGTAAATGGATTACCGTACACTTCAATAGAAAGTGTGTCAGTCACAGTATTACCTGTAGTTGGGGTTATAAATGTTAATGGGTACTCTTCATCTCTAATAAAAAGTGAATATTTGTTGTAAAACTGAGTAAAGTTCCTAATAGGGTTTAAGTCTTTATCTGTGTAGATTTTACCTATTTTTGTAAAGTCTATACCAAAGGGATTGTGAACATTTAATAACTCTAAATCTAAAGTAGTTTCATTTTCTATAGCATCAAATATTATATTAGTAGCTGTATTACCGGTTAAGAAATTTTGTCTTAGTTTAGTGAAAACTAGTGCCGCTGGGAAATTTTTAATAACGTTTTGTACCGCAACTCTTAACCTATCTCTTAAAGACCCATATAAAACAAAATTACTAACTTTACTTCTATCGTAATTAATAAAAACTTCTAAACTGTTTGAGGAGGCTTTTCTTGCTTCTTCTGTGGATTTAAAGTTAAGTGTGGATAAAGTTATGGGTTCGGAAAAATTACCTAAAGAAAACTCTCTACTGTCTTTAGCTCTTGCTCCGGAGTTTATCCCAAAATTACCTAATGTGAATTGGGATGACCCGTCCGTAAACTGTCTTCCAACTAAATTATCCCCAAAGGTATCACTTCCTTTTCCTATGTTATTACCGTTAGCCATATATTAAGCAATATTATTGAAAGCTTTTGTAAAGTCTATATTATCCCCTCTATCTTGTCTCACCTCATATAACGGTTGTCCAAATTGGTCTCTTGTTTCAAATAAATTATATTGTTTGTAAATATTGTCGTTACTATCGTAAACTGTATAAATTCCATCCGCTAACGATTTAGTTTGGTTTCCGTATAGTGCGATACCTAAACTATCCACATCGTAATCCACCATTTCTATTTCAACACTTAAAGGGTTAAAAAAAGTATTACTAATTATAACATTCTGTGCTGGTTGACCGATATATGGTAATGCTGTAGGTTTATTACTTGGTGCGGACGTTGGGGTTAAGGTAACAAATAATAGGTTACTACCTCCATTAATGTATCTGTATCTAACAGCTTTTTGGTTACTATTAGTTAGATTTTGGGTTATTGGTTCACAGAAAAATGAAGATGTTACAATTCTGTAAAAATTAGGAATTTTTGACCCATCGGAATTTAAATACTCTACCCTAAACCCGACTAGTCCATTATTTACAAATTTGTTTCTTTGTGAAGCAGGTACATTATTAATATCAAAAACCAGTCCTTTTACGTTAGGAAGGGATGATAGTACACCACAGTCTGTAATAGAAGTCCTAACTTCTAATGGCTTAACATATAGAGTATAAATTCCTTTTTCACTAAATTCCGTTGCCGGTAACTTTAAATTATATAGACCACCTAAAAGTTCTATTCCATCCCCACCATCAGTATTACTATTATGGTAGTAGGGAGTTAATATACTTGCTGCATCTAATTTTTTTACTGTAGCCCCCTCTACTGAGTCCCTAGCAGGGCTATAGACCATTACTACATCAACATCTTCTGGAGATACATCCGCGGGTCTTTTTATTCCATATGTTCCTAAAGCCATATTTTATTTATTATCCTTCTTTTTTTATGTTATAATAACCGTAACCGTAATTTTCTAAACCACCTATCGTTTTAACTTCTCCTAATCTTTGATTTGGTGAAAGAACAGATTGCTTACCTCTTTCAATAAATACATCCGATTGTATTTCTGTTGGTTGACAAACGTTGATTAGTACCTCTTCTTTAGTTAATGGTTCCATACACAACTCAATTGGTGTCCCATCTAAAAAGTTTGTACCCAATAGTGGGTAGTCAGTTATATATTCACAAGACCCATCATCTAG
>TARA_R110001592_G_scaffold363396_3_pt1 | contig 43292 bp, 34 predicted proteins | sample TARA_R110001592 | Tara Oceans TARA_R110001592 (sample SAMEA4398387) | marine metagenome | biome: Polar Biome; feature: [SRF] surface water layer (ENVO:00010504); material: water (ENVO:00002006), including particulate matter (ENVO:01000060) such as... | depth 5 m | reverse complement strand
GCAGAATCCTTGATCCAGACCTGATTGCGGTAATGACTAAAGCCGAAGGCAGCATATTCGCTGTCCTCATAACACTGACCGGAAGTTTCATCGCCAGCAATCGAGTCCTGAATCCATCCCGCTGGTACGATTTGCTGGCCATTGAGCCTGCCTTCGTCAATCATCATCATCCCGAAGTTGGCCAGATCACGGGTACAGGCGCTCATGCCGGCACCCACGTAGAGCGCGCCAAGCTTGTCAACGACAACATTGGCATCATTGCGGGGCGACAGTTTCGACCAGATTTCATCGGTGAGCAAATCCCCCAGGCGCCCGCCCATCGTTTTTTCCAGAATCATACCAATGACATTGGTGGTAACTGTCCGGTAATGGAACATCGAACCATTTTCCTGGTCCTTCCCCTGCAAGGATCTTGCGTAGTCATACAGGGATTCGGGCGTATTCTCATTGACCAGCGCAGGACGCCAACCAACTGTCGCGGCTTCTTTCCAAAAATCAGCCTCAGGATCGGCATAATCCTCGTGGTAATATGCGCCGGCTGTCATATCCAACAGGTGCCGTACAGTTGCACCTTCCCACGCCGAATTGTCCAGGCCGGGCAGATATTCAGTGATCAGCGCCTCGGGGTTCAACTGGCCCCTCTCAACGGCTATGCCAGCCAGCATGCCCACAAAGGATTTCGTCATCGAGTTCATCAGGTGATGAGAGTCTGCTGTCATGTTATTGAAGTATTGCTCAGTAACGATAGCGCCAGACTTAACGACCAGAAAGGAGTCTGTATAACTGTCATCTATCATCTGCTTAACCGTGCCGGCTTCTCCATTGGTACGCGTGTAGGCAATGTCCTGCAAATCTTGCTCGGCAGCTGCAAATTCAAAAGGTGCTGCGGTGCCACGCCGCAACCGGCAGGTAGGAAACAGTGCCTGCATGTACTGGAAGCTCCACCTGTTGTTAGGTGCAATTCCCCAATTCAGAGTAGTTATAGGCTCATTATTATTCATTTCCAATCTTCACCTTTTGACGAATCCTGTTTGATGGACCGCTCTCCACAAAAAATGCGCTTGCCATAAACCATGACGAACACTTCATCGATGAAGAGGGTATAAATGCGTTTTACGACCGCCGAAAGCGGCGCAAGTAAAACGGTGCTTCAAGCTCAGTCTTCATCATTCCGTGCCAAAACTGGCCGCTTGCGCGTGCACAATGCCGCCATCGACCGCGATTGTCTCACCGATGGTGTAATCACCCGCGCGGCTGGCGAGATACACACAGCTGCCGCCTATATCGAATTTATTGCCAACCCGTCTGGACGGAATGCCTGAAGCCGTAGCTTCCTCCTCATCCCGCGCAAACTTGTTCATACTGCTCGGGAATGCACCGGGGCCAATACCGCTTACATAGACATGATCCTTTACCAGCCGAGCAGCCATCCGGCGAGTCAGGTGGATCAAGGCTGCTTTCGAGGCCTGGTAGGAATAGGTTTCCCAAGGGTTGATTCTCATCCCGTCAATCGACGCGATGTTGATGACCTTGGCTGGCCGCTCATGGCTGGCGGCTGCAGTAAGGAGAGTATGGAGCTTCTGCGTCAGGAAAAACGGTGTTTTGACGTTCAGATCCATCACGCGATCCCACCCAGCTTCGGGGAATTCGAGATAATCCGCACCCCATGCCGCACCGGCGTTATTGACCAGAATATCCAGCTTATCTTCCCGCGTCGACATTTCCGCTACCAGGGCATCAATGCCCTCCATGTTGGAAATATCGCCGGGAATGCCAATCACTTTGTCGCCGAGCTCGGCAACAGTCGCCTCAATCTCAGGTACCTTACGCGCCGTAATGTAAACACGCTCGATACCCGCAGCGAGGAAGCCCTCGACAATCATCTTACCGATACCGCGAGAACCGCCAGTTACAAGAGCGACGCGGCCCTCAAGACTAAACAAGTCGTTCAAATTCATATCTATCCTCCATTCCAGCTCAATAGCCGCGTAGCGGCGCGCTCAGCATGGTAATGTGCGGACACTGCCAAGTAAACTGCCAGAAAATCGAAGATTCGGCGAATGAGTCTGTATACGGGTTTTACAACTCATACGATGGAATAATCAAATTTTAATCCGATATCTTCAATCGACTGCTCTTCCCGTGCTTGTTCATTTCACTTAATGCAACTCACAAGGTTTCGGCTTGCAAGCCGACTCACCGGCCTGCAGCGTCAGAGGTATAATTAAAGATCTCGGTTTCCTCCGTCATAAATATTCTCGATTGACTAAAATCGATGAAGGTCGATTCATCCTCCAGCAACATCTGCATCGCAGCTGCACCGTCGGAAGAACCAGTCGCCGCCGCCATCGCTTCTGCACTTTCCCACCAGACTTCGGTAATACCGTCGTATGCTTCGGCAAGGCCTCGGGACTCCCTCAGCAGCTCATTCAGCTGGGGTTCACAAGTATGGCTCTGCACATATTTCACCGCTCCGATACTGCGGGCGACTCCGCCGACTTTCGGACCGTGTTCATTCAGCCAGTAGGTGTGGAAGTCCGACTCGCTGACGTCTTGGCGTCGACGCAGGCAATATACGAGCTTAATCATCAGTTTTCTCCTTTAACCCCACTGATGGGGTGATATAAGCGGACACTTATGGCCCGAGGTACAGGTCTCGCGTTATTCAGGAATAGACATGCCGCCGTCCACCGGCAGCGAGACCCCGGTGAGAAATGAGGCCTTGTCAGAACACAGATACAGAGCCGCCTCAACTACATCCCGCACCTGCCCGAAGCGCCCGACAGGCATCCTGTCCAGCAACGAGGCCTTGATAGTGGCGGCATCACCGCCCAGACCCATTTCCGCAAAGTCTTCAATGAGTTTTCTGCCCATGTAGGTTTCGATCAGGCTGGGACAAAGCGAATTGACCCGCACGCCGTAGCCCATTCTGCCGGCCTCGGCAGCGGCCACCGAAGTCAAATTGACCACTCCAGCTTTGGATGCACTGTAGGCTGCCAGACCAGGTGTTGCAGATATTGCGGCCACCGATGCCAGATTGAGAATAGCGCCACGCTTACCGCTTATTCCTTCGGGTTTCATCACCCTGAAGGCGTGCTTTATACCCAGCATGGAGCCCACTATATTGATGTTCAACAAGGCCAAAGTTTGGGCTGCGTCGGTATCGATCAACAACTCAGATACCTCGATTCCGGCGTTGTTCAGCAATATGTCCAGGCCGCCGAAGTGTTCAACTGCCGCCTGAACAGTGCGCTCCCAGGAACTGTCGTCGGTAACATCGTGAGCATAGAATTGACACTTACCGCCTTTGGCCGTGATAGCACTTGCCGCATTTATTCCCGCCTCCTCGTTGATATCAGTCAGCGCCACTGCGGCTCCACGGTCCGCGAAAGCAGCAGCAAACGCGGCCCCAAAGCCGCCGCCGCCGCCGGTAACCATTACAGTTTTGCCCTGGAATTCTAAATCTGACATAGGTTGTCGCCTCTGACCATTGAAGGTCGCTGTGTGCCGGTAAACATAGTCTGGGTGTATATTCCTGCCGGAGCCAGGCCAGAAATTCTGAACAAACCAATAACGCCCAACAATATTGTTCTACGATTTATAATCAGACTACAGTAGTCGAGAAATACCTGATCGGCAAATTTAAGTGTGATGGCGAGATATTTTGCAGGTGCATAACCATCGGGGTAGCAACCGATTCTAATCAATCAAAATCATAGGCCGACAGCCTAAACGGACATACACTGGAACTTATGCTGATAATTTTCTACAAACCTCGCCGACTCATGACTGCCGTGATGACAATGGCTGTGTTGTTCGCAGGGTCTGGCACTCACCCCCCCCATGTGATGGCGGCCGACCGCCCCGGCTTACTGTCAGCGTTCTCCATTCTGGCTGAGAATGCAGAGCAGTCCGCGGTCGTATATGCGCGCGTGATACTCGAAGGTATCGATCAGTCCTGCCCGGCTTTCGTTACCTACCCTGGGGGCAAGCCGCTGCGGGTACGGCCGCGCAGTAATCCTGACAGCACAAGATTCCCAATCACCGTTTGCGAGGCCCGAGTCCCCTTCGGCCAAGCGATAAGCGTCGTCGGCTTCGGAGTGACCATAGCTGCTGCCTCACGCGATCCGGCGAAGGTGCTTGTGTACGGCGATTCCGGCTGTGACGGTGGCACCTACCAGGATTGTTCGAACCATTCAGCATGGCCCTTTGCCCTGCTCAGCAACCAGGGCATACATGATCAACCCGACCTGATTTTGCACATGGGGGACTACAATTATCGCGGCACCCCTGGCCAGGTTCGCATCAATGGCGAAACTCAACTGGTCTACGATGCTGGTGATCAAGACCCTAACAACCCCAACTGTGGCCTTGAAAAACCGTATTGCAGCATGAACGCGAGGGGCAGCGACGCACCAGATCAATGGACTAACTGGTGGCTGGACTTTTTTGCGCCCGCCGCCAACCTGCTGCCGAGAGCACCGTGGATTTTTGCCCGCGGCAACCACGAATTGTGCAGCCGCGCTGGCCCGGGATGGTTTTACTTGCTGGACACCGGTTCCAACCTCCCGGGAGCGGCATACAGGCAGCGTAAATGCTTGCACCAGAACAATCCTACCCCACCCAATGACAGCGAGCTGAAGCAACTGTCAATGGTATCGCCTTATGTAGTCGACCTGGGTTTGCTGCGCATCGCTGTGATCGATTCGGCCAACGCCTGCGACAACTATTCACCGCAAAAGACGACAAACGAGTACAGCAAGCAGTTCAGCTCGCTCCGTAATCGCCTGAGTGGAGCTGCCGCAAGCTGGGTAATAACGCATCGTCCGATTTGGGGTGTGACCAGCGGCGGTGGCAGTATTAACCAGACCCTGCAAACGGCACTCGCTGCCTCGACGGCAGGCCGACTTCCCGACTCTGTAAAGCTCGCATTGGCGGGGCATATGCACCGCTACGAGTCACTCACTTTCGCAGAGGGAGTCCATAGGCCGCCGCAAATTGTGATCGGTAATAGCGGGGTTGCTCTCGCCGATAACAAGCCAGGCCCCTGCATCGGCGAGACCCGCGTGGATAATGCACCGGCCTGCGGGGCGATCGAGGCCAGTTTCGGCTACCTCAAACTCAGCCCCGGAAATGGAGGAGACTGGCGTGCGTGGGAGGGTGTGGTTGCAGGAGTTGACCGCGCCAGCAGCATTGCCTCCTGCGACAGTAGCAGCAACCCCGTGTGCAGCCTGGCCACAAGGCGCTGTGAGTGCCAACCCTGAAAACCAGTTGGAAGCTATCTTTCCGGTACCGCCCGGTGGCAAGTGCAAGGCGCGCCAGTGGCCTGTTCGGAACGGGATCTAGTGTGGTATCCCTCAAAAGATTACAATCAAAGTGTAGCGTTCACACGCTGAGAGGTTATCCGAGAGTATCGGTTAGTCCCGGAGGGCCCTTGCTCGACGCCACCCCAGCTAATGATGGTCAGGAATCAGAGAGACAGCTATGAATATTGTCGCGGGAAATCAACCCAGACTTTCCTTGTCACGCTTTGCCCGCGCTTTCGTCTTGTTAACCCTTGCTCTGCCCTTATTATTGCTGCCCCCACGCAACATCGCTCACGCCCAGCCAGTTGCGGACAGTGCGGCCGTACCTGTCGCGGCCGTGCGGCCGATCATCAGGGAACTGGTGGAATACGATGAGTACACAGGCCGTTTCGCAGCCGTCAATCGCGTAGACTTGCGAGCCAGAGTAAGCGGCTACCTCTCTGCCGCCGAGTTTACCGAGGGGCAGGTGGTACACGCCGGTGATTTATTGTTCATCATCGATCAGCGACCATTCCAGATAGCGGTGACCGCCGCCCGCGCTGAGCTCGAGGAGATGCGCGCCCGCCTGAAACTCGCGCGCACCGAAGCCGATCGGGCGCGGACGCTGCGCAAAAGCCTGGTCATATCACAAGAGGACCTCGACCAGCGCGTGCAAGCCGAGGTGGTCGCCGCCTCCAGACAGTCACGGGCGCAAGCTACACTTGCCCGCGCCGAACTCAATCTGGAGTTCACTGAAATACGCGCGCCGCTGGACGGTCGTATTGGGCGACGCTTGCTGGACGTGGGTAACATGGTGATTGGTGGGGACGTGGAAGGCACCCTGCTCACAACGATCGTGCAGGAAGACCCCATTCACTTCTACTTTGAGGTCAGTGAGGCCGATGCGCTACGCTACGCACGACTCGGTGAGTCAGGGGCACGAATTACTTCGCGTAATACGGCCAATGCAATCAGCATCAAGTTGCTCGATGAAGAAGAGTTTGTTCACCACGGAGCGATGGATTTCGTCAATAATGAACTCAATGCCACCACCGGCACGGTGCAAGGCCGTGGCCTACTACCGAACCCGGATGGCTTGCTACAGCCGGGACTTTTTGGGCGGGTGCGGCTTCCGGGCAGTGGCTTGCACAAGGTAGTACTGGTGCCAGATCACGTAATTCAATTCGACCAATCCCGGCAATTTGTATTCGTGATCAACCCCGACGGGATAGTCGAACGCCAGTGGATAGCCAGCGGGCCGATGGCCGAGGGCCTGCGCATTGTACGTGAGGGGCTGGATGGCTCCGAGCTGGTAGCTGCGGCTGGATTTCACCGCATGCGAGCCGGCATGCAAGTAGCACCGCAGATCGACGATGCTCCTCCGAGGGAGGACTGAGAGTGGGATTCACCCACTTTTTTGTTGACCGCCCGATATTTGCGGCTGTTCTGTCGATTTTCATCACCCTGATGGGCGCACTGGCCTATCGTACCCTGCCAGTATCCCAATACCCGGAGGTAGCACCGCCGACCGTGCAGGTGCGGGCCGTCTACCCTGGGGCCAGCGCCGAGATAGTGGCGGATTCCGTAGCCGCTCCACTCGAACAGGAGATCAACGGTGTTGAGAACATGTTGTACATGCATTCCCAGTCAACCGGCGACGGCAACCTCAGCATTACCGTTACCTTCGCCCTGGGCACCGACCTCGATGAAGCGCAGGTTCAGGTACAGAATCGTATCGCGCTGGCCGAACCTCGCCTGCCGGAGCCTGTGCGCAGGCTAGGGGTAAGCGCCCAAAAGAATTCCCCAGACATGTTAATGGTCATCAACCTCTACTCTCCCGACAATACTTACGACAACCTCTATATCGCCAACTACGCCGTGTTGCGGCTGCGGGACACCCTGGCACGCATCGATGGCGTGGGCCGGGTGCGGATGCTGGGTGCCAGCGAATACGCCATGCGCATCTGGCTGGACCCCGATCGGGTCGACGCGGTGGGCCTCACTGCGGGCGATGTCGTGCGCTCCATGCGCTCACAAAATCTGCAGGTGGCAGCGGGTGTGATGAACCAACCGCCGAGCAGCGGCCCTGAGGCATTTGAGATCGGCGTTCAAACCCAGGGCCGTTTGATCCGGCCGGAGGAATTTGGCGAGATAGTAATCCAGGCGACCGACGACGGCAGCATCGTGCGTCTGCGTGACGTCGCTCGCATCGAACTGGGCGCCCAGAGTTATTCCACCAGTGGCTATCTGAGACAGCAGTCTGCAGTCGCACTGGCTATAGACCAGCAACCCGGGAGCAACGCCCTGGCCACCGCGAGCAAACTACAGGCCACCATGGAACGGTTGTCACAAGATTTCCCGCGGGGGATGACATACGAGATCGGCTACAATCCGACTGAGTTTGTGCAGGCCTCTGTCGATGCCGTCATAGTGACAATTTTCGAGGCGATTGCACTGGTAGTACTGGTGGTAATCCTGTTCCTGCAGAACTTCCGGACTGCATTGATTCCCATCCTGGCGATTCCCGTGTCACTGGTGGGCACCTTCGCTGTCATGGCCGCTTTTGGCTTCAGCCTCAACAACCTGACCCTGTTCGGGCTGGTGCTGGCGATCGGGATCGTCGTTGATGACGCCATCGTGGTGGTGGAGAATATCGAGCGCAACCTGCGCGCGGGCCTCGCCCCGCGAGAGGCAGCGCATCGCACAATGGACGAGGTTGGAACCGCCCTGGTGGCCATAGCCCTGGTGCTGTCAGCGGTGTTCATTCCCGCTGCATTTGTCTCCGGTATCACCGGCAAGTTTTTCCAGCAGTTTGCGCTCACTATCGCCTCAGCAACCATTATTTCAGCCGTCGTCTCGCTAACTTTGAGCCCGGCACTGGCCGCATTAATATTAAAACCCACGGGCGCCACACCATCGCTTTCGCGCGTATCCGGTCTGATTCAGCACGCCTTCGACGGGTTCAATCGTGGTCTCGAGCGATTGGCGGGGCGCTATGCCCGCCTGGTTTCGACCATGGTACGTCGCGGCGCAATCGTGGCAGGTATATATTTTTTGCTGATCGGCCTGGCCGGCGTTCAGTACTCTCTGGTTCCCATTGGCTTTATCCCAACCCTGGACCAGGGTTATGCACTGGTGTCAGTGCAACTACCCCCCGGTGCGAAGTTCGAGCGTACCGAGCAGGTGGTAAATAAAGCAATAGAAAAGCTACTGGCGATCGAGTCAGTAGAAAAAACAGTCGCCTTCGCCGGTTTCTCCGCTTTGACATCCTCCACAGGCCCCAACGTGGCAACCATGTTCGTCGCCTTTGTGCCTCACGCAGAACGCAAGGCAAAAGGGGTGCGTTTTGAGCAATTGCTGACACAGCTGCGGACTACTCTGGCCACCATCGACGAGGCATCCCTACTGGTAATCAATCCTCCACCGGTGCGCGGGCTAGGTTATGCCGGGGGTTTCCGCATGATGCTCCAGGATAAAAATGGTCGCGGCCTGGATACGCTGGCGGCTGCAGCGGCAGACATGACCGCCACAGCGAATCAAACACCGGGCATAGCGCGAGTCTTCACGCTGTTTGACACACGCACCCCACAGCTCTATCTCGACGTGGACCGGGTTCGCGCAGAGCAACTAGGCGTGCATGTGGAAAATGTATTCGAGGCGCTAGAGGTGTATTTCGGTTCCGCCTTTATCAATGACTTCAATTTCCTTGGTCGAACCTTTCAGGTGACAGCCCAGGCGGACGCGGAGTTCCGTCGCTCGCCCCGTGATTTGCTGAGCCTGCGCACACGCAATCGAACAGGAGAAGCGGTACCGCTGGGCTCCGTCGCCATCGCTGAGTACCGCACCGCTCCCTACCGTGTAGAGCGCTACAACCTCTATCCCGCCGTGTCCATCTTCGGCAGCGCGGCACCTGGTGCCGGTTCCGGAGTTGCGCTGACGGCCATGGAGACACTGGCCGCAGATCAGCTTCCTGACGGTCTCGGCTTCGAGTGGACGGATCTCGCCTATCAGCAGAAAGCATCTGGCGATGTCGGGATGGCAGTGTTTGCACTCGCAGTGCTTTGCGTCTTCCTGGTGCTCGCTGCACAGTACGAAAGCTGGATGCTACCGCTGGCCATCGTGCTTATCGTGCCCATGTGCATCCTGTCCGCGATGTTCGGCGTATGGATCGCCGGCCTGGATAACAATATACTGGTGCAGGTTGGCCTGATCGTGCTGGTCGGTCTGGCAGCGAAGAATGCGATTCTGATAGTAGAATTTGCCAGGCAGGAGGAAGTGTCCGGCAGCAGTCGCTTTGAAGCCGCAAGCAATGCGGCACGACTGCGGCTGCGGCCAATCCTGATGACCTCGCTGGCGTTCATACTGGGGGTCGTACCTCTGGTAGTTGCTGTCGGGCCAGGCGCTGAGATGCGCCAGAGCCTCGGTATCACCGTATTTTCCGGGATGCTGGGAGTGACAGCTTTTGGGCTCCTATTCACACCCGTATTTTATGTATTGTGCCGCCGGGTCGAGCTGAAGCTGTCTGGAAAGCGGCCTTTTGGAAAACCGCAGCAGTCAGCGCTGTGACGAATAGCTGAGCCTCACTGCTCGATTCAATCCGCCGTATTCCACGCTCCCGCACCCCGATGCCTCATGCGATAACATCACACGATTATTCGCGTACCTGGCAGTATCTTTCACGAGTCAGTGCAATCAGATACCGTCAGTTATGTTGGCAATCGCGATTCCAGGCAAGCAACTCGTCACTGCCAATAGAGTCACTAATAACTTGCCCGCATTCAATAGTTGGGCGACTATTGAGAGGCACAGTGAGTATCGAACATTTAAAATTTTGGTTCAGAAAGGGTATTTTGCGATGATAAAAAGAGGTGGGTGGGACGTGGTCAGGCACGGCAAGCTGATCCAGCCAGACGCACCCTCTTCTCTCGACACATATATTATGGCGGTTTGTCGTGCAGCATGAGAACGAGAAAAAAACCGAAGTTGATAGTGGAATCACTTCCGGAAACGCTGGGTGGACATTTGATGTCCCACCCGCTGAGTTTGAAAACCACATTGAAAAATCAGTTCCGTTCTACAAGGAGGGGCATGAGCTTATAGCTCAAATAAGCGATTTTTTTCTACCCGAAAATGCATTGGTCTATGATATAGGCACCACCACAGGCGCTATTCCACGAAAAATCCTTTCCCGCCATCCAGAAAAGAATGTAAGAATCATAGGTCTGGATGTGGTTGACTCAATGATCGGCTACGCCAGACAATCGACGAACGACCCCCGCGCTACTTTCATCTGCGAAAATGCACTGGAGCATGAGTTTGATAACGCCAATCTGGTCATCATGTATTACACGCAACAATTTATACATCCCAGCGTAAGGATTGATTTATTGAAGAAGATCTACAACTCGCTCGCCTGGGGTGGCGGATTACTGGTTTTCGAGAAAGTTCGCGCTCCCGACGCCAGATTTCAGGATTATATGTCGCAGCTCTATATCGAATTCAAACTGGATAATGAATTCAGCGCTGATCAAATCCTCAACAAACAGCGCAGCCTTAAAGGTGTACTGGAACCTTTCTCCGAGTTGGGGAATAGGACACTCTTTGAGGAAGCGGGTTTTCGCGACATCCTGACCGTATTCAAGTACATCTGTTTTGAGGGATGGCTGCTGATAAAGTAGCATGGCGGTGGGCCAGCCAAATTGTCAGCTCGGCGACACCTTACTAACACGTACAACTTTTCCAGGAGCTTCCTTTTGAACCGCAAACTACTTATCACTATTCACATGTATCTGGCTGCATTCTTTGCACCCGCGGTACTACTTGTGGCTATTTCTGGCGGCCTCTACCTGGCGGGGGTCAAAGGCGAGGTCGAGCAGGAAGTCATTTACAGCAGTAATACTGCCACTATTGACAGCAAATCCTCATCGCTGCACACCGATGTCGCCACATTATTGGCCGACGCAGGAGTGGAGTCTTACAGCTACGAATATGTGAAAGTTAGCGGCGCGAACCTATATACCCGCCCCACCTCCACAGACCACTACATAATTAAGTTAAACGACACTGGTCTGGAGGTCGTTCACGCTCGGCCCAGCCTGCAGAGCAGAATGATAGAACTGCACAAGGGGCATGGCCCCGCTGCATTCAAGACCTTTCAAAAAGTCTTTGCGGTCGGGCTCATTTTCATCATGATCAGCGGCCTGTGGCTGGGTATTTCCGCCACCCGGCTTCGACGATCCACGCTGCTGACCGCCGCAGCCGGGGCTGCTGTTTTTGCGTTGTTGTTAGTTTAGACGGGTAGCTACGCCCGGCTGTAAAACATTTGGGGATAGGGGATTCAATGATGTCGTTCAAACGCGCGTGTACTGGTGTGCTATTGATTGCAGTGGTTGCTGCAATCAGTGGTTGTGGCAATAATTCTAACAATAACCCGGCTCCGCCAACTCCGCCTACCCCGGTAGAACCCGCTGGCGTGCTTCCCGATAACGTCAATGACTGGGTGTGCGAGACGAACCCCACACCACCGAGCAAAGAGGAAATTGCCGATTGGTGTGCCGATACTGCACCTCACGGTATCGCCTTGCCAGAGGACTTGCGCAAACCTCCGTCAATGCAAGATCTAACGGCCAAGAATCTATACGACCAACGCCTGCAAGCATTTTTACGAGCACAGACTTACGAGACAGATCTCAACTGGAGTAGCGACAAGCAATGGCGCCTTACCGGGCCGTATGTGGGAGATATTGGCAGCGGTGATAACTACGGCTCTCACCCCGGGGTGAAAATTTATTATTCACCTGAAGTTGTACAATGGATGTGCAGCGACCGCAGCTCACCATTACCCGACGGGGCCATGGTCATTAAAGCAATGCATGGAATTGACCAGGATCTCGGCATTGAGCTCAAGGACAATGCCTGCATGGAAATCACCCAGGACCCTGAGCCGAGTAGCTGGACTATTATTGTTAAAAATGCCGAGGCGACAACGGACGGGTGGTATTGGGGCTACTACAGCGCCTCAACCCTCGACGACGAGGGTAATCCACCCGTCTTGGGTTTAGCGGCTGTTACCTCTGAAGTAGCACTGCAGACGCTGAAAGAAACTACCCAGCGAGATTCCGATTTTTACCCTACCGGCGGGCCCGACACAGCGATACCCAGCATAGTATTTCCCAATGCCGGGTATGGTGCTTATTGCGTCAATTGCCACGCGTCTGCGATGAGTGAGTCCACATTTTCATCCCTGAATAATGTGCTCACTAGTGGCGCGCTATACCGACAATTTTCCAGCAGCCCCGATCGAGACAGGACCGATATGCTGGCAATAGAACCATTTGTCGGGAAGCACACAAGCTCTTTGCAGCTTGGTGACAGCCAGAGCCCATCTAAAAACCCATTCCCGACACCGCTTGCAACGCCTATCGACAGTTTTTTGGAATTTTACAACCAGCTGCCCCCCGTTACATACACTGAAGCCATGGCACTGAGTATGCCCGCGGAAACCTATGATCATGCTGTGGCCGGGCATACGGAAAACCCTCACGGCGCGACCAAGTTTGTCACATCAGACCAGTGCGCGGGATGCCACGATGCTTCGTCAATGACTGCAGCAACACCAAACATGATCTTTTTCGATGATTCCGGTGACGAGGCCAAGGCATTGAATCTCTCGCCCTATGCCGAATGGCGTGCGTCCCCGATGGGGCTGGCTGGGAGAGACCCGATTTTCTTCGCTCAGTTGGAAAGTGAGACCAATCATCTACCCGCACTATCAACCTGCATCGAGCAGACCTGCCTACGCTGTCATGGCGTCATGGGGTCTCGTCAGCTTGCCATCGACACCCCCGGAGAGGACGTGGATAACTGCGAATCCATATATCCGATCCCACCGCCAGATGGCGTACCTTTTGGTAAGGCGTTCACACGCGATATCGTGCAGCAGTGGCCTCACTCAGAGAACAATGGCGAACAAAACTACGCCGCGCTGGGTCGTGACGGTATTTCATGTACCGTTTGTCACCGTGTTTCGCCCGATTCGCAGGGCCAGGAAGATTCCTTCACTGGCAATTTTGTGACCGGCCCGGACTCGGAACTCTATGGTCCGTACACCGACGATACGATAGTCACTGCGCCCATGGAAAACTCCGTCGGCATCACCCCCAAGTTCGGCGCGCAACTCTCCTCCTCAAATATGTGTGGGTCTTGCCATAATATCCTGCTGCCGATTTTCAACAACAACGATCCTACCCCGGTAGGTGCCAGTTACGAGCAATCCACCCACCTTGAATGGTCAAACAGTGTATTTGGACCCGGTGGCTCAGATTTTAAATCTTGCAATGACTGCCATATGACGACTCATTACAAAAACCAGCCACTGGATTTCAAGATTGCCAATATTGAGTCTGACAATTCAGCCCCAACCACCGGGCGTCTGCCTGATAATGAGATAACGTTGACTGAGCGTGACAAGTTTTCCCGTCACCAATTACACGGGCTGAACGTTTTTCTGAACCAGATGTTCCAGCAGTTCCCTCTGGTGCTGGGTATCCGTCAGATAGACGGGCTTACGAGCAGCAACGTAACTCCTCCGCTACTGACCGGCATGAACTCAATGATGGAAATGGCCAGAGAGGGAACTGCTGAGGTACACCTTACCAGCGTGGAACGAATGCTCGGCAACCGGGTTCGTGCACAGGTGAAAGTTGTTAACAAGACGGGGCACTATCTACCATCCGGGGTAGGCTTTCGCCGCGTATTCCTGGAGGTACTGATTCGTGACAAAGACGATAATCTGATCTGGGCGTCCGGTCGCACCAACCAACTGGGCGCAATCGTTGACGGGCTGACTGAAAGAGTACTGGATTTTGAACAGCCGGCTAAATTTGCAGAACCGGTATTCCAGCCACACTATCAGCAAATAACCCGGGGCGATCAGGTGCAGGTATACCAGGAGGTTATTGCCGATTCCGACAACAACATCACCACCAGCTTTTTGCGGCGGATAACAGACCTCAAGAATAACCGGATAAAGCCCCGAGGCTATGATCCAATGGTTTTTCTCACGTCGAGCTCAGAGTACATACAGGAACTGGCCATTTTGCCCGGCGTGGAATCCGCTGACCCCTATTACAGCGACCCGGCCTTAACCGGTGCCGATACGATTGAATATATTGCAACATTGACCCCGGAGCAAATGACTCAATTGGGCACCGTGGAGGTCAATCTCTACAACCAGTCCATCCAACCCTCATTTTTGCAGGAGCGATTCGCCGATGCCGGTGTCGGTCCTATGGAGATGGATGATATCCAGCGCCTTTACTATCTGACGAGCCACCTGAATACCGAGGCGGTCAATACGGAGTACGGGGCCAAGGTGATTGAATCGTGGAAGCTGCGTCTGGCGAGTGATCTTCAGAGCATCGCTGAGTAAGCATTGTCGCTGCTAACACCAACAAATTGGGGTCGGTGCCTTTGGGCCTGCCCCTAATTCTCGTCTTTCAATGCAATGCAATTGCCGGTACCGACTGGTGGCCCCAATAGGCTAAACTCTGTCTCTGAAAGCCTCCACCTCAACAACAATAAAGACCTTCGAGGAATTTCGGTATGTTCGGATATGACCCTCTGATATTCTGGGGTTGGACGTTTCTGTCAATCTACATTGGCCTGATGATTCTATTCGGCTTTATCGGCTTGCGGCGGGTGAAAAGCAGCGACGATTTCGCTACCGCTCGCGGCAGCTACGGCCCGCTGTTCCTGGCCTTCGCCATGACTGCAACCGCTGCCAGCGGCGCAACTTTTCTTGGCTTGCCAGCACTGGCCTATACCGCTGGTCTGCCGGTGCTGTGGTACGCAATTGCCTATCCGCTCGGGGTTTACTGCGGTGTTCTCATATGCCTGCATGCCATCCGCAGAGCAGGAGAGAGCTTCGGCAGCCGCTCAATACCTGAATACCTCGGTGACCGTTACGATTCCGACGCAATGCGCATTCTCGCGGCGCTTTTCTCAATGCTATTACTGTTCTACCTCGCGGGCCAACTGCTGGCTGGCGCGGTGATGTTCACTTCCATGCTGGGGCTCGATACATTCCCCGCATTATGCGCTACTGCGCTGATACTGATGTTCTACATTGCCATGGGCGGGGCACATGCCGACATCCTGACCGACGGCGTACAGGGCGCTCTTATGCTCCTGCTCGCAGCACTGGTTCTATGGATGTTTCTCACCGGCTTCGGCATCGAGGGCGGCTTTACTGGCATGCTGCAGCAACTTGAAGAAATTGACCCTGCTCTTGTCCAACCGCTGAGCCCAAGCAACCCGCTATTCGATTCCAAGTGGGATGTGTTTGCGATTTTTGCAGCCCATCTCCCACTTGGATTGCTACCGCATATAGGCAACAAATTGTGGGCGCTTGAAAGCAATCGCGACCAGAAAAAGTTTATCACCTACTCCTTCGCCTTCGGCATGCTTCTTCCAGCGATAACATGCGGTGGCATCATGGCACGGGTCGTTCTCGGTGATTCACTGTTCGCCGAAGGTATGAACCCCAACCAGGCAATACCGGAGCTGTTCATTGCCACCTTGCCGAGCTGGATCGCGGCACTGATTGGGGCCGGCGTGCTGGCCGCGGTCATGTCCACGGCTGACGGACTCGTGGTGTCGACCGCACAAATATTCGCCAATGACATTTACCGGCGCACTCTCGCGCCGCTTTGGGGTGAAGGCAAGGACGACAAGCATGTCGACCATGTGGCACTGGTGATAAGTCGCGTCGCCACAGTGCTTGTTCTGGTATGCGCCGTGGCGCTCGCCTGGAATACCCGCGAGACAAACGTGGCATTGCTGGTGTGGATGGGCGTTGGCGGCATGATGGTAGCCTCTGCCGCGCCGATGTTCCTTGGCGTGCTGTGGCGCCGCGCCACGCGGGCGGGATCGATCACCGGGTTTATCGCTGGTGGTGTCGCATTTGGCTTGTTTCATTCCGGCTCGATCAAAGCAGCATGGTTTGCCCACGGTGCGCTCGAAATGCCAGCGATTTGGCTGGCAGGTCAAGCGACGAACCCATTCGCCTGCGCGACGCTGGGTGCTTTTGTCTCTATTGCTTCCATGGTTATCGTATCGTTGATGACGAAGCCACCATCAGACGAACATCTGGAGCGCGTTTTCGGCCACGGCTAACAGCCCGTCAATGTTGCACTGGATGATCCAATGCAGGTCTCCTATGACCCGGATGAGCAATAGCCTCAGTGCACTGGCTTGGGAAACCCGGCTTGTACTAGCTGGTCACGATAAACCCCGGCAATTTGGCCGCCCATGTATCTGGCAAACCCCAGCGACAGGTGGCCTTCGTCATAGAAGGCAGGCTCACCGTTGGACTCCACGGCGCAAGATTCAACGCTGCCAGAAGGGCAAAGCAGCTTCATTTTGTCTATGAACAAATAGTCCCCGGCACGTGCTTCGGGCAGGGTCGACGCAGCGCGTTCGCCATAGCCTGTAGTGCCAATGAACTCGGGATTCTTACAGGCATCGTAACTGTGAAAACGGTTGTAGAGTTCGGAGCAATCGCGAATGGTGCTGAGGTAACTGCCCATTACCACCAGTGGCAGCCCTGGATTTAGCGCCCTCAAGTGGTGAATTATTCGCCAGGCAGGCCGTTTGTTACCAATCAATGCCTGGTCGCCAAAAGGGTTGTTCAGGCCCAGCACAAGGCCGTCCAGGGATGTGACAAAATCCTCATCGCGCAGCAGGGCGAAGCGCCGATCACAATCGCGAATAGTCACGGGTGAAGCGGGCCCAGCGGCTCCGAATTCCAGCCGGCACTTGTTGAGCCCGCCGAAGGAAATCAGGTTAACCTGCGCATTGTGTTGATAGATTTCATAAAAGGCATTGAAGGCGTCGACTTCATGAGAATTGCCTATAATCAGCAATTGAACCGGTCTGCGCATATCGCATCTGGCAGGGTCGTCAAGAGTCAGCACTGTGCAGCCTGCCTCCGCAAGGGCGAACCTGCGCACATGCCCTTGCTGTGCTGCCTGCGCCGATAAGCTGTTGTGCTTGCCCCACTGTTGATTTTTGGCTAGGCCGATACCTACACCCACAATGCACAACGTCAGCATCATGCCCACATTGGCAGCGGTCAAGCGCGAGGAGGACGATGAGACTGAGTGAGCCGTTGTCCGCCACCTGAACCTCCGCTCGACAAAGTTATACATCAGATATGACAACAGTAGAGTGGCCAGAAAAAGTACTGCGAACTCTTGCGGGTCCGGCGGGCGAAAAATGTAGTACTGGTAAAATACCAGTAGTGGCCAGTGCACCAGGTAAATGGAGTAGCTGATAAGGCCGCAACCAACCGCTGTACGGTTCTTTAACAACCACCCGAACAGGCGGGAATCGCCGCACAGGATTACCAGTAAGGCGCCAATGCAAGGCACCAGTGCTGCCGTGCCAGGAAATACCGTGGTATCAGAGAAACGGAATATAGCCCAGCAGATAAGGCTCAAGCCCGCCGCCATGCCTGCCTCTATCAGCCAGACCCGGTTGCGAATAAGCGGTGCCAGATAAACACCCAACGCGCCAATGGCAAACTCGTAGATGCGAAAAGGCGTCAGGTAGAACATTGTCGAGGATGATTTCTCATCGAACTCGCCTGCCATCCAGACAAGGTTGAGTGCCAGACTGGCGAGGCCTATAACAAGCAATACCCAGGGGACGGCGCGCCATCCGTTGCGACAAAGAAGCCAGAGCGTGGCGGGCCAGACCAGGTAAAACTGCTCTTCAACCGCGAGTGACCAGCTGTGTAGCAGCGGTTTCAGGCCAGAACTGACGTCGAAATATCCAGCCTCTGACCAGAAATAAATATTGGAGACAGACAGCGCTGTGGCAGCCAGGGAGTCTCCGAAACGCTGTATCTGAGCCGGTGAAAAGAGGATAAGAGCACACAGCAGGCTGACCACCAGTGTGACGAGCATGGCCGGGAAGAGCCGCCACACCCGCCTTTTATAGAAGCGACGAAAGTCGAAACGGCCCGACCCAGCGATCTCACCCAGGATCAGGCCGGTGATGAGATAGCCGCTAATGACAAAGAAAACATCCACGCCAATGTAGCCGCCGCGAAAAGCAGGCTGCCCAAAGTGGTAAAATACCACTGCCAGAACAGCGAGTGCTCGCAAGCCGTCAATATGGCGCTGATATTGGCTTTTACGTGCCGATAAGGCAGGCGCTGCAGTCATACCGGCAGGATCGCTTAATAGTGGAGCCAGACCGTGTAACACATTGTGTCTGGTGTGAATCGGTGGCGTTGGTATCTATCCATTCGCCAATTCCATCAATTACGGCCAGTTTACTTGTCTGTAAGCTGATAAGACAAGGACAGAGATTCAAGCGTATAATCCGCAGTAACGACCCTCCCTTCCACACAGTGCTACAGACAACTGGCCGCCGGCGCCAGTGGATCGCGGTTGACACAGCCGCCAACGCGCAGCGAATTTCGTGCTTTAACAGTTCTTTATCCACGTGACCAACTACCTCCATCAAGGACCACAAGATGTCAGATAAATTTTTCTTCAATGGCCGCCAGGATGCACGCCAGGATCACTCCGGTGGCGCTTACCAGACAAATGCAGGCAGCAACGGGGGTAGTGAGAAATACCCACTGGCGCTGGTAGTCACCAGTGAGGCACGCCTGCAGGAAGTTCAGGCGCTGGTAGATGAAGCACAGCTGTATGCCGAGATTAGTATCGATAGCAGTGAAGGCGCCGAAGAGTCGATTGCCGAACTAACCGCACTTCTCAACAAGAGCGCTACGATTAAAGTGGACAAAACCCCTGCACGCAACGATCCCTGCTTCTGTGGTAGTGGCAAAAAATACAAGAAGTGCTGTGGCTAGGTCGCGGAGGCGCAGCATGAACTCGCGATAACCTGAACTACAGTGCCAGTAGAGAAAAACAGTATGACCGGTGGAACGCGAAGTGAATCGGTTACAGCAACACCATCAGTCGCGCGAAGGCCATATCGACCCCGGCTGCTTCTGTTCTTTATTACGCAGCTTGATCTGTAGCCCCATGAGAAAGTTGCGTAGCACCTGGTCCTTACAGGCACGATAATTTCTGTGCTCCGGTTTTCGAAAAAAGGAACTCAGCTCAGGCGCGCTTATTTCAAAACCTGACAATGCCAGAATTGCGATAACATCCTCCGACTGGAGGTTGAAAGCGATTTTCAGCTTTTTCAATATCAGATTGTTGGTCAAAGAATTTTCTGGCTTGGGTTGTACACCCCTTTTCTTGCCGCGCTTCATACTGATAAGCCCGTTGAGAAATGTCGCAAGCATTTTGTCGTTACATTCCTGATAAGAATGCTCACCCTCTTTCAGCAGCCAGGAGACGATATGCCCTCGCCTGACCTCAACATCAGCCATTGCGAAAGTTTCGATCATCTGCGCATCATCGAAATCGAGGATATAGCGGATGCGGCGTAAGATATCATTATTTATCATATGGTTAGTCTGAGTGCCCAGACGCTGAAGGTCAATGTGTATAAAATAGTCCACTCAGCCCGCTGCACTCGAACATCCCGTTTATCGTGTGTCCATGAAATTTTTGAGGGCATATAAAGACGCGCCTGCCAAGCTAGTCGTGGCTATGACAAGCGGCCTGCCAGAAGCTGTCAACAGCGTGTTTTGGGGTCCTGGCCAATTTCTGCATCAGCCTGAAATCAATCGCAGATAGCACGTATTGCTGCTGAGCATTATCCAACATCGCCAACCAGAGTTTAGCAGCCATTTCAGAATCGTAGAGCGCACGGTGAAAAACCCCCTCTACGGGAATATTCATATACTCGACCAAAGTACCTAACTTGTGATCGGGCGCCTGTTGGTAAATACGCCGAGCTGTGAGCATTGAGCAGGAAAACTGGCCGGAGTAGTCCCTGGAGATTCTTTCGAGCTCAGCATCAAGGAATCGCTTGTCAAAAGACGCATTGTGCGCGACCAGGTTATATCCACCGATAAACTCGGCAAAGTCCCGCATAACTTCAGCACAAGGCCTGGCATCCGCGAGCATCGTATTGGTAATACCGGTATAGCTTTCAATAAAACCGCTTACGCGCTGCCCTGGATTCATCAGTTCCTGAAATCGCGCAGTCACCTCGCCGTCTTCAATCCTTACTGCTCCAATCTCAATCGCCCGATCACCCGCCCCGGGAGACAACCCCGTGGTTTCGAAATCCAGCACCACGACGGTATTAGCATTTAACATTCTGTTGTTAACGCATTCAAAACAGGGGGCCTGATATTCAGATAGATCATATTACTTCCGCTGGGTTGGCAGGTATTTTCCGCGCCATCAAGAAGCCTGCGAGTGAGTTAGCGAAAAACGATCTATGGCCGCTCATGCCGAGGCCGCTGACTGGCGTTGAAAATACTTCCACAAGCCAATAAGCGATGCGCCAATCCAGAACACTTCGATCACAAAACTGGCGAGGTTGAAACTAAAGCATAAGCTGATTAACAAAAGCACCGCCCCGGTCAGATTGAGCAGGTTATAACTTAGCCCTTTCGGATTTGTCTTTTCCAACTGCAGTAGATAATAAGCGAGCACCACCATAAAGGTGCCAGCCATACCCACCGCGTCTGCCATCCAATCAGCCATTCAATGGTATTCCTCCAGGGTTGAACCCGCGTCAATTCAGAGCGTTACGGCAATCAGTCTTGGTTATCTGGCGGGGATTTCGAGTTACTGTCACCGGAACGCTTTTTCAGGCTGCCAAGCAGTGCGGCGCCCATTCCCATAATTAGCTCGTCAGCGAACGGAACCATATCGGGAATAAACAGATTGACGATAAACAGAATGAGCGTCAAAAAGAAAAGATAGGGAAAGCGCAGGCGTGACATCCAGCGCACAAAGATTCCCGCAACTCCGCCTTTCGCTATTTTGCCCAGCACCATAATACCTTTAACCCTGTTGACTATACTTGTTCAGTGCGAATGATGGCCCAGTGAGGCGTGGAGTTGCTGATGGGCTTCGTGGGCCGCCAGCTTCTCCTGTTCAAGCTTCTCGCGTGTTGCCAGTCCCTTCGCAAGCATGAGTGTTTCCAGGCATTTAAGCCAGTGCTGATAATAAGTATCGCCCAGATCGGGGTCTCCTGCAGACTGGGCTTCCCTGATAGTTCTACCGAGCTCATCGGCCCATTCGTTGGATGTAAATACGCCCTGCTCAAGCAGTTTGCAGGCCATTGCAAAGGCACGCGCTTCCCAGGGTTCGCTGAACACCGGGCCATTCTCGTCCAGTGGCAGCCCGGGCAGATCCTCCATCTCTCGACTGGCCATAATCAGACTTCCTCCAGATAACTCTCAAACAGGTCGATGAAAAGACTATCCTTCGCCGGTGCGTCTTCTCCCCATAATTCGCGGGCGGAAAAGCGCACGCTGTAATTGAAGGTAGGTGTAGCCTGAGCACCATGAGCGTTGCGATCAGGAAGCAGGAAAGCACCGTTATTCCTTTCCACTTTTCCGCGTCGGCCTCTAACATAACGCGGCAGGCGGGTGTGGTGTGCAGGGGACATAACTTTTGCAACCACCTCATCACCTGCCTTATACCGTGGGACGCTATTGCACTCTTGCAGAACACTGATCGGATTACTGGTGATGTACTGGGCCTTGCCTTTATCAAGAGCAGGTAGCCTGTCGCTACCGGCATCAAGTGATTTTCCCGCAAGCAGCTCCTCTTCTGTTACCACACCTTTTTCCTTTAACAGGGCTGTCAGCGAAGCCAGCCATCTCTCGTAGTAACTGCTGGCCAGGTATGATACCGGAGGAATCCGCTCGGTGGTGCGACGGAATTCATCGATGTTGTAGTGGCCGGCCCCCAACATTGCCAGTACATGGGTAAATACCGATCGCTCCCATGGCGCATGAAAAACCGGTTCATCCACCTCCTGCTCAACATCACCAAAGTTATCCATACCGCCCATGTCGTGTACGCCATCCATGGCTATTGCCCGCTGGCAGGCGCAGCCACCGCGGCGGTACCGATCATCGAATCGCGGGTAACCAGCTCGGCGAGTTCTGCGCAGCTTAAATCGTCAGTTCCCTCCGGACGCCGGGGCAAAACGAGGTATCGCAGGTCAGCGTTGCTATCCCATACCCGAACTTCGATTTGCTCGCTGAGGTAGAGCCCGAATTCTTCCAGAACACCTCTTGGGTCTTTGACCACCCGGGACCGGTATGGCGCACTCTTGTACCAAGTGGGCGGCAGGCCCAGAGTTGACCAGGGATAGCAGGAACACAGTGTGCAAACCACCACGTTGTGAACCTCTTCGGTATTTTCCTTGACCGCTATATGTGTGCCCTCCAAACCCGCAAATCCCAGAGCAGCCACAGTGGCGGAAGCATCCTCCAACAAATCGCGCTTGAATTGTGGATCAGTCCAGGCGCGTGCCACGAGCTCGGCCCCAATGTGCGGGCCAACCTTATTCTCATAGTGATCAGTGAGCGCGTCCAGCGCCTCTTCATCTACCAGTGCCTTCTCGCGCAGTACAGCTTCAAGGGCTTTCACGCGCAACTGCAGGTCCGATAGTGGCGCGCCGTGGTTATGCTTGGCCATATACTTGCTCCGAATGGGTAGAAAGCGTCTTTGCGACAAGTATAGAACGTTCCGGGTGCTTTTTTCGATAGCGATATTGCCAGTGTCAAATAGCGGTAGTGCCTATTGAAAGGTTTTTCATGAAATGGGAGACTACCGCCGCCATCGGCGCAAACACACCCCATACAATTCAGATCTTCCCTTACCAGCTGCCAATTATGGCGACAGGAGTAGAAATAGCTCAATGGTGCCAGTGATCGACCTGCGCGATGCGTCGGGCCAGAGCGTTGAAAAGCTGGCCGAAGCCTGTTCCGACTGGGGGTTTTTCCACGTCGTCAACCACGGCCTGGACACCCGGTTAATCGCTTCACTACAGGCTGCGAGCCAGGACTTCTTCAGTTTGCCACTGGACGCCAAGCAGACGGTCTCCCGCACGAGAGACAACCCCTTCGGCTATTACGATCGCGAGCTCACAAAGAACCTGAGAGATCGCAAGGAAATCTTTGACTACGCGCCGGACGAAAGCACGCCCTGGCCTCCTTCTCCGCCACGGTTCCAGGCAATACTTGAAGATTACGCACTGGCCTGCCACCGACTCGCGCTGCAACTGATGGCAGCATGCTGTGAGGGCCTGGGTGCCGACCGAAATACCCTTGCGCGCCACTTCCAGCGCGGACACAGCAGCTTTCTCAGACTGAACCACTATCCGTCTAGTGACCCGCTGGCTGAAACCGGCGTCCCCCCGGCAGGGCCCCTTGGTATAAGCGAACACTCGGATGCCGGCGCCATTACCGTGCTGCTACAGGACGAGGTGGCCGGCCTACAGGTGTTCAGGGACGACAGCTGGGTAGATGTGACACCTGTGGCGGACACCCTGACCATCAATATCGGGGATATGCTTCAGGTCTGGTCAAATGACCGATACCGCGCGCCCTTGCACCGGGTGCGCGCGAGTATTGGATTGGCGAGGTATAGCGCTGCTTACTTTTGCAACCCGGACTACAGCACCATCGTAGCGCCGCTATCCCCCACGGTGCCCTCCGTCACACCCGCCCACTATCGCCCTGTATCCTGGGCGGAGTTCCGCCGCCTACGAGCGATGGGAGACTATGGCGATTATGGTGAGGAAGTTCAGATCTCCCACTTCAGGGTGTAGCGCCAGCGGATTTATACCTCGAGGCGCCTGTGATTCCCTCAGACCAAAGAACACGAGCAGGTAATTTGGTGTTACCTATGGCTTCTTTGCATCATCGACTATACTCCATGACCCTTTTTACGAGGCAGCAAGGCGCGCACCGTATGAACAGAATAGAGAAGTTGAAAAATGACCTGTACACCTTTGAAGAGCTGATTACTCTGGAGAAAAATGCGACCAAATTGAACGATAGTGAAACGCTGGGTCTCATTACGAAAAGTCGCGCGTCAAAAACAGCCAAGGGTGAAAAACCCAAACCCACAGTGGGCGAAGATGGCAAGCCACTGACCCGACGCGCTCGTCGCGAAAAGAAGCAATAATCGCTGCACTATGATTCTGATGCTTGAAGCGGTGTGCTTAGATGGTGCCGGGGTCGGGCATGGTATAAGCTCGACCACAACTATGCTGACCAGCACTCCAGTTCAGGACGCATAAAAAAGTGTGTCGCGGAAAAATTTTTCCTCTGGCCTGATCAATGAGCGTTATAAACCTGCTACAGCGACCATAAACCTGTCGCTAACGAACTCAGACCTGGTCTTCCGCATCCGGGTCGTCTAGTTCATCTACCTCATCGGGTTCGTCTACCTCATCGGGCTCGTCCATCTCATCGGATTCGTCCACCTCGTCGGGTTCATCTACCTCATCGGGTTCGTCTACCTCATCGGGCTCGTCCACCTCATCGGATTCGTCCACCTCATCGGGTTCGTCCACCTCATCGGGTTCGTCTACCTCGTCGGGTTCGTCTACCTCATCGGGATCGTCCACCTCGTCGGGTTCGTCCACCTCGTCATCAGGTCCATCATTCTCGTAGTCAAATGCATCATCGTCGAACTCGCGATCACCATCCAACGCGCCTTCGAACTCGAACTCGACTTCATCCGCGATACCGTCGGCAGGCCGACGATCTTTTACCTTTACCAACATGCCGGGTTCCAGCGCATCGTAGAATTGCTGCGCGCCTACCGAGATATCGTCTTCGTTCTCGAACTCAGCGCCTGCAGTTCCAAAAGTGATGCCGAGCAGAGTAATGCTGTCACCGGCCACAAATTCCTGCAGAGGTGCCTGTAATACATCGTCACCGGCCTCCTCCCTGTCCACACGTGTGGCAATAAGAGAGTCACCCAGCCGAATTGCCTCAATTTCCAGGAAATCGCCCATGGCAATGTCCGCGAGCGTAAGCCAGTCGACCCTGTCGGTATCATCTTCCAGCATGGTCCGACTATCCAGGCGCACCAGGACGGTGCCTCCTTCAAACTGCAGCGTCAGTGATTTCGACACGCCATCCACCGCGACAACAGCCGCCTGGATTTCAACCCTGCCACGCCGGCCTTCCAGCCGCCGGGCGCGGAGAATACCTCCCTCCCAATTGCCCTCGGCCTCTACCAGCATGCCATTGGCCAACACCAGGTCTGCCGGATTGAAGCCGGCGGCAGAGGCATCCACAGCTACCCCGTCAACCCGGAAATTTCCCGTACTGACAAAGCCGGAAACAAGGCCTTGCACAGTGACTTCCCCGTTATCCTCCAGCGCCTCCTCCACAGTTTCTTGCGACTCGATGCGCGAGGCGGCGATAGCTGCACTTGCGGGATCCAATGTACCGGTGACCTCCACTGCCAGCCCGTCCGTCAGGCTCCCCTCAGTCAAATCACTCAGATCTGCTCCGGAAAAATCCACCTCGTAGCCGGCCAGGGAGAACCGGGTACCATTCAGGTCGGCGACACTCCCTTTCAATTCCACCTCGCTTACACCCGCGAGGAAATCTTCTTTTTTCTCGATCCGAGTTGCCCGCAAACGACCCTCGGAATTTGTGAAACCGAATACTTCAACAAGGTCACCTGCTGCGATACTGTCAAAACGCAAACCCTCGAATACAGTGCCGGTACGCTCCACAATCACTTTGATACCCAGCACATCAAGTAACAGGCTATCCCCATCCTGATCGCGGGCAATAGCTCCTACCGGCCCTAGAACCGCCTCGTCAAGAACTATACGATTGGCGGTACCTGTCTCACCATCCTCATTGAGCTCACCGACCACCAGTACCACCATCCCCATTCCCAGGGCCTCCTCGTTGAGACGCTGACCGTCGACCAGAATTAATGCGTCGGTGGTTTCAAACTCAACACCATTAACGAATACGCTGCCGAAACCATCTATCGTACCTGACGAAGTCAGCCCTGTTCCGCCGATACCACCGCCACTACCGTCACTGGCTGCAATGTCGATTCCACCGCCAGCCCCGCCGCCGCATCCGCCCAACGGCAATGCCAGTAACAAGACCGCAAGGTGACTCAGGTATTTATGCATCATGACTACGCTCCCTGGCCACAAGCGAATCTGTGTAGTACAGACCTACGGCTACATACACAGGATTTGGATCCGAGTCGCCGTTGCTGTGCAGTTCGTGCTGTGTCAACCAACGGTGGTACTCCTCCAGCAACTCCTGAGATTTATTATTCGATAACTCACGAAAGGCGGGTACGGCATCGGGATGTACCAGCACGTTTGATACTTTCCGCTGAAAACAGCGCTCCGCCGGCTTCGCGGTCAGGTTGTGTCCGATCGTGGCGATGAGCTCGGCAACGTCCGTGCCGAGTATGTCGATCTTATCCAGGGGAGTGGAAGACGAGGGCAGGTAAGCTCGCTCCAGCAGGGTGATGCCCGCTTCGGATACGGCCACGGTGCCGCCGGCCTCGAGCACGGACAACATCGCGGCATGGGGTATATCGCCGCTGAACTCCTTAACCAGCGTCGCAAAACTGACTGACGCGCCATCGAAGGGAAGTACTGCGGGTTCTCCCCGCGCAGACAGGAAGCGTGGATCACTAGTCCAGGCACTAACCACCCGTATGGCACGACTGTAACGCCGGGAGGAATCCTGTTCATCAATAATATCCAGCTCGCGCAATCGCTTGGTTTCCTTGCGGGTCAGCCCGGTCATCGCCGATACGCTGGACACCGTCGGTCGCTTGCCTGCGCCACCCTGGGCGAAGGCTTCTTCGACATAGGCTTTACGAGCCAGTTCGGCAAAGGTCCCATAAGGCATCCCGTGGCGCAGCAGAACCGCGACCAGGGGCCGCAGTAGGCGTAGTATCGCAGCGCGCAGCGCAATATTCAGTGAGTTGCTCATGCATGGGAATCTATTCCCAATATTACCCTATGTCAAAAACATCAAAAATAAGCAGTCGCCAGCCAAAACCTCTAGGAAAACGTATCGGCGAACAGATTTTCCGACCAGGTAAACATCTCCCGGAAATTCCCCGAACTCCAGCGATGCGACTCCCCAAGGGACCCTGGCACCAGACCCATGGTGCCGGTGTCCCGGTTATAACGGAATACCGCTGTGAGCCAGGATGCCTCCGTGGCCGTGATCGGGCTGAAACAAGCGGAGTTGGTAGTTATGTTGTCCAGGCGCTCATCGCTGTCCACTGGCATACCCGCAGCCCGGCGGATAATCGCATCGGCACAGACCTTCGCCTGGGAGTTGGCCATATGGCCGGATTTCGGCTGACCAGTTCCCTGCGAGTCACCAATAATATACACACCAGCGAACTGCGCGAGAGTTGAACCATAGGTTACCGGGTCTACAGGAGCCCAGCGTGAGCCCGCCGTCAGGCCGCTATTGCGCAGCCACCTCGGTGCACCATGACGCGGGATCACATTGACCACATCACCGTGTACAGTTTCCTGCTGCGTCACGCCCCCTACGTTCCGACTGGTGTAGATGTAGCGGCCTATTGAATCCACTGACTCCACCTTCACGTTGTCACGGTAGTCAATAATATCGCCGTACAATTCATTAAATGCCCGGGTAAACGTCTCCTTTTCCGCCTGGATACCGTCGTTGGCATCGAGCACGATTACCTGCGAGTTACCGCCCCTACGCTTCAGTATGTCGGCAACCAGGCAGGCCCGCTCGTAAGGCCCCGGAGGGCAGCGATAGGGCTTTTCCGGAATTGTCATCACAAATTTGCCGTTGGCAGGTATCTCCTTCTTTATCTGCTTGCGCAGCAAGTTGGTTTGCCTGCCCGCGATCCAGGCATGAGGCAGCTTGCTTGAATCCAGGCCATCGATCTTATCGAACTTAATGCCCGGGGCCAGCACCAGGCTGTCGTAAGGAATCCAGCCGGCTGACTTCAATTTCAGTTCTTTGCCGACACCATTGACCCGCACGGCCCTGTCCTGGATTACCTTCACGCCATACTTGCCCTGAAGCGCATTATAGTCAAAGGACAGATCCCTTATTTTGAGCCGCCCGTTCAACACCAGATTACTCATGATGCAGGAGACGTGCCTGGCCCGCGGCTCAACCAGAGACACATCAAGTGCGCCATTGCTCCACATACTCAGGTATTTTGCTGCCGTTGCCCCGGCAAACCCACCCCCTACCACCAGCACACGGTGTGGCACCGCAGCCTTCACTCTGGGCATCATGAACATGGCCGTGCTGGCCGGGATCATCTGTAACACTGTGCGCCGAGTAAGTGACATGATTTTAGCCCTCTAGTTTGCTAATAATTTTGTTCACGATTGGTCCGTTGCGACAGTACGTCACCATGGTGTGAGCTAGTCGTCCTCTTCCTCGTCTTCATCATCATCATCTTCCCCTTCAGGCAGACCCGCGTAAAAACTGGCGATCCTGCGGATCTGGTCATCGGTATACCCAAGAGCCTGGTGATCCATGATGTCCTCCGGCCGATCCTCCCCCTTCATGTCGGACAGGTCCTCAAAAAGGTCTTGCGCACTCTCACCAGCCAGCTCGTCCATATCGCCGACGGCGTAACCGTTAGTGCCATGGCACTGGGAGCACTGCGCTGCCAGCAGGCGGTTAACTGCAGCATCATCTGCAGCTGCAGAAACGGCCAGCAAAAGCACTGCAAGCGCGCCAATCGAAGGTATGCCCTTAATACGGAGAAAATTCCTGTTCATAGTGATCACCACGCCCCTGATGTGAGTTTCGAGCCTCAAGATCAATCCTTAATTGGGAATTTATTCCCATTTTATGGATCCGTCAACCGGCGAAGAGAGAAATCAGTACATTTTTTGATCTCGGGACTACACCCGAGGCTACCGGCAAGTTGCTTTTTGAGACCGCAGTAATCCGACCTGGATTCTCAAGCAAACGGTGGTGTCAGGCGGGAATTGGTGGCGCTTGAAGGCATTCTGCCAACGTCCGGGTGCTTGACTGGCAGAACGTCTACACGCGCTACGGGAAGTCAGTGATCGAATCGATTCAAGGTTGCTCAGGGGGGCCGATCAACGGCGCCTTTACCGGCGACGCCAGGCCGATATAGACCACCATCGCATCGCCCACCGGGTCCGGCTGTATGGGCAAATCCTTCCAGTTGTTGGTCAGCCAGACGTTACCGGATGAGTCGACTTCAACCGCGGTGTTTCTATCCAGCAAATCACTGTGGTAACCGGTGCCATCGGGTGACAGCGCGTCGCCGGTCGTAACGCCTGCAGGGCAGGAACCATCCCTGGCACCGCAAATATGCGACACACCGCCCTTGGTGAAGTTGGCTACCCACACATTGTCTGCGCCATCCACGGCGATACCCCAGGCAACAGTCATCCCGCCGGGCGCGGTATATCCGGGTGTAGGTGTCAATGGCCGGGTGTTCACTTGTACGCCATCGAGGTTAACCATGGCCACACCTGCGTAGGTGGCGGGGGGCTTGCTGATCGGCGGCGGACAGGGCAAGTCGATTTGACCAGAGAGGGAGACCCAGACATTACCCAGGCTGTCCGAAGCGACACCCATGGGCAGCGAAGATGAGCCGAGACCGTACTCAGCCAACTTGGTGCCGTCGTTGGCGAACGCCATGATGTTATCGCTCAGTGTGCCACTTACCCACGCCACACCGTTGATGTCGAATACAACGTCGAAGGGCTTGTCAAAGTTGTCTTCGGAAATCGCTTGCCAGCTATTCGGATCACCGTTGCGATAAATGGTCACGTCAACTTGCTCGCCGTCGATCATCTGTCCGTTGCAACTCGCTATCCAGATATCGCCCTGCGTATTGCTCACCGTACCCTGCGGCCAGCCGATACCACCCTGGGTCCAGCCTCCATCCTGAGGGTTGTGACTAACCGGTTCGATGCGCTCTGCATCCGGCGACAGCGGCGTACCATCTGCGGTGAATTGGGAGACGCTATTATTGGCGATATCGATCGGACAGGTACTGCCCTTGAAGCCGTAGTTGCCGACCCAGATGTCACTTGTCTGCGCCGCGATGGTCACGCCGTAACCCGCCCCGAGTAAACCGCCGCCGGTAAAGGTGTCCACGTCGCCCGTGGCCGGATCCATGCGAAAGAGTAATTGGCTGGCACAGTCGGGCAGTATGTAGGTATCACTGGTGACCAGGTTGTTGACGATCCACATCTGACCATCCTGGTCAAACGCCATATTGCCCGGCCCTGCGAGATTGGTGGGATTACCCTTGAACAGCAGAGCCAGTGTCCAGGCAGAGGGTGCGTTGCTGCCGAGGTCCGGTTGGTAGACGTTGGCGGCTACCAGATTGAATAGTGGCATCGGATCCAACCACGGCGTCTTCGCCAGATTGGCCACTGCCCGAAATGTATCCTGCGCCTCAGTACCGTCCAGAGGCAGCGCAAGCTGAATTATCGACTGACAGACACTGGCATCGCTGGCACAACTGGCCAATAGATTTCCCAGTTCATTGAACGTGCGCAACGCACTAAAGGTGGACTGCGGACTGTTGTCGTCATTGCTAATGGTTGTGCCCGGCTCACCGGTTTCAATATCGACCAGGTTCCTGAGTAATCGGGGAGCCATTTTTAAACCAATGCTGTTGCCCTGCAGCTCCGCTCCGTTGATGAATTGCGCCAACGCAAACGCGGAGGCCACGGTGGTGAGTTCATTGATAGTAACAGTGCTCACCTCTGGCGATGCGCCGAGCACGCTCGCCAGCACAAAGGATTCCGGCACATCCTGTGATTGCGAGGAGAGGCGCCCGCCTTTGCTGGTCAAGTAGACAACACCCGCTGAATCCGCGGGCGTGTTGTAATTGAATTCAAATTCACCGGAGTCGTTTGTGCTGCCCTCGCCCAGCGCTTCCAAGCCGTTGTCGTCACTGCTGCTATATACCGTCACGGTGGCCGAAATAACGGGTACGCCGCCGCCAAGCACCAGGCCCTGAATACGTTCGTCACCGCCTTTAGTGCCGTTGTTTGAGGAGCCGCAGCCTGCCAGGAGAATAGGCAGTGCGAGCAACAATAGGGTGGCGAATGTGGGTTTTGCCAAGCGATATAACATTGATTTTCTCCTGGAGTGCGGGGATCAATTTCGGTGTCGAGCCGGTTGCAACGCAGCGTAACGAGAGCCCGTTGTTATACCACCTCGGTAGGCCATTTTGAATAAGTTAGCTGTCGAATGTGAGATTTGTTATCTAGATTTGCCGCTTGGAACTCGCAAGCCAACTGTAAGATGCCGTGTCACGGCACTGAACTATCAGGGCACTAAAGTCACTGCATGCAGTGATTGGAACAGGTTGGTGGCTTGAGAGCAGGCAGCAGATTTCCTTGACCATCTCCAGTTGTTTCGCAGCAACGCGAAAAGCGGCAACCTCATGATATTATTGATAAATTACTAATAAATGATCCACAGCTGACATGGAGGTGGCTCAAAGCCTGTGTTAAAGTCTGCAACCCACACCTGAAGTCAGATAGCGCCAACAATGATAAAAACCTTCGCCAAAGCGGCAACCACGATAGCGGCAAGTCTGCTCCTGACTGCCTGCTTCCACATCCAACTGCATGGGTCGGTAGGCGGTGGAACGGTAACTGTTGCGCCACTACGCAACCCAGACAATATTCTCGCTACAGCCACGTCCTTGCTGCCAACGGACGTGGCCGAACTATGGGGCGAAGATGTGTGGGACGAATGGCCCTCTTTCACTCGCATGATCTTCGTCGGCGTCACCGAACTCGATAAACCGTTGCCGACACTGGACCCTACCGCACTGTACGTTGTCAGCGCCAGCGGCGGCAAAGATTACGACCCGGACAACAGCTCAACCCTGAGTGACAATCCGGTGGCGGTGCAGGGAAGCTGGCATGTTATCGCCACAGGGCAACGTATTATAGACGGGAACCTGAAAGTGTCCGCCCTTACAGAGGCACTGTACAGACAGCAACTTGCACTTCTTTCGACGCAAACAGATGCACAAATTCAGTCTCGCCTGGTAGCCTCAGCGAAACTGGTTGTGAGTGACGTTGATAAGAGCGGAACCGTAAATTATGACGATGTACTGCGCTGGAATCGCAGTCTGGACGGAAAATTTCTGCTCGGCAACCTGACAACAGTAGATGCCCTCTCCGACGCTGTCACTGCCGGCCAGCCAGCGGCTATGCTGGATCAACTATCAAAAGACGTTTTGGGCGGCCAGCGCGTGGAAATGGTATTCGATGCCGGTACTGTAGTTGTAAAAACCTACAACTGGGATTCACCTATTACCGCTGCCAACTTCCTCAGCTATGTGCGCAGTGGCTTTTACAATCAGATGCTGGTGCACCGGACGATAAAGAACTTTATGATCCAGGCTGGATTGGTAGCCTATGACGGCCCCAGCGAAAATGGTCAAATCACCTGGTCACTGAAACCCTCAGGCCCCTCAATCGTCAATGAATCCAGCAATGGCTTGCCCAATGTAAGAGGCGCTCTGGCCATGGCGCGCACCAGTGATCCCAACAGTGCTAGCTCACAATTTTTTATCAACCAGGTCACTAATGCTTTCCTGGATTTTGGCTCCAGTAGCAACCCGGACGGATACGCGGTATTTGCGCAGGTTATAAGTGGCATGCCTATTGTCGACAAGATCGCCGCTGAGGCCACCATTTCGGTATCTGGCTTAGGTGCCGATGTACCTGCTCGCGGAGTCATTCTGGAATCGGTCAGCTTGCTCTAAACCCGGGAGGGGGTGGCCGTAGCATGTAAGCAACATCAACAACAATAGTACAATTGTTTTGGCTATCCGGTAGAGCTAACGAACTAGAGCCGACGGGGAATTCTGCGGAGAGCACAATGCAAATAAGCAATGTCGCATCAGGGTTTATTCAGCTCAGTAATGGCCAAATTTATTACAGCACACAGGGCCTGGGTGAAGAAGTCATCGTCTGGGTCCACGGCCTACCACTTAACTCAAGCTCCTGGCATGCCCAGCTTTGCCACTTTAATCAAAATTTCCTTAACATATGCCTTGATCTGCGCGGCTACGGTCAATCTTCAGCCCTGCCTGACACTAACAGCAGCATCACCGATTTATACTGCGATGACCTTTTACTGCTATTTGACACCCTCAAGCTCAGGCAAGTCACCCTGGTTGGATTTGCCTCCGCCGGGCACATCGCTATGCGCTTCGCTGCCAACAACCCGAATTTGATTAGCAAATTGGTCATTATAAATGGCTCACCCAAATTCCTTGCCGACAAGAGTTGGCCCTATGGCTTTGAAGAACAGGATCTCAAAGATGCCATCAGCGCCATAGATGCCGCGAAAACAACTGAAGATCTGGCACAGCTTATTCTTGATCCCGCATTAGGAGAAGCCTGCGCTCTGCAAATCCGACAGATACGCGCGTGGTTTACCGGCATGCTTGCGCAAGCAAGAAAAGATACTCTCAAAGCGTTTTTTTCCAATATTGCCTACGATGATGACCGCGAGTTAATCGGAAACATCACCGCACCGACACTCATCATCAGCAGTAAACTGGGCAAAGAGGTTCCCAGCGCAACGGCTCTATTCATCAGAAATGCTATTGAAAATTCTCAGCTTTTTGAAATCAATGGCATCGACCACTTCGCATTTGCTACTCAGGCTTCACTAATAAACGCCGTTATTGATCAGTTTATGAGTCCACGCTGCCAGTGTTTATTACCCAATACTACAAACAAGGAGAGCTAGGCCATGCCTGGATACGAAACCCCAAATCCGTTCTATGATTTGTATTTTGACTTCACCGGCTACTCACGGGAAAACTTTCCTGAAAACAGAACAGCAATCGCTCAAGATCTGGCATCAGCCCTGAGCGAACAGACCAGCAATGAAGGCAGCAAAGGCACACTGTGCATTGCGAATTCAGTCGGATTATATGTTTACTCAAGTGAGCCAGGCCATGCACTAATATGTTCTGCCGATTTCAGGGCTGCACCCAATAGTGGTTTCTATGAATTAACCAGCCTCTCTCATGTGGGGCCTGCAATCGCGTACCTCGGCGCATTAAAGGAACTCAATAATACGGACTGGGAAAAACACATTGACCCTATGCTCAATCATATAGAAAGTGTCAGAGAAGTTAATTCAAAAAAAATATCCGAACATTGGTTAACCGAACTTGATTGCGAAGCTTGGCGCGGCAAAGAAATCCAAATAAAAAACATGATCGATTATGGATGTTCGCTAATTGGCAATTACCTAAATCAAGTAAACAGTAGTAGAGATCAGTTCTCTAACGAACATGCTATTGCGAACTTTCTTGAAGTGAACACTAGCAAATATCCGATTCCATTCAACAATATTATGATCGGTACATTCTCACTCGTTGGCCTAAAAGGTATTTTCGATATCTATCAAGTTTTATCCCAAAATGACATCGACTGGCCAAATGCCAAAATAATTCTGCATAATTTGGCCGGAACAAATTATGCAGCGGGGACAACAGAAAGTTCCAACTGGCTATTCCACGCACTGACATCCATAAGCAATCTTCCTGTCGAAGAAAAGAGAATTTTGATTTTACCTTACGCTGACATACCAGAAGGTGTTGGCAGCGACTATTTGGGAGACGATGAATACACCCAACTTTCTGTGAATCAATGGGGGGCCATCCACGCTCGCCCCCTCATCACCAATATGGCTTTCGGTCACGTAAAAGATATCGTCATTCCTCCCCGCAGCCCCATACCGGGCGACTATCAAATAACCACCGCGGATGATATTGAACACTTCTCAATGCGTCTGAAGCTATCTGTTGGCAATCCAAAAGAAATGCTATCAAACACCGTGGGGTTTTGGTTGGTCGATGAGTTTAAAGAAAAGAAATGGCAGGTAGAAAACGTAGACATACCTGGCCTTACTCACGGCTTCCCACAAGGAATCAACTGCTACCCTGACAACGCACCCGCCATACAAAAATAAGAGGCTATTATGCAATTAGTTGAGCACATGAGGCTGCCCACCTCGGGCGCTCGTGGTGTAGAAACCTTTACCATCGGCGATGAACGATACCTCGGCATTCCACAGCTAGCGGAAGATATTTTAACTGACCCCGCTGACATGAACGGCGGCAACAGCGATGTCGATGCGATCATTTATAAGTGGGTGGATGACACCTTTATTGAGTTCCAGCGACTGCCCTCGCACGGTGGTGAACAAATCTGCTTCAATTACATAGACAATTGCCCAACGCTCTCAATTGCCAACATTCGATCAGGAAAAAACCCCAATTTCGACATGAACTGCTATGTCGCGCTCTATACGTGGCGAGAAGGTCGCTTCGAACTAGCGCAGCAACTGCCCGGTTACGCCTGCAAGAGCGCCCATATTTTCAACCATCAAAACGACAGCTTTTTGGCATGTTCGGAGGGCGTTTTTTTGCCCAACCAGGATGAAAGAATTGACACCAATTCTCACTTATACCTTTGGAGTAGAGCTCAGTTTGATCCACTCCAAACCCTAAGAACAAAGTGGGGTTATGACATCACGACCTTTGAAATCGGCGACAGGCTTTTTCTTGGAATCGCCGACAATTCAGCAGCCAGCGTTATCTACGAGTGGTGCAACAATGAGTTAACCCCTGTGCAATCTTTTTTCTCCAATGGCGGTGGTCGGGGTTTTTGCCATTTCACAATCAATAATGAGCATTATGTCGCAGCGGCAAACTTACTCAATGACAGTGCACTTTATCAGTGGAATGGAAAGCAATTCAGTCCCATCCAGGTGTTCTCCAATGCAGGCGCACGCCATTTTCATTTCCTGGAAACCAGACAGGCATGCTACTTGTTCCGAACAAACTTCATTACCGGCACCCGTGAAGAACCCACTACACAACTCGAATCACAAATTTATATCTGGGAGCACAATCAATTTGTCGAGAGTGCACGGTATACTACTTACGGCGGCACACAGTCTGTTAGTTTTTCTGACAGCGATCAGTACTACCTTGCCGTTTCAAACAGCCTGGCACCAGATTCTCGCTTCAAAGTTGATTCAGTCATCTACAAAATACTTGAGGCCAAGTCACCATAGCTTTCCCGGAAAGCTATGCCAGCAAAGCCCCGTGAATCGGCAGCCACAACTCGCGACCTCAATAAGGGAAAAGACTGTGAGTCATAATAGTCACCGCTTCTGCCCGAAGATCACCGGTCACCTTGTCGAGTTCCCCCCCGTCAAGCCACACACCATTACACTGGGGGCACTTATCTATCACAATCATATGAGCAACCTCCTTTTGCATAGGAGTTGCATCTAATGGACATTTTCGAGCGTTTTCTTCCGCCGCATCCATGATCAGTTGCATTTCCCTGGCACAGCTATCGCAAATCGGCCGCCCTTCTTCTTCGTTGCGGGTTCGCTGCCCACACCTATCACATTTTGCTGAAAAAATTGCCATAAAATCACCTCTTCGTAAAATTCTTAAAAAGCCTTCTGCCCGGTGGACTCAGCCACTGCTGTGCAGGCGGCAATCGGGACATAGTGGAGGGGCAAGTATACTCCGTTTATGGCTCAGTCCAATGTGCACTATGGAGCGGTCTCATCCATCGTTCCGTCGGCTTACTATCGAGTGGTAATCAGAATTCGGGAGACAGCATGAGCAATAGAATGACGCGAGATCAGCGGGAGAACTTCCTATCCGGCTTGCATGTAGCCGTATTGAGTCTAAACCGGGCTGACCGGGGGCCGCTAAGTGTGCCGGTATGGTATTGGTATGAGCCTGGAGGCAATTTGTGGTTTGAAACCGAGCCAAACTCACGCAAGGGCCGTTTGCTTGAAGTAGGTACGCGGGTCACTCTGTGCGCTCAGGACGAAGCACCACCTTACGCCTATGTGAGCGTGGAGGGTACGGTGGTTGAGATTGCAGAGGACGACATGGAACTGCATCAAATCCCCCTGGCCAGCCGCTACCTCGGGCAGCAGGCAGGGCGCGATTACCTTGATAGCTTGCCCCCCACAGAGTGGAGACGCTACATACTCCGCCCAACACACTGGCATAGCTTTGATGGATCAAAGTCGGCCGTATAGAGTGCGCCGCCAAAGAACCTCTTCGGGCCCTGCTTGCGCAAGCAGACGCAGTTCCCAGCCCTGAGAGCGCGAGCTGATGAAGACCGCCCAGGTCACCCCCTTTTTCGGCTCGCAACACGTCTTCCATAGTTTCATGGCCTGCATAACGCGAGACGATGATCTACAGCAGGCCAGGTATATTGGCTGAATGGTTTCAAATTGCCAAAAATCCGTCGTTTCCTGGAGGCAGTGAGGGTATACAGTTCAGAAATGGAATCTATACGCAGGGACGCAACTGAGCAATTCGGTGATACGGAGTCATTCTGTGACCAATTGCTCTGAAAGTCCTATTAATCCTGTTTTTAGCTCTTTTCGTATACTACTCTTCATATTATGGATGCTTTTTTTAAATGAAAAGTAAGTTACTGCCCCCACCCAAATGGCCAGTCATCACTTTAGTGATAAGCCTGACAATTACCGTGCTTGCCTGGCTTTATATCCGGGGTGCGGTGATTCGCCAGGAATCAGACCAATTTCAATTTGTCGTAAAGCAGCATGTCAATGCTATCAGTGAAAAGTTGACGGATGAGATTCATCTTCTGCAAGGCGGTGCCGGCTATTACTACGGTGTAGAGAAAATGACTCGTGCCGGCTGGAAAGCCTACGCCGATGCCCTGCAGGCAACCCAGGCGTTCACCGGCGTTCAGGGGCTGGGGTTTTCACGTTGGCTGGCGCCTGAGAATCTCGAGGCGCATGTTCAACAGGTCAGGGCTGAAGGGTTTCCCAGCTATCAAGTCAATCCCAGGGGAGAGCGGGAAGCCTATACGGCCATTTTGTACCTTGAACCTTTCGATGCAAGAAACCAGCGGGCTTTTGGTTTTGACATGTTCTCTGAACCCGTCCGACGCGAAGCAATGGAGAGAGCGCGAGATTCCGGTCAGGTCGCATTATCAGGAATGGTAACTCTGGTTCAGGAAACCGATGTTGATGTGCAAAAGGGGTTTTTGATCTATATCCCTGTTTATCAGAAGGATGCACCAAGAAATTCAATCGAGCAAAGACGCGCATCCTTGTATGGGTTTGTCTATAGCCCATTCAGATCCGCCGATTTTTTAAACGGCATTTTCCCCGAGGGCTTACCTTATACGCAAATTGAAATTTTTGATGGCCCTGTTACGACAGATGAATTTCTTATGGTTAGCAGTGTTGACCAGAGCGCTCTACGGGAAATTGATTACTTATCACAGGATACTGTTATAGAGGTGGCTGGACACGTCTGGACTATCCGGGTATCTACCAATCCGGCATTTGCCGGCCTGCTGGGCCATGAATTGGAGTGGTTTGTCCTGGGCGGCGGCATCTTGTCAAGTTTTGGCCTTGCTCTGATCGTATTATCACAGCAGCAGTCCCGCACCAGGGCAAAGCAGTTGGAGCTGAGTGAAGGACGCATGTTCGCCACCCTGAATTCCATAGGTGACGGTGTTATCAGTACAGACCTGTCCGGCCGGATTACTGATCTCAATTATATTTCTGAGAATTTGACAGGCTGGACGCTTGCGGAGGCGAGAGGTCGCCAAATCGGTGAAGTATTCCGTATTGTCAATGAAGAAACCCGTGAACCCGCCTCTATTTCGGTAGACGAGGTGCTTGCAACAGGCGAGCTACACGGCATGGTCAAGCATACAATACTCATTTCCCGCGATGGTTCAGAACGGGCTATTTCTGAGAGAGCAGCCCCTATTCGTGACCCCGGTGGGAAAGTTCTTGGTGTCGTATTGATTTTTCGTGACGTCACCGAAGAGCAGCGTCTGGCGGTGGAACAGATGCGTCTGGCGGCAATTGTCGAATCGTCAGAAGATGCCATTATCAGCAGGTCGCTCGACGGCATAATTACCAGCTGGAATCCCGGGGCAGAGAACTTGTTTGGCTATAAGTCTGCGGAAGTCATCGGCTCTCCAATCACGCTTATTATTCCTGATGAGCATATTGATGAAGAGTTAACGATACCAGAACGACTGGATAAGGGAGCGTTCGTCTCTTATTTCGAGACTCTAAGAGTCCCGAAAAGCGGCCGCCCTATTGATGTTGCGGTAACAATTTCGCTTATCAAGGATAGCGATGGGGAAGTTATTGGCATTTCAAACATTGTTCGCGATATTACAGCACGCAAGCAGGCACAACAGGAACTGGCCAGATTCAATACAAGACTTGAGCATTTGGTGGAGGAGCGAACAGACGCACTGGAAGAGCAGAAAGCGCATTTACAGGCCATGTTGGATAATTTGGCCGAAGGAGTGATGGGCTGCGATGCCAGAGGTAGATTCACACAGTTCAATAAAGTGGCAGCCAAATGGCATGGCTGTGATCCGAGAGACATGTCGACCCAACAATGGCTGGAATCTTTCGATGTTCTGGAGGAAGACGGCACCACGCCTATCCCCACCAATAGCCTTCCACTCCAGAGAGCTCTGGCAGGCAAGAAATTCAGAAATTTCGGCATGACGCTAGCCGTAAAGGGGCAAAAACCACGTCATTTAATTGCCAGTGGCGGGCCAATACACGACGCCAATGGCGTACTCTTAGGAGCGACAATTATCCTGTATGACATGACCGAGCGTCTGGCATCCATGGAAGAAATGAAAAGGGCTATGAAGATTTTGGACGCCACCGACGACGGTGCTTTCACTTTCGACGCCGAATCATATGAGTTCACTTATGTAAACGAGGGAGGTATTCGCCTGGTTGGATACAGCAGGGAGGAAATACTCCAGATGAGCCCCCTGGATCTTGCGCCTCAATTCACTATTGAGTCTTTTGCACAAGAACTTGAGTGTTTTTTGGATGAAAGCAGTAACTTGTTAAGCATGAGGCACAAAGATGGTCATGATATCCCGGTGGAATTCAACTTGCAGTTGAGCCGTTCAGACAATGAACGGACAAGTTATATTGCTATTGTTAGGGACATCACAGAGCGAAAGCAGGCAGAGGACGCTATTCGAGCCCTCAATGCTGATCTTGAAGACCGTATTAAATTCAGAACCCAGGAACTGGAGTTGGCCCGTAACGCAGCAGAAAGTGCCAGTCGCGCAAAGTCCTCTTTTCTGGCCACTATGAGCCATGAAATTCGCACCCCGATGAATGGCATTATCGGCACCATCGACGTAATGATGCAAAGCAGCCTGCAGCCCAGACAGCTGGAATTCGCGGACACCATTAAGGACTCAGCTTACAGCCTGCTTACCGTCATCGACGACATTCTGGATTTCTCCAAGATCGAGGCAGAAAAGATAGAGCTGGAACGGGAACCGGTAATGCTGTCCTATCTGATCGAGTCGGTTTGCAACGCAATGCTTGCCATTGCCAATAAGGAAAATGTGCAGCTGAGTTTCTATCAGGCCCCGTCACTGCCGGCGGCTATTCTGTCTGATGCTTTAAGATTACGGCAAATCTTGACCAACCTGGTGAATAATGCCATCAAGTTTTCGGGAAAAGAGAGAAACAAAAAAGGCGAGGTCGCCATAAGATTGGAATCAGGGGCTACCGGAGAGCTGGTCATCACTGTACGTGACAATGGGATTGGCATTCCTGAAAAGGTATTGAATACCATATTTGATGCTTTTACCCAGGCGGACTCTTCAACGACCCGGCGTTTTGGCGGCACCGGCCTCGGCTTGCCTATCTGCAAACGCCTGGTAGATGTCATGGAAGGTACACTGACCGTCGAAAGTGAGATCGACGAAGGCAGCCTGTTTACCGTCCGCCTGCCAGTCGAAGCGGTAGACAATCCAGAGGTATCAGAAACTCACAATAAGCTGGAGAGTGTCATCTGCCACCTCTATGCCGAAGATTCTGTGGTGCGCGACAATTGGAAAAACTGGCTAAGCCACGAGGGAGCTACCATCCGGCAATTGGACAAAACAGAAGCTGCCATCGGGGAAATGGCAGCCGCCCCGAACGAGGGGATTCAGCAAATTGCTGTCTTGGTAGAAAACACCCTGAGTGTTGACGAATACCGTGCACTCATAGACAAAAGCGAACTGGTGGCTCCCGCCAAGCTGATTGTGATAAGGCCACTGTTGAACGAAAAGATTACCGTCGTTAATGAACTGCTAGTCCTCATAGATCAACACCCCAACCTGGAAACCAGCTTCTCCAATGTGCTGGACTTTATAACCAGTGGCGGCGCAAGCTGGAGCGCAGCCGTGGATACTGAACAAAATAGCTCAGAGATAGAACAGGCGCTCACCGAAGAGCAGGCAGCGGCGGCCGGGAAGCTGGTACTGGTAGCCGAAGACAATGAGATTAATCGTAAAGTCATTGCCCGACAATTGGAGTTACTGAACTATGCGTGTGATATAGCCTGCGACGGACGAGAAGCGCTGGAAATGTGGTCACAAAAAAATTATTCAATCCTGGTAACCGACCTGCAAATGCCGGTAATGGATGGCTATGAGCTGACCCGAATAATCAGAAGCCAGGAAAAGGAAGGTAGGCATCTGCCCATTCTGGCCTTTACTGCCAATGCCACCAAGGGCGAAAAAGCACGGTGCATAGAAATTGGTATGGACGACTATTTGAGCAAGCCGGTTCCGCTGGAAACTCTGCAGGAAAAACTGGCTGAATGGGGGGGCAAAAAAAAGAGAGCTTACCTGGACAATAACGGCGGGCACCCTATTAAGTACTTCTAATACTTTTTGTCACCTGTCACCCTGCCGGATCATTCCATCGGCGGGTTTGTGGCGCTGCATTGTACGATTCGGTATCCTGAACAAACTTACAGCTTGTTGTTGCCCTGCACATCGGCAGTGAACTGGCCTACCACTATTTTCATAATAATCTGGCTTTCGGGCAGAGGACATCTTGCATGCGATACACTTTTAGTTGCCCACCGCCGTCATTGAACGGCTGGCATGCCCAGATGCTTCGGCTGTTGTTCCTGCTCACGGCTCTGGCGTTCACACAGCAAGTCGCAGCAATTGATGCCGGGATGCCCAACCCACCGACTTCACCCACGATCGTCAAGGTGGGTATTTTTTTGGTGGACATTGTCAATCTGGACGAGGTGAATGAAACGTTCGAGGCAGAGTTCATCATTGGCGCGGAATGGCAAGACCCTCGTCTGGCGTTTGATCCCATTGAGGCAGGGTCCAATGAGAAGCTCTTTCAGGGCGCCTTCCAGTTTGACGAGGCATTCACAGGATGGTGGCCCCAGCTCCTGATCGTTAACGAAATCGGGACTGGCGATATGAATGCGGTGAGGCTGGTGGTTTACGCCGACGGCCGGGTACGCTACCTGGAGCAGCGGAACGTGACTCTGGAGACGCCAATGAAACTGCAGCAATTCCCCTTCGATGCGCAGACTCTGGAGGCCAGGGTCATATCCTTCGGTGATTACAGCGATCAGGTTATGCTGGAGGTCGACGAGCGTATTCTCGGGGCCACGGAGGAATACACCAAAAAGAATAACGGGGTTAATATCGCGCAGTGGCAATTTGAAAATCTGGCACTTACCAGCAGCACGGCGGACTTTCGCTACTATGGCGGTCAGAAGGGATTTTCCGAAATTGATCTGGCCATCACATTGACTCGCCAATCGGCGAATTTTATCTGGAAGGTGATTTTTCCACTCATTGTCCTCGTTTTGCTTATGTGGGCAGTTTTTTGGTTGGAAGTTGATAACTTGTCCGAGCGGCTGAACCTGGCCTTTATCGGCGTCCTGACCATTGTTGCCTATCAGTTCCTCATCGATGGGACGATGCCACGAATCTCCTATTTCACGTTCACCGATGCTGTCCTGCTGTATTCGTTTGTGATTATGTGTGTTGCGATCTTTGAAAGCCTGATCGTCTACTCATTGTATCGGGCAGGACACAAACCCATGGCCGAACGCATAGATCTGATTGCACAGTGGGTCTTTCCTGTCGTTTATTTCGCGGGGCTTACAGCCAGCTATGTTTACTATCTGTAGATGTCGATGACTGCTGCTTTTGCCAGAC
>TARA_R110001592_G_scaffold72115_7_pt1 | contig 43420 bp, 38 predicted proteins | sample TARA_R110001592 | Tara Oceans TARA_R110001592 (sample SAMEA4398387) | marine metagenome | biome: Polar Biome; feature: [SRF] surface water layer (ENVO:00010504); material: water (ENVO:00002006), including particulate matter (ENVO:01000060) such as... | depth 5 m | reverse complement strand
CCGGCGGCAGCCGCGCCGGTTTCGAACTGTCGCACAGCCTCGGGCATCAGATCGTTCCACCGGTCCCTTCGTTATTCACCTTTAAAGTTGACGATCCACGAATCCAAGACCTGCCCGGCGTTGCGGTGGAACACGTTGATTGTCAGTTAGTTACCGACGCGAAAACGTTCCAGCAGTCGGGGCCGATCCTCGTGACGCATTGGGGGCTGAGTGGTCCCGCGGTATTGAAACTCTCCGCATGGGCGGCCCGGGAACTGCATGATTCCAATTACAACGCCACACTGCGCGTCAACTGGTTGGCGGGTTCCCGTGCCGAGGAGATTCGGGCACAACTGAATTCCTTCAAAGCAGTTCATCCCAAAAAGACAGTCGATGTGGCGTGCCCGTGGCAGTTACCAAAACGGTTATGGAAATCGCTCGTCGATCACAGTGTCGGCTCGCAACCCGTTCGCTGGGCGGAACTTTCCAAAAAGGGGGCGCAGGCACTCGTGACCGAACTCTCTGCCGGCGAATTCCAGGTGGCAGGCAAGGGTGTCTTCAAGGAAGAGTTCGTGACCTGTGGCGGCGTGAATCTGAAAGAAGTCGATTTCCGCACAATGGAAAGCCGCATCTGCCCGGGCCTCTATTTCGCCGGCGAAGTACTGGACATCGACGGCATCACCGGCGGCTTCAACTTCCAAAACGCCTGGACCACAGCCTGGATCGCCGGTAATGCGATGTAGCTGGATGCGAAAAAGACCAGCCAGACAATGTTACCAGGGCAATGTCAGTGAGAGCCATTAGCCGCAGGGCCTTAGCCCCGGTTGGACAATGATGACTAAAAGACTGTCAAAATTAGAAATGCTATCAGTCGTCTGGTTAAGGCAGCGCGCAATCGCTCTCTTAAAACAAAAGCCAGTTCACGTAGCAGACTCCTGTCGCGTTTCATAGAGTGGTCCCTATTCGATTGAGAATGATTAGTCTGCTGCCTGTTCGGTAATTTTATACGTGAGGGCCGGTCTGTTACCAATCGACGCTAACCGCGGCTAACGCCGTGCGGCTGATTTTTCTAAATGTTATTGGATGTCTCTGGCTTTTCGATCCTGGGCTTCTTCTGTATACAGGATGACCTGTTCCAGTTCGTTTTCGGAATTGATGCATTGCCAGTCACCGCCGACGGTCCAGACGGGGCGATCAATGAAAACAGGCCAATCTTGTCGCAGAACTCGTGTGCAGTTGGCTTTGATTTGATCTCGGACTCTGGCACCATTGAGACATCGACGGCATCACCGGCGGCTTCAACTTCCAAAACGCCTGGACCACAGCCTGGATCGCCGGTAATGCGATGTAGCGTCCTGTTCTAATTTCACGTTGGGGCGATGAGCCCCTGCGTTTTGTTGCCGAAAGCAGCGATCAATTCCCAGGAGCGAGAACGCGCGCCAAAATCTCTGGAATGGCATGACAATTAGCATCTCTGGTAATGTGGCACCGATTTTGCAGTATTTTAATAAGTTTTACATATCTCCTTTAATCTAGATTTATCTGTTCTGCCTCCAGCGCTCAATTCATGCATCCGTGGAGGATTTTAAGGCAGAAATCATAGAACTCTTGTAGTTCATCAAAATTTATTTTATTTTTTAAGGAGTTTTGAATGTCTCATTCTCTCAAGCGAAAACGGGGGTTTACTCTGATCGAATTGCTGGTGGTGATTGCCATCATTGCGATTCTAATTGCTCTCCTGTTACCAGCAGTGCAGCAGGCGCGTGAAGCAGCTCACAGAAGTACCTGCAAAAATAATCTGAAACAAATCGGCCTGGCAATTCATAACTACCATGATACGCATAATGTTCTGCCACCAAAGGTGGTTATGCCGGGAGTGACAGACACAGCGGCCGTGCATGGGGTCGATTCGAGTGGGAATCCGCTTGATCCCGCATTGACGATCCGGAATATCACGGGGCATCTGTTACTGCTTCCGTATCTGGATCAGGCAAACATTTATAATAAGTTGAATTTCAGTATACCCATGGGGCCCTCAAGTTACTCCGGCAGTAATCCGGTCATGACAGGAAATACCAACCCGACAAACACGGATGTGGAATTGCCCGTATTTGTCTGTCCCAGTGATGTGCCTAATCCTGTTCCCAATGTTTCCTCAGGAGCTTATGCCAGAATCAACGGGAAACGAACAAGCTACGCGTTTGCCGTGCATACTTATGACAACAACTTCAGGGTGAATTATACTTCGAGCAATACAGCAGCTAAAGGTGCCTTTGGTACGAATGGCGCTGCGATTATCAATCATATCAAAGACGGTACCAGTAACACGATGTTTATGTGTGAAACGCCTCTGCGCAAGACCAGTGCCAGCTATGGTCCCTTATGGAACCAATGGACTTACACTCAAGGTATTGCACCTGGTGCATATGGGATCAATGTGAACTATGTGAGTGGGACCACTCAATACGATTACGTGTATGCTTTCCGTGCTGGCAGCGCGCATGTTGGTGGTATGCATATCCTGATGGGGGATGGTGCTGTTCGCTTCATCAGTGAAAATGTTGATTTAGCAACTGTCAGGGCCTTAGTCAGTATTGACGGAGGTGAAATCGTTTCAGAATTTTAATGGTGGAAATAATCATTCCACCTGAGAGTGCTTGAACTGATTTCTTAATGATTTTATAGCGGCTTAAAATCGACCTGACAGATTATTAATTCTTCTTCACTGGAAGACTCGTTCTCTGAACCATTCTTTTATCATTGAGAACGAGTTTAAGGGACCAAGCAATGAGATCACTTTATAATTTGCTATTTAGTAAGACGATCCTTCGCGATGCCTGGGTCGTATTGATAATGACTTTCTTTGTTGTTGGTTGTGGATCTGGTAAGGAAATTCCTCCGTTGGCTCAAGTCAGTGGCACTGTCACCATCGACGGTAAGCCTGTATCAGGAGCATCGGTTATTTTTGAACCTAAATTTCAAGCCGTTTCCGCTTCAGGAGGCACAGACGAAGAGGGTAAATTTACACTCATGTATGGAGACACTTCCGGTGCAGCCATCGGCGATTATATCGTCCGTGTGTTTCACTATGGAGATGATCCCGAATTGCCTCAGGAAAGTCTTGTTCCTGACTCTTACGGAGCGGCAAGTACCTTAACGGCTACCGTCAAAGAGGGAGAGAACGAGATCGATTTTGATCTGAAAGGCAAAAAGAAATAAGGAAGACCCGCCTCTCATTTTCGATGAGAGGCGGATTTTTCATGGTGAGAAAACCATTGAGAGTATCGAACCGGCGTAAGAATAACGTCCAGAATATGGTGGCGAAAGGATAATGTGGACTACATGTCGGACAGCGTCGGGTTCTCCCGTTCGCTGGAAATGCGATGTAATCAGGGCAGCCGGACGATGTGATCAGGACAATGTCAGTGAGAGACCATTAGCCGCAGGGCCTTAGCCCCGGTTCTTATCTCGAGAAATGCATGAACCGCGGCTTACGCCTTGCCGCTGATGTTTTCTGTTAAAAATTGTCAGTCGTCCCAATTCCTTTTACGTCTCTGGAAAATGAATCGCCATGCTACAGGTTAGACAAACGCGTTCAGTTTCTCCATCCAACGTTGTACCTGCATCGCATCTGAATAGGTTGCTCCGGTAGGGACTGCTTCCAGGTTACGCACAACCCGACAGAAGCAACGCAATTCCTCAGCCATCATTCCACTCGGTGGGTTGGCACGCACTTCCAACGCCAGAGGCCAGGAGGCTGCGTTGTCCCAGACAGAGATCGGTCGTGGGTTCGGTTCTATGCGCGCAGACCAGCCCACACCAAACACTTCCATTCTGTCAAACCCGCGCGGCGGCATCCCTGCGGGAGTTAAATACGAGGCAGCAAACGCTGCCACTGGACCGCCGTTCCACTTGAGTTGTGCCAGAGCCAGATCGATGTCGCCTGTGGCTGTTCGATGAAATTGTGCACTGAAATGATCCGGTTCCGCGCGATCCAGTAACACCTGCGTCGCGTACAGATCATGCACCATCGCTGCATGTAACGGATTCTCACCCGGAAAGTTCTCAACAATGCTCGCCGGTCGATGTCGTACACAATTAATATAAGAAATCGGGCCACGTTCGCGTGCCACATCCCGCAACTCTTGATACTCGCTGTTGAACAGCACGATGTGTCCCAGCATCAGGTTACTGGAATCGGGCTTCACCAGCGGAGCAAGGCTTTTCGCTTCTTCCAGACTCTCTGAAATCGGCTTTTCCAACAGCACCACTTTGTCGCGTTCGAGCAGTTCTCGCGCGACCGTCACATGCGACTGCGTCGTACAGGCGACAACCCACGCCTCTGCGCCCGACTCTTCAATCGCCTGAGTCAGATTCGTCCACCCGGGCACATCGGGTAGTTCTTTGCTGAGGGCAGCAAGGCTCTCCTGCCGACGCGCCACTACTCCCACCAGTTCCGCTTCTGCCAGCCGCGCTAACGTCAATGCATGCAATCGTCCAAACCGGCCCAGTCCAATGACGCCTGTTTTCACCGGCTTAAAGTTCCTCGCCGCCATCGGTTCTCCTCAGAGCTGATTATTATTTTGTCCGCAGTGAAACGCAGTTTTAGTAGAGGGCTTTACAAGATACTAAAACTCCAGGGCAGAAACCAAGCGGGAATTGATGTTTTTACGATTACTTTATGAACAGAAATCGGTTCCTGGGAACTTTTTCAGATCATGTGTTCATAGCGAATTACTCACCCGACTGCCCATGGTCCCAGTTTGTGTTTCTGTGCCACTTCGTCGTGGAAGATAATCAGCACATTGTCCGACATGCCGGAGAGTTCACCGGAATCATTCAGAAACTGGGCCGCCGACAGATAGAGGCTGCGATTGTTATCAAAGGTAATTCGTATATCTTGTGGATAGGAAGTCTCCGTGGCGTCGGGGGCCATGCTGTCGAAGACCCCTGTCCAATAGCTCTCGACAGCGACGATTTTCCGCCGAAGAAAGGGCGTCCATTCCGGATCGTTCGTCACATCGTATGCGAGCCCTGGGAGAACTTCAGCAGACGGGATATCAACATACACGCCCATTCCGTATTGAAAAAAAGTGCCGTCCCAGGTGAGGCACACAGTTCGTCCCGTGGCGTCAATCAGCTCGACTCCGAAATCCAGGAAATGTCCTGTCTCGGGATAGTCACGGAAGTATTGCCTGCCATCCTGGTAGTCGAGTTCGAAATAGACCACACGCTCAATAGCGAAACCCACCAGTTGTTTCAGATTCGCTTCATACGTGGCTCGCGTTTTCATGCTCGCTCTTTGTGACATACTGTGGGCATCAGCCAGACCAGACAATCGGTTCCTGGAACCTTTTCAGATTCGCCGCAGTCGCCAGTCTCCCTGCAGAAAGGACCGTAAACAGTAAACGTAATGAAATAAGCCAGCGGTTGATCATGCCTCACTATCCCATCATATCAGACGCCAGGCATTTGTAATCATTAGCCGCAGGGCCTTAGCCCCGGTTGTGTCCCGATTTGCAAAGCCCCCTTCGAATTTAGAAACACGTTCTGGTCAACTCTGCAAACCGGGAACCGACTCCACGATGAGGTCCTGCAGATATGTTTTTATGACTTCAAATGTGAAACCTCCGACAACACTAAGGGCATTTCTCCATCGTGTATTATCTCTCGCGGCAGCTATAAATTCACAACCGTTCCATGTTAGTGGAAAATACAGACGTGAAAGGCCATTATTTTCAAACTCTCGGCCATCTACTGGGAAGAAACGCCTTGGGCTACCAATGGGAGATGAGTCAGCGAGGCGTCCGGCAATAAGATCAGCCTCAATCAACCAAATAATGTGCTGATCAATCACATCACTACGAGCATCGGGATATGGCAGTGTGCAATCACTCTCGTAGAACAAAAGGAGCTCACGGATCAGATTCATATCGCGTTTCATAAGTTGATCCTCATTTAGTGTAATGAAATATAGATACAACTAGCTGGCAATGCATTACCGCTAAGTTAATCGCTTTAACAAATCCGAATTTCATTGGTATCAATCTATCAATGTTTTCTGAAATGGCAATGACTACCTTGAGTATGAACGCCTATTGCCGATGTTTGTGGCTGGTCGGAATTGATTTACATTGGGGATTATTATTTCCAGCTCGACGATAACCGGGGCTAACGCCCTTCGGCTAATATTGTTACTGATGATCTCTGTCTTTTCGATCCTGAACTTCGCCCGCGTATATTACTGCCTGTTCTAATTCGCTCTCTGAATTGATACATTTCCAATCCCCACCGACAGACCACACAGGTCGATCAATGAATACAGGCAAACCCTGTCTGAGGACTCGCGTGCAGTTGGCTTTGATTTGATCTCGAACCTTGGCGCCATTGATGTCTGACGCAGAAACAACGGTATGGACGTGATTGCTGCGGGCGTTGGCAGTCCAGAGTTTCCATTTTCGGAAATCGCACAGGCGTGCTGTTTCATTTTCCACTGCGGATCGTTGCTGTTTGCCGAGCAGAATGATGTCATGTTTGAGACGATCGCGGTGCCACTGTTCCAGTGATGGCTGGGGAGGCTGAGAACCTTTGCGCCGAGACCGCCACAAACGCCAGTCTCCCTGCAGGAAAGTACCGTAAACAGTAAACGTAATGAAATAAGCCAGCGGTTGATCATTCATAAGCATCCCACTTTATCAACTGCCAGACAAAAAAAATTAGCCGCAGGGCGTTAGCCCCGGTTGTGTAACGAGATGTGTATCCACCGCAGCTATGGTCTATATGTTGATGGTGTTTACAGTCATATATCAGAATCGAAAACCGCTCCTGAATACATTTCAGGATTCTGTTGCCGTTTTAGAGTTACGCTTGTTGCCAGGTCAGTGAGCCAATTTGTCCAAATATTTTCAGTAGATCCAATAAAATATCATTGGGGCAGTTTACCTCGGTTACGAAAAACAAGGATGTCGCTCCGTGGTGATTGGTATCAACGAAAAATGAAATCCGTGGTATTCAAAACGAATGTGCCAGATCGAGCTCTGATCTGCGGGTGCATCGATACTGTGAGATTCGATGTTGAGCCGATCTATCTTTTTGAGATGATTTATGGTCGGTTTGAAATTAAAGTCCGGCGAGTCAAAGAATAGTCGACCCAATTCTGACCCGTAGTTTTCATCTCGCAAATCGTCGGTAGACAGGTTTGTTGGGGGCGTCCGGCGTTTCATAATCTCGATCCGATACAGGCTAAATAAGAACAGAAATCGGCTCCTGGGAACTGTTTCAGATTCCGTTACCAGTAAGGCGATCCTCCGACCATGCGCTTTTCTCGACACCAAATATCTCATATGCAGTATCTAGAGCATCTTGCTTCGTAGGATGCCACGAGTCTGCCACGAAGAATCCTGACGGACTCATCACGAGGTGGTATCCGTTGCGACTGTTACCTTGTATCTCTAGTTCCACGGAGCACTCGCAGTTAGGTTGTTCCGGGCCGCCCGTCTGGGCGGCACTCCAATAGTTACGTGTTCCCCATATTCGGGCTATTATTGTCGCGTAGATTGAATTCATCGGTCTTAACTTTTTACATTACCCTAAAAACGGTCAAATTACGGAACGTCTGAAGAAACGATTGAGTTTATTGGATAACATCATGAACAGAAATTGGTCCCTGGAAACTGTTCAGATTTGCATGATAGTTAAAATTTGATTCGTAAATTTTTGTTCGGGATTGATTGACGCAATTCTTTGATCCCTGCGGGAGTCACTTTTGTTCCGGAAAGATCAATTTCGTATAACGAAAGTCCGTGAAGCTGCTGAAGTCCGACATCTGTGATTTCCGTATTCTTTAGATAAACGCCGTAACACGGCCAAAGATTTCGGACATATTTCATGTCGGCGTCTGTTGCATCCGTATCGTCTAGGCTAACGATCTCGTAGACAGTCGCCCCCCATGCCATATCGTGACGCACACCTCCGCCGAGGTTTTCGATGCGCGAAATGGAACTGGTTGTCTGGTAATTGATCAAGCCGAATATGACAAGAATCATAGTAATACACGTGAAGGAAGTTATTGCGATTGCGTTTGTTTTTGGTGAGATTCTTTCGACATCGCTGTGCGGGGGCATTAGATAGTCACTCGCTGATTGGATGCTGCATTTTGTTTTCGCGGTCCGGGGCTTCGTCCCAGATATTAAAGGTGTTACGATGATCCGGTAGCTCAGATTTAGCACAGCGGCTTTTTAAACAGTCTCTAATGACAGTAGCACCACATTGTTTGCAAAATTTCAGCCGCCTTCCACCACTCGCTGTTTTTTCGATTCTTTTTGTACAAAATGGGCAGGTTGTTTTATCTCTTCGCTTTCTTTTAATTCGAAAGGGGGGGTGATTAATTTCTTCTTCGTTGGTCATGAATAATTTACTTTATTGAAAAGCCTGACGTCAGCGATAATCGATTCGCAAGATTAGACTATCCATTCTGAAAACGCTCGGTTATGCGACTTTCGTTCATCGCTTTGTAATATCGCGATCTGGATTGAATTCAGCAAAAATATTACGGAATGGTATCGTTAATTCCGTTCCACTTGCAAACAGAATCTGATGATTGATCCGGTCCGATTCTATTACAAATTCATGGCAAGCCAAATCGCAATGGGGCTTGTTTGCAAGTAGTGCGGCTGGTATTTCGGGTATTGAAAATCCATTACAGTCATATTGAATATTGATTATTCGCCGCCCTCCATCATCATCACCGTGAAGTGTCAGGGAAAGTATGTCATCGATCACTGTGGATGACTGAATTCGAGCATCATGCAAAAAAACGGGATCGTTCGTTTCTGCAATGAATTTGATTGGTAGCATTCCTGCGCTCAGACGTAGTGTGAGCTTGGGCATACGATCATAATTGTCACGCCAGTATTGTTCGTATTCATTGTGTGCTGTTCCAAGTTGAAATTTTTTATCGGTGAAAAATCGCAAACCATCTCCTTAGTGACATCAATACTGAGAGACCGGATAGAATTCTGTTTTCAAGATTCATTTCGGAGATTATTAAGCAGTGCCTGCATTGCTTCCTGCATCCCCGGAATGTCTTTTAACTTTTCTTCAAGTTGATCTGCCAGTTCTGCGTTTGTCTGCTCAGGGGGATCTTCTATTGGGGCAATCGTTCCTGCAGCGACCAGACGATTGTATTTTTCAATCGCCTGAAGGGTTCCCTGGAGTCGCCTTTTGATAATCGATCGTGATTCTTTGTGGTCGGGACTGTTTACGAACCCTTCAAAAAAGTCTCGTTGCGAACGCAGGCGTTGAATCAGAGAGGCATTATGGTGTTGGGGATCGCGATGATCAAACCGAAGACCATGATCGATCAAAGCGTTGACAATATTAAAATGATGGAAGGCAATCGCAAGAAAGACGGGATGCTGAGGAAGTGGTGAATAGTTCAAGTCAAATCCGTCCTGAGCTAATTTCGCGATTTTGCCTGGTCCGTGTTGTTGATTCTGAACCGCGATCTGCAATTGTTCAGACGCTTCGTCGTTATTCATGTGTGCGAATCATTCTATGATGGTGTGGTTTCGGGTTGGATAACTCGAAGCGAAAACTGTTCCTGAAAACTTTTCTGATAGATTTTAGAAATTCAACTTCAATCCTTGTCGAGGAAATCTCGGAGAGCCTCAATCCGAAGACGGTGATTCCCCTTCCATTCCTGCATTTCGGCTTGTTCCTCATCTGGAGTTTTCACAGGTGGTTCACATCCTGGGTTAATGTGGATGTACTCTGTTGTGTCCCATTCTGCGTCAGTCTTTGGCTCAGATTTAACGACCGTTTTGATATATTGCTGGAATTCATCCGGTAAAGTTGGATAGATGTCCGCGACATTTTGCGGTGTGATAGATTCGAGAATCATTGTGCCGACTTCAAGTAATGTGTAGATACCACGATCGTAGCCATCAATCCTGTGTGCTATCTTTTCGATTGAGTCGGATTCTACCACGATATCTTCTGCCTCCTGGTCAGAACGTTTGCTGGGGACGTCGCGTCTCTCAAACTACCAGTATTTTGTATAGTGTCAACCAGAAATCACCAGAACCTGCATCGACAGAAAAAACATTCAACACAGACCAGTCGGGCGTAAAAACCGCTGAATCAGCCATTTTTGTGGGCATCATTCACAAAAACGGGTTGAGAGACTAGAATCGGTCGCACGTACTGAACTTTACTATGTCAGATGTGTCAGTTCAGCGTCACTGTGTGAAGAAAATAGAGACCTTAAGTTAGAAGCCACTATGATTACAATTGTCGATTATGGAATGGGAAATCTGCGGAGTGTCCAGAAGGCCTTTGAGAAGGTCGGGGCGGAAGCAGTCATCTGTGCCGATCCGGATAAAATTGCCAAGGCCTCCAAACTGATTCTGCCCGGCGTCGGTGCCTTTCGCGATGCGATTCAGGCACTCAAAGATCAGTCGCTGGTCGAACCGATTCTGGAACATGCGCAGTCCGGCAAACCCTTTCTGGGCATCTGCCTGGGGCTGCAGCTGCTGTTTGATGTCAGCTACGAGGACGGCGAATACGAGGGGCTGGGTCTCATTCCCGGCAAGGTCGTTCGCTTCGAAGATCAACCCGGTCTGAAGATCCCCCACATGGGCTGGAACCAGATCGAACGGACCGCCGAACACCCGATCCTGGCAGGCATTCCTGCTCACGAGCATTTCTATTTCGTACACAGCTATTATGTGGCTCCTGACAATTCCGAAGATGTCGCCGCCTATACCGATTACGGCTGTCGCTTTGCTTCGATGGTCGCCCGCGATAACATTGTCGCCTCTCAGTTTCACCCTGAAAAAAGTCAGAACGCGGGACTGAAACTCCTGCAGAATTTTGCTTCCTTTTAAAACCACCTCATCAGCGAAAAGAAAGTCAGCTCAGCTATGGAAATACTGCCCGCCATCGATATCCGGGGAGGCAAATGCGTGCGTCTGCGACAAGGCGATTACGGACAGGAAACCGTCTTCGGCGATGATCCGACAGAAATGGCCCGTCGCTGGGCCGACGGCGGTGCTTCACGATTGCATCTGGTCGACCTCGACGGTGCCAAAGCCGGGCAACCGGTCAACCACGAAGTCGTCCGCAAGATTGTGGAAGCCGTTTCTGTTCCCTGCCAGATGGGGGGTGGTATTCGCGATGAAGCCTCAATACAACTTATGCTGGATGACGTGGGTATCGACCGCGTAATCGTCGGCACGCAGGCACTGAAAGACCCGCAGTGGTTCAAACAGATGGTGCAGCGTTATCCTAATCGGCTGGCACTGGGACTGGATGCCCGCGATTCCAAAGTCGCCACCGAAGGCTGGCTGGATGTCTCCGAAACGTCTGCCATCGATCTGGCCAAAGAATATGTCGGCGTCGAACTGGCGGCCGTCATCTATACCAACATCGCCAATGACGGCATGATGCAGGGCGTGGATGAAGCGACGATTCAGGATATGATTTCGCTGGCCGAACTCGGTCTGCCCGTGATCGCGTCCGGCGGTGTGACGACGCTGAAAGATGTCACGCGCCTGGCGGAAGTCAGCCGTGAACAACCCAGACTGGTGGGAGCGATTATCGGTCGCGCTTTGTACGAGGGAACCATCGAAGTTCCCGCCGCCATCGCAGCCGCCGGTTCATAAAACTTCCCGCAGAGCAGGACCGGAACACAGGTTATGACCGAAGACGTTGACCAGGCAAAACTGTTCCGGGCGCGGTTGCTGGTGCTGCTGGCATCCGTGCTCTGGAGCCTGAGCGGCGTGTTCATCAAGTCCCCGCCGTTTCAGTCGATACCCGAAGCCGACCGCGGGCTGATCCTTGCCTGTTATCGTGCGTTTTTCGCCGGGCTGTTTTTGCTGCCGTTTGTGAAATTTCAACATGTCCGCTGGCGTCCCGCTCTGATTCCCCTGCTGATTGCGTTCGCATCGATGAACTTCCTGTTCGTGACCGCGATGACGAAAACCTCTGCCGCCGCTGCCATCTTTCTGCAGAATACGAGCGTCGTCTGGGCCATGCTGTTCGGCTTTCTGTTTCTCAAAGAACGCATCGAAGCGGGTTCGATTCTCGCCATGTTTATTGTGCTGACAGGGATCTTCTGCATTGTGGTCGGCGACTGGTCGGGCGAAAACTTCACCGGCAATCTGATTGCTTTGCTCAGCGGTGTTTCCTATGCGCTGGTCGTGATCTTTTTTCGCGTGTTGCGCGATGAGCATCCGGCCTGGCTGGTAGCACTCAGTCTGCTGGTCTCCGCAGCGGTCGTCGCGCCCTGGGTGATGGCGCTGGGAATCTCATTGACCTGGCTGCAGTTGTTTCTGATCGCGCTGCTGGGCGTCGTGCAGATGGGAACGCCTTACGTGGTCTTTTCCCATGCGGTTAAAACCGTCAAGTCGCAGGAAGCGGCGCTGCTGGTGTTGACCGAACCGATTTTGAACCCGATCTGGGTCTGGCTCTTCTGGGGCGAGACCGTGTCCCTGCATACGCTTATTGGTTGTGCACTGATCATTCTGGGACTGCTCGTCCGGTTCCTGTTCTTCCGACCCAAGCCACTGCCGAAGCCGATCAACGCTGAGGCAGTTTGACCGTCTGCATTTCGTGGTAGCGGGCCTGTGGCGTTTTGAGTTCTGACTGGAAAAACTTGATCGTATCCACGGTCACTTCCCCCCATTCGGCATGCTTACGATCCCGCAGGATGTCGAACAGTTCGTCGGCAGGTTTGGCTTTGACGCGGGCTAATGTCAGATGGGGATGAAAGCCTTTTCGCTCGCGGGGGTAGCCCAGCTTCTGGGTTTCTTCTTCCAGATATTCGACCATTTCCAGCAGCGCCTCTGCATCCGAGATGCCGGCCCAGATGACGTTCGGATGGTCTTCCCGGGGAAACGCGCCCAGCCCTTTGAAGGCCAGTTTGATTCGCTTGAAGCGACTGCGCATCTCTTTCAGAATTCGACTGACGGGCATGATGTCTTCCAGTTCCGTCGGTCCGAGGAACTTCAGCGTGATATGCATCTGTTCGACATCAATGGGTTTGACAGCCGGTGCCAGCTTTTCCAGGCGGGGCATCAGCTTTTTCAGTCCACGGGGAGGCTGGATGGGAATGGCGATAAAGGTGCGTGTGCGCTGATTGGTATGCATCATGGTTCAAGGGGTGAGCCAGCAGAAAAGCAGGGGGTGAAACTCCCTATTTCTTCTTCTGGTTCCAAAGTGCTTTCAATTGATCAAAGCCCTGCAGGGGCTGTTCTCCGGTTTTCATTTCGTCAGTCAGCTTGGGAAGCGGACCTTTATTTTTAGCCCGTTTACGATTCTGGTGCGGCGGCTTTTTCTGCTGATGGCCTGAGTTATTTCCGCTGTCTGCTGTTTTTTTAGCGGATGCTGTTGCCGGCTTTGCTGTTTTCGCTGATGCTGGTTTCTCAGCAGGTTTGGTGGGACGTTGTGCTTTTTTGGGCTGACGATCGGTGCCCGGTCTGATCAACGTCAGTGAGACCCGCCGCCGTTCCAGATCTACACCCAGGACCCATGCCGTGATCACATCACCGACCGAGACAAACTGGTAAGGATTCTCAATGAAGTGGTTTGCCATTTCGCTGACGTGAATCAGGGCGCTGTCTTTCAAGCCGACATCCACAAAGGCACCGAAGTCGACCACGTTGAGTACCGTGCCCTGCAGTTCCATGCCTTCGGTCAGTTGTTCCAGTTTGAGCACACCCTGTTTGAAAATGGGGCCGGGTAAATCCGCACGGGGATCGCGACGGGGACGGACGATGGCCTCCAGAATATCCTCCAACGTGGGCAAACCGATTTTCAGATTTTTACTCAGGCCCCCTTTATCGATCTGTCCGACTTTTTCAATAATTGAGGCACGATCCTGGGCCGACGACTTCAGGCTGTCGGGGGGCAGTTCCAGTTGCTCGAATACTTTGTAAGCGTGTTCGTAACTTTCGGGGTGAATCCACGTCGAATCGAGTGGTTCGCTTCCCTGGTCAATTTTCAGGAAGCCGGCCGCCTGGGTGAAAGTCGCTTCGCCGACGCCTGCGACATCGAGTAACTGTTTGCGACTCTGGAACGAACCATGTTTTTCGCGCCACTCGGTGATCCGGCGGGCGATTAACTGGTTCATGCCGGAAACGTGACGCAGCAGCGAGGCGCTGGCGGTGTTCAGATTGACGCCGACGTAATTCACGCACGATTCAATCACCTCGTCCAGCGACTCTTTGAGCCGCTTGGAATTGACATCATGCTGATACATGCCGACACCCAGATGCTGAGGATCGATTTTCACCAGCTCGCTCAGCGGATCCTGCAGGCGGCGGCCAATGGAAATCGTACCACGAATCGTGGCATCCAGATCCGGAAACTCTTCACGGGCGACCGGGCTGGCTGAATAGATGCTGGCACCCGCTTCATTGACAATCAGGTAGCGGGCCTGGGGCAGGTCCTGCTCAATCATCTCTGTAATGACCTCTTCTGTTTCGCGACAGGCGGTTCCATTGCCGATCGCCACCAGCTGGCACTGATGTTCGGTCATGACTTCGGCCAGTTTTTTGCGGGCGAACCCTTTTTTGTCAGCCGAACCCGTCACGTACACCAGGTCGGTCGCGACACAGTATCCCAGCTCATCAAGAACCGCCAGCTTGCAGCCGGTTCGTAAACCAGGATCGATGGCCAGAATCCGCTGTCCCTGCAGGGGAGGCTGCAACAGCAGGTTTTTCAGGTTCTGTGCAAAAACGGAGACCGCGTGCTTCTCTGCTTTTTCTGTCAGTTCGCGACGGATTTCACGATCGAGACTGGGCTGGATCAGTCGCGAGAGCGCATCGTTAATCACTTCGGTCAGAAATTCGTGGAACCGATGTCCGTTGAGATTCAGGTGACGGGCAATCGACATGCAGGCGGAATCGTCGGCCCATTCAAAGCGGACCCGTAACGCGCCTGATTTCTCGCCGCGGTTCAGCGCCATCGTGCGATGGTGAGGAACTTTGACCACCTGTTCCGAGTAGTTGAAGTAATCGCGATATTCCTGCCCGGACTCTTCCGCCTTTTTGGTGGCATTCACAGTCAGTTTGCCGGAACGCCAGGCGATCTTACGCGAGATCTCACGCACGTCAGGATCTTCGCCGATTTTTTCGACGAGGATGTCGGCGGCACCTTTCAATACATCTTCGGTGGTGCGGGCGCCGTCTTCCGCCTTGGTGTATTGTAATGCGGCGTTTGTCAGATTATCGATGCTGGCGTCGCCGGCCCAGATGGCGTTGGCCAGTGGTTCAAAGCCGTGCTTCCGCGCGGTTGCGGCACGCGAAGTACGCTTGGGACGATACGGGCGATACAGGTCTTCCAGGCGTTTAAGTGTATCCGCTTTTTCGATCTCGGCTTTGAGTTCGGGAGTGAGCTGCTGTTGTGCTTCAATCAAGCGCAGGATCGTCGAAGCCCGTTCCCAGATCTGACGTTTGGACTGCACGCGCTTCTGGATGTCGCGGATCTGCACTTCATCCAGGTTGCCTGTCCGCTCCTTGCGATAGCGGGTAATGAAGGGAACTGTGTTTCCTTCATCCAGCAGCGCAATGACATTCAGGATCTGTTGTGATGTGAGATTCAGTTCCGACGCAATCTGCTCTGCGTCTCGCTCTGAGAAGCGGGCGCTGGAATTGTTTGCTTGTATCTCAACCGCATCCATTTCGATCTCGATTCGTTTCGGTCACAGGACCCGAAAACTGAGTCTGGAAATTTGATAAGTTACAGGATCTACTTTTCAGTTACTTTAGAATAACCGTTTTGAGAAAAAATAGAAATGGTCTTGTTACGACACAGGTGCCAGAGGCAGGAGCGCTTCTGTCCCGGCTTTCGAAAGTGTAGTGGTAGTGACGACACATTAACAGGCTCAGGCAACCGAAATTCGAGTGGCCAGTACGTCCGTTTGACAGGGCAGGGTTTATTAACTCTGTTTTCAAAGAGTTCGGTTGCGGTGCCGTATCGCGCAACTGCCTGGATTCTCTCACAGCCGCTGAATGCAGGTGTTCTAGAGAACGATTGTAATTGCATGCGGACCGCGGATAGCCATGCGGTAACAGCTGTAAATTATCTCTCTTATTCTCCCGTTAGAATCGTTTTTCTCGTCAGGACCAGACCTGCCTGCAGCCGATAATTTGACAAAGGACTGTCGCAACAGAGGTCTGTTCTGACTTGCGCAAATCAATCTTTCGTGAAGGGTCTGGCGATTCCGGCACGATCAATACAGGGGGGAGATGGCATGGCTACTGCCGTCAAAATGCAATCGTATCTACTTATCGTTTTTGCAGTTAGCCTGATGAATGGCGTGACGGCGGAAGCAGGCTGGCCCTGGTCCAGTGCCACCTGTTCGGAAGACAATTCCAAGGAAGCCAAATGGGCCGAACGGGCCTCGCGACCGGTGGGCTCTCGACAGAAATACAAGTTCGGCGAACTCTGGCCTCCTTACCCTCGCCCCACCGGACCGAAACAGCATTACTGGAACCGCTATCATCATGCCCACTACTGGCCTTATCCCTATACCTGCCAGGACCGGGCTTACGTAGCGGATATCATGGACCGGCAGATTCACAATGGCTGGACCGAACAGAATACACTGTATGCTTACCACTTCGACAAAGATGGTAACAAGTTGACAGAAGCCGGTTTACTGCATCTGCGCTGGATTATGGAACACGCACCGGAAGAACGTCGCATGATCTTTGTGCAGACGACCAACAATTCGATCTCCAGCCAGGAACGACTGGCCAATGTCCAGTATGCAGCCTCCGAGATGTCTGATGGACGAAATGTTCCTTCCGCCATGTTGCGGGTCAGTCCGACCTATGGTCGTCCGGCACGTGAAGAAGATATGAAATACCGCGCCTACGTTGGTTCGATTCTGGCTCCCCGGATTCAGTATACGACAGGTGGCGGGTCGGCAGCCAACGGAAGTAATTAAAGTAGATATCTGCTTTCTGCCGATTTCGATTTTTTCTCTCTCAACAAGTCAGCTTGAACGTAAACTGCCATCATGATTGATCGCCCTGGTGAAGATGAATCAAAAGATGCCTCCGGGCAGGCATTTCGGGAAACCGACTCACAACATGATTTGAATGACCTGTATAGTGATCTGTTTCCCGGATCGCAGGCAGGGGAGTGGAAGCAACCGGAAAAAAAAGCAAATGCTTCTGCCGCCGCTGCGAAACAGGATCATTCCATTCCGGCCCCCAATACGCTGGAGCAAACAGGCCTGTCATTGAATCAGTTGTGCAACCTGGTGTTGAAGCAGCTGTATCTGCAGGGCAGTGCCCTGGGGATCGAAATCTCGCGCAGCGCCCATCTGCCGTTCACTATTATTGATACCGCGCTGGTGTTTCTGAAAGATGATAAATGCATCGAAGTCACGTCCGGCAATCTGATTGGACGTTCTTCGTACCGCTTCAATCTGACCGAGTTGGGACGGATTCGGGCGCGGGAAGCATTCGAGCAATGCCGTTATGTCGGGCCGGCGCCTGTGCCTTTAGACGCGTATGTCAAACAGTGTGCCCTTCAGACCGTGGTCGGGATCGACTGCACTCCGGAGCGGCTCGAAGCTGCCTTTTCTGACTTCATTATTCGAGAAGGACTACTGGACGAACTCGGACCAGCGGTCTGCAGTGGGCGCTCCATCTTTATCTATGGGCCTCCGGGTAATGGTAAGACCTTAATTGCCAAAGGCCTGGGACGTTTTCTGAATCGGCAGGGGGGAGAAATTTATATCCCCTACGCGCTGCAGATGGAAAACAGCATCATCACGCTGTTCGATCCAACCATTCATCAAACCACCGACGATCTGGAACTGCAGGATCGGGCACCCACCGATCTGCAGAAGGGGAGTCGGATTCCGGAAATGAAGGACTGGGCCAAGCCCGAAACCGACCTCCGCTGGAGACGCATCAGACGACCTGTTGTGATTACCGGCGGAGAGCTCAATCTGGAAATGCTGGATCTGCGTTACAACAAAGTCAGCAACTTTTATACAGCGCCCCTGCACATCAAAGCCAATGGGGGCGTGTTCCTGATCGACGACTTTGGTAGACAACTCGTCAGTCCAAAAGACCTGTTGAACCGGTGGATTATGCCGCTCGAAGACCGGATTGACTACCTGACACTGGCTACCGGAAAGAAATTTGCGGTTCCGTTCGAACAATTAATCGTCTTTTCAACCAACCTCGATCCGAAGGAACTGGTTGACGAAGCGTTCCTCAGACGCATACGGCATAAGATCGAAATCACTGCCCCGCCTCAAGATGTGTTCACAGAGATTGCCAGACTCTGTTGTCGGCAACGTGATATTGAATATGACCCAGTTTTTGTAAATTACCTGTATGACAATTTCTACAAGCAGGGAACAGCGCCCCGGTCGAGTGACCCGCGAGATTTACTGGAGATTATTCAATCAATTTGTCGATTTAAAGGAAAGAAACCCGTTCTATCCGCTGAATTAATTTCAGAAGCAGCACAACGTTTCTTCTGTCAATTATAAAGTCCTTTCCCGAATATCTTTTTCAGACTGAAATGGACCAGACTGAAAAAGCAACCTGATTCACTCATGATCACTCGTTTCTAATATGACCGTTTCAGCAATATCCGTGTGATATCACAGATAGGCTGTAATCGGAACTGGCAGAATTCAAAGGCGTGTTCTTTTGAGCGTCAAGTGAGAAGTACTCATATCACGTCTTACAAGTGGACCTCATGGAGGTAATAAAATGTCCGGATTATTAACCAAACAGACATGGATGACTGTCATCACCTGTGCCTTGCTTTTATGTAACGGCTGCAGCTCGATGCGGGATAAGTTTGTCGCAAAATCAGATGAAGCCCCCACGACATTGAAAGACAAAATCTCTGTCGCGAAAAACAAACTTAAAGACCCGGATAAATTCTATGTGACTCACGGACAGCTTCAGGAAAAAATGGGAGATATGGATTCGGCCCGCAATTCGTATGAAGTTGCGCTGGGTGAGAATCCCAAATCGGTCGAAGCCGTACTGGGACTGGCCCGCCTGGATCAGGTTGCCGGTCGCAAGATCGAAGCAGAAAAAGGATTCCAGAAAGCACTGGAGATGTCTCCTAAAGATCCCCAGGTGCGTGCCAGCATCGGTCAGTTCTATGCTGCTGAGAAAAAATGGGATCAGGCAATCGCCCTGCTGGGTGAAGCCAGCAAAGCAGCACCTGCCGACAAAAATATCCGTTATCAACTGGGAATCGCGATGGCGTCTGCCGGCGATTACCAGGCAGCCATGCCTCACCTGATTCGTGCGGTCGGTGAAGCGGAAGCACACTATAACATTGGCTACATCTTACGGGATCGTGGAGAACTGCAGGCCAGTGAGTCTCAGTTCCTGCAGGCCGTACTGCTCAAGCCGGAATTCAACGAAGCTCAGTACTGGCTCGATGAAATCCGCCGCGAAAAAGAAAACCGCCTGATGCTGGCCGGTGTCTCTTCCGATGCCAGCGCCGGTCTGAACCAGGGAGCAAAACAGGCTTCTTATTCACAGGCCAAACCCAAAAAGACAGCGGCTGTCAAAACCCGGGCCCAGGTAAGTGGCATGCAGGCAGCGAATGTCTCGCCCTCAGCAAGTACCACACAGACAGCGAAGGCACCTGCGAATCTGACTGCCGAACAGCTGGAGCAGTGGCGCAACCAGCGACAGCTGTAATCGTTGATCGAGACAATAAGTCATCAATATAAAAAACAGGCCCCGAATGAATCCGGGGCCTGTTTTTTTAATTCGAACTTCAACACTGCTTATGCAGATGCAGTCGCACCCTGCAACTGTTCAGCCAGTTTGACGCACATGCGATTCAGCAGCGCGATCGAGGCTTCGGCTTCGGCTTCGGTCATCGTCATTGGCGGGCTGATGCGTAACACGTTTCCAGCCAATGCACCCAGCAGATGGATGCCATCGCCGTCCGTTTCACCCAGATAGCAGGTCTTCACCAGCTCAATGGCGACTTCCTGGCTGGTCTTGCCACCCAGCTCGGCACACTCGATCCCGAAGACCATGCCTTCGCCACGCACTTTGGCGATGATGCCGGTTTCTTTCAACGCATTCAGTCCATCGATATACAGCTGGGACAGTTTCTGGGTGTTGTCCATCACATCAGTCCCTTCGAACTCATCCAGAGTTGCCAGTACGGCGGCGGAAGAGAGCGGGTTGGCACTCCAGGTGTCAGACGCTTCACCGTATTTCAGGCTGGCAATCACATCGTTGCGACCGACGGCAGCGGCGACAGGTACACCGTTCCCCAGGCCTTTACCCAGGACGACAAAGTCCGGTTCGATCTGATATTTCTCGAAAGCGTACATGCAGCCGGTGCGACCGAAATTGGCCTGGACTTCATCCAGGATCAGCATAATGTCATGGGCACGGCAGAAATCCTGCAGCACTTTGTGATAAGCGACCTGAGGATGATAACTTCCCCCGCCACCCAGGTAAGGCTCGGTAATCAGGCAGTTGATCCGTGTACCATATTCGGTCCACATCTCTTCCAGTTCTTTCTGATAGACAGAAACGTCAAGCGTATCGTCTGCTTTGCTGATGTCATCACATTCCGTACGGGGAAAGCTGATGAACTTGACGCGCGGATCACGGTCGGCATCGGTCTCGGAACCGGTGACAGCGCCGGCCAGACCTTTTTTCCCGTGGAAACCATAGCGGGTTGCCAGGATGATATCACGCTCTGGATCACGGTGCAGACAGGCCCAGAGGGCTTTCTGGACGGCTTCCGAACCGGAGGCGGCCCACATGACTTTGTCGCAGCGATTGCCACCCTTAAACGATTGAATGCTGGCAATCAGTCGTTTGCTGGCTTCGGTTTCAATCGGAGTGACGGCGTTATAAGCAGTCAGGGTAAGAGCGTCGAAGTACTCGCCTTCTCCTTCACCAGTTACATGTTCCGGTTTCCAGCCCATGTAATCGCTGAAGCGTTTCATCCAGCTGCGGGGATTGTGTCCCAGGTTGGCCACCAGTACGCCCGATGTGAAGTCGTACAGCCGACGTCCTTCCGGAGTCCAGTGGTAACAACCGGCGGACTTCGCCAGTACGGCCTGGCTGGGGGTAAAGGTACGCAGTGCCAGTGGCTCGGTCTGAAACAGATCGTCGCGGACGGCGTTGGATTGATTTTCATTGTCGAAGTGAATGGCTGTGGTCATGATTTTCTCTTTTACAAATCAGGTAATGAACAGTTTGAATGAAGTTGAATCAACGTCAGAATGGTTCCGAAGTGATTCGCATGATTTTTTACTTACACGGTTCCGTCGTAAAGGACTTCTGCCTCATCCGTACCGGGACGATACAGGACAAGTCCGCCTTTTTCATCGTTTACACGCACGACACAGTCAGGATCGCCGGCAGCCTGGTGTTCCAGAATCGCTTCCAGAGCCTGCACGGTGGCGACCGTCTGGCGGTCGGCGGATAAATCGTTGTAGCCCAGCGAGCGAATCTTCTCGAGTCGTGCCTGACGCTCTGATTCAGGGCCGCCAAATTCGATCTCCGCGACTTCTTTGGCAAACTGCTCAATCACTTCAATCCCGTAACCACGCTGCGAACGTTCGTTCCAGGGTTCGATGAAGGTCGCATTGAAGTGGTTGTTCATGGAGTTCTTGAGTTCAAACGGCGTTTTTTCTTCAACCGTACATTCCACACCACGCTTGCGGGAATGACCATTCCATAACCCATTGTCAAAGCGGAAAGATACTTCCTGTTCGACGTAGCCGGGGAAGTTGTCCGGGGTGACCCAGGAAGTATGAATATCGAAGGCAGCTTCGCGGCCTGACTCGTATTCGTAAATCATCCGCAGCTGGCAGCTGTCCCAGGTGGGGCCATCTTTGTCACCCACCAGGCCGCGCTGACCGGTGGCTGTGACTGTCTTCAGTTTTCCGCCGAACGTGTAGTCGATCAGCTTGATGTAGTGGACGGCAACATAGGTTCCAGGGTTTCGGCCGGTAATCCACTGCGCGAACTGTTTGCCGGAAATCGCCTTGGGTTCCAGCAGAGAACAATAGCCGCTGTTCACGTGCTTCAGGATGTTGTCATAGACCAGGGTCCGCATCTTTTTGTGATCGGGATCGAACAGTTTGTGGTACACCACCTTGGCAGTGACATTATTTTTTTCAGCCAGCGCGACCAGCTCGTCCAGTTCCTGCAGCTTGAGGACAGACGGCTTTTCCACAATCAGATGTGTGCCCGCTTCCAGCAGTCTTTTACAGGAATCGAAGTGACGGTCGTCGGGAGAAGCGACGCAGGCGAAGTTCAAGCCGGTCGACGTCATCTCTTCGATCGCGTTTTCGCCGGCGAAGCTCTGGAAGCCACCTACTTTGTCACCACGTTCTGCCAGATACTTCTCCGCCCGTGACCCAGTACGGGTCGCGACGGCGTCCAGGGAAACCTCAACCGGGCCCGTGGATCTCTGGTAAAGTGCTGTTTCATGAACCGTTTCAAAGAAAGGGCGATAGGTTTCGTCGACAATCATGCCGAATCCGACCAGGCCGGCTTTCAGGGTTTTTTCGTTTCCCGCAGAACTCATAGTGGTATCCCTAAGTGAATTCAAAAATGTTTGGTTTTATGGGTGTGGATTTCAGTTTTATTGCTATAATGAGCCGTAAGTCGCTGTTGAAAGCGCCTCGATGGCTCAAAAGTGAATTCACTTTATGGGTCGAGAGCGGAATTGTCAAGTCTTTGAATCGAGATTCACGTGAAAAAAGAGATCTCTACATTAACGGAACCTGAAGAACAGGAACTGCAGCAGGAGGACGATAGTCTTTCCCTGGTGGATGAGGTCTATCAGAAGCTGCTGCTGCGGATCATTCGTTGTGAGTTGCCCGGCGGATCTGAGCTGAAAAGTACGCGTCTGGCCCGGGAAATTGGCGTCAGCCGTACCCCCGTCGTACAGGCTCTGGCCCGTTTGCAGGCTGATGGGATCGTCATTCAGCAGAAAAATCACCGTGCGGTCGTGCGGGAAGGGGCGGAAAACTGGCTGGTCGAAATCCACGAACTGCGTCTACTGCTGGAACCGAGTGCCGCAGGCATGGCCGCGCAACACATCAGTGAGGAAGAAATCACACGTTTGCAGGAGATGGCGGCGGAAGTCAAAGCCTGTCAGCAACAGTATGAAGGCGGCGATCAGTCAGCCGAACACCTGCAGAAATGGGGAACCGCTTCCCGTTCCTTCGATTATGCACTGCATCTTACCATCGCTGATCACTGTGGAAATCTCCCTATTTCAGAGGCCATTCATAAATGCTGGAGCTACAAACGGGTTTCGTATTCCGCAGCAGGGGAAACGCCGGAGATCATGACCCGGGGACTGTATGATCATCTGGTGCTGCTGGATGCGCTGAAACAGCACGATGCCGAGACTGCTGCCGCCGCGATGACCATGCATCTCAGAAATGCGTCCCGTATGCGACCTGATCGTTTGATTGTGTAATCACGTTCCTGCTCGCTTTAAGGAATGATTTGTGAAATGAACTTGAAAAAGAGACGTCGAACTTCGCGTAGCTCTTGAAACTTGACCCGAACCTGTCAAAAATGACTCCCGCACAGTCCATGCCGCATGCATCAATGCATTGGACTCTTCTCACTCGCTTACGATTTAGATTTAAAAGGCAAACATCCGTCATGTCAGATAACCCACGCGTGATTTTAAGTGCTTTTGCAGATGAAGCAGCAAACCATAAAACGGCCGTTGAGCAGATGGTAGCACTTTCGGCATTAGGACTGCGCTATTACAGCCCCCGGTTTATTGATGTGAACGGCGATGGCAACATCAAGCATGTGGTCGATCTGAATAAATCCGAATACAAGTCACTGCTCAAACTGCACGACGAATATGGCATCAACGTGACCAGCATTGGTGCCCGCGTGGGTAAGATCAAACTCGTAGACAAAGACGATGGCTCACACAATGTCTTCGTCCCCTTCAAAGAGTACCTGAAAAAAGAAGTCGCCAACACCATCAACGCGGCGACGACCCTGGGAACCAAACTGATTCGCGGTTTCTCATTCTATCCCCCCAAAGGCGAAGACCCCAAACCTTACATGAACCAGGCCGTGGACCAGATCGGCCAGATTGTCGACCTGTGTGCCGCGGAAGGTCTTGTGTACGGTCTTGAAATCGAACCCAACCTGATCGGGGAAACCGGCCCGCTGCTGGCAGAACTGGCCCGCAAAGTCAAGCGGCCGAACATGGTCACCATTTATGATGGCGGTAACATTGCTGCTCAGAATAAAGATGCCATGCAGTGCCTGAGCGAATTCAACGACATGAAGAAATCCATGGGCTGGCTGCACATCAAAGATTACGCCGTCGATAACGATCTGGAATGGACGGGAGTCGTCGATGAAGAACGCCTCAAGAATTTCGTGCCCGCCAACGTGGGTGACGCCGGTCATGAATTCGTTCTGCGTGAACTGCGCGAGATGCTTCCCAAAATGGAAAAGAAAATGAAGAAGCTCGGCGTGCCGGGTGTCTTCCTGGAAGTCGAACCCCATCTGAAGGGGGGCGGACAATTTGGCGGCTTCAGCGGTCCCGATGGAATCGGTGTGGCTGTCCGGGCGCTCTGCTCTGTGCTGGATTATGTCGGCATCGACTATGATCTGCGAACCTTCAAAGATATCCAGGAACTGCGTGGTTTCTAATTGAGAGGAACAGACTGTCTGAGTGGGTCGCGTGTTTCAGGAACGTCAGTTTGATAAGAAAACTATCGATTTGCTGTCTCAATCGCTACAATGAAGTGAAAGTTGTTCGAGAGTAAAAATAATGTTATTTGATCCACAGCATCTGCAGGATATTATTGCCTGTCCAAAAACCAAGGCAAAACTGATCTGCGAAGGTGAGTTTCTGATTTCTGTCGATCCTGAAACACGACTCAAGTACCCGATTAAAGATGGAATTCCAGTGATGCTGGTTGACGAAGCCGTTGAGGTCCCACAGTCTGAGTGGGCCGAGATCATGCAGCGTCACCAGCGGAATCCTGAATCAGGAGAACTCGTCTCCTGAAACGTTTCCCCGCCTGAGGAGCTCTGATGAGAACTGCGTCGAAGAAATTCGTGTCTGAAAACTGTTTCATCGGAATTCTCAGTTGCCTGCTGATGGTGTTGTTGCAGACATCCTCTCTGCAGGCAGACGAGCCGGCGTCGGAGAAGTCGAAACCAGCAGACGAGAAAGACCGGTATTCTTATAACCTGCGCGATCACGATCGGAATGGGATCGGCAAGTTTTACCTGGGGCGGGAAATCGCCCGCGTGATGGGTTACCAGGGTGCGCCCTGGCTGGAGCGCAGGACCCGCGAGCAGGAAGAACGGCTCTCGCTGCTTCCCAAAGCACTCAAGCTCAAAACCGGTATGGCGATAGCCGACATTGGTGCCGGCAGCGGAGTAATCTCCGTGATCCTCGCCGAACATGTCAGTCCCGGCGGGAAAGTCTATGCAGTGGATGTGCAGCAGGAGATGCTGGATCTGCTGGATAAGAAGATGAAGAAGCAGGGTGTGGAGAACATTCATCCTGTATTGGGAACACAGAAGTCGCCGGGCCTCAAACCCGAGTCCATCGACCTGGCGATCATGGTCGACGTCTACCACGAGTTCGAATTCCCTTATGAAATGATGCAGGAAATTTCCAAAGCCCTCAAACCCCAGGGCCGTGTCGTGCTGGTGGAATACCGCAAAGAAGATCCGGCCGTCCCCATCAAGCTCGTCCACAAGATGTCAGAAGCCCAGGCCAAAAAAGAAGTCGCCCGGCCCGAACTGAATCTCAAGTGGAAAGAAACCATCGGCATTCTCCCTCGTCAGCACATTCTGGTGTTTGAAAAAACCGCAGAGAAATAAACAGGACAGTATTCGACATAGTCGCTGAAACCTTTTCATCCCTGTTTTAGCGATTTGTTAGTGGGCTTCGCTGGCCGGACGCACGATGAACATCGCTGGACCGCGATAGCGTGACCAATTTGCCGTTGATGTGACATATTGGGTGGGTGCTGCGAATTAGTTTAACTGATGTAATTTGCGTTTCTGCAATGTTTAGTTCTTTAAGTCGCGATATCGCCGCAAGGTCCGGTACGGCAGCATCTGTGATTGCTGTGCGTTGAGCATTGATTAGTCGTAGTTCGGGAAGATCGCGTAAGTGAACTATACCAGCGTCCGTAATCGCCGTCTCATTGAGTTTGATGCGCTCAAGTTTTGGAAATCCTGTCTTGAGTATTGCGAGGTCATCGTCCGTAACGGCGGATTGATAGAGTATCAATTCATTGACGTGTTCAAAATCTTTCGCAATCTTCAGCGCCGCCTTAACGTCAGCATTCACACGTACGCCACGAAGATCAACTGTGTAAATGACCTGGAATCGTCCAAAGATCCATTGGCCCAACTTAGATGTGAAAGCGGAGCGAACAATCTTGGGTGAGTGCGAAGTGTAAGCGAGTTTGGCGTAGATCGGCGGGAGTCCAGTACGCGTTGTGCCGCCAAGCAGTTGAATGCGCTTCTGATCGTGTGATACGGAATCGCGGTAGGAGAACAATAGGATTGCAGTAACTAACAGAACAATAATACAAACTGAGATACCACCTCGCTTTGTGATCTTACGCACAGCATTGGCGTCAGGCGTAGGGGGATTGGATGGCGCTCTATTGGGATTTTTAAACATGGACGCTCTCTCCCAGTTAACTTGTTAGTCACCTTCATCGACTTGTTCATATATGATAAGCATCAGGAAAGGTGATTAGCGAGAAAGTATCTCCGAATTTATGACTGAATTCCTTAATCCCAAGAAGCCATTCATCCGTTCCTGAGGTTGGAAACTAAAAAGGGTCAGGTACCTTAATATTAAGGTACCTGACCCCTTTTTAGTAGATACTGTTAAAAAACAGGCTCACACCACAATTGATGTGAGCCTGCCAGGGGTTTTCTTGGTTCTCAGGCTGAGAATCAATACTCGCCGATCACTTCACCGCCGGCAATCGTACCCAGCGCGGAGTAGAGCCCGAAATCAATACTGGAACCGATCAGTCGGACCGATCCGTCTCCCAGCAGAAACTGCGCGAACCCTACGTGCGGAGCCGAGACATCGCGGTCATCACTGGCCGGGTTGTTGGGAACATGACCTGTCTGAAACAGGATCATATGCCCGTGGTCATCGGTGGCGTCGGTAATTTCACGGACGGCACCGGCCCAGGTGGTTTCGTATTCAAAATGGTTCCCATGGGCGGCACCATTTCTGAACACGCCGTTCTGCCGTTCTCCCACACACAGTGTATTGGAGAGACCGTCGATTACATCACGGGGGCGCGTCGAACTGTTGCGGCTGAACATGCCCGCGCGTTTTTCCTGGGTGGCATCCAGATCGGGAGGACCGAAGCTGGCGACATAGCAGCCCATGGCATACCGCTCGGCGGAACTGCCCATTTCGATGAAGCCATTTTCCGAAACCGGATCGGAAGGACAAAGCAGGCCGGGAATCTGACGTTCGCGGGGAACCAGATTCACGGGGCTGAAGATCGGTTCTTCCAGGTCAAACTGGTTGTACAGATTGGCCTGATCGATCATCGGCAGAATCATTGTCACCCAGCCAAAGCCGGACTGGTTGCCACCGGTTCCCGGCTTATATACATAACCGGGGGGATAACAGCCGTGAGTTTCCTGGTAATTGTGCAATCCCAGGCCCAGCTGTTTCAGATTATTTTTACACGAGAGTCTTCTGGCTGCTTCCCGTGCCTGCTGGACGGCAGGCAACAGTAAGGCAATCAGAATGGCGATGATGGCAATCACCACCAGGAGTTCAATCAGTGTGAACCCCCTGTAAACAAAAGGTTTATTTTTCATGGAAAGGTATCCAACTTTCTGATAGAGACACTCGCTCAGTCCGTAAGATTTGCGCGGACAGAGATCGGTCTCTGAAAATCATTCGAGTAGAAAATGGGCGCAGCAAAATGCATACGCACTTTGACCGGAATGTCACAGGTGGACATTTCAGAGCGAATTACGTGAATGAAACAGAAAGAAAGGTTTCGGGCGGGGGAACAGGGGGCGCTGCCGCCAGACATTCATAGCAGCAGGCAGAGCAAGACAGCAGTGCGAACAGATCCTGCTGTGCAGGCATCCGGTTTTTGTCAGGAGGCAGGACCGAGTTCCAGCCCGAATACAGTTCCGCAAGGATCTGACCCCAGGAGATCGATGTGAAGAGTGGTCCGGTCGATCGCCTGGTCTGATGCGCGTGGATTCGTGGTTCTGATGGCTCATCGCCTGGCTGTTCCAGGCTGGTGACAACAGTCTCTGGTTGGCTCTGAGCTGAATCCACATTCAACGTGAATTCCCACCAGAGCAGTGAAACGTGAATGTGCGTCTGGGGAATGCCGGAAGCAGCCGACTGAGGGGAATGCGCATGCCCCTGATGACTGTGGGAATGGCTGTGTCCATGCGAATGCGAATGGCCGTGGCTGTGCGAGTGACCGCGGCCGTGTGAATGATTGTGACCGTGTGAATGGCTGTGGTCCACATTTCCAGCTGAGTGCGTATGTTCCACCTGAACCTGCAGGCTCTGGAGGATCATCCCCAGCAGCCCCAGGCTTGCCAGAATCCAGACAAGTTGACGAGACAGGTATCGCATTACAGTTCGACGATAATTCTCGCGAGATGCAAAATCAATGATTGCAAGCAGGGAACAGATCACCTCTGTTCAAATAAAGAGCGAGCGCCAGCATTTCTCTTTACTGGTTTAGTGTTCAGTGTGTGATGCGGCCAGGGGGGAGGACGGTACTTTACTGGAGTAATTTGCATTCAATTTATCCCTTAAAAACAGGGGTTTTATAACGGATTGACCCATTTTTCCCTTCCCTGTATACTCCGCCGCGGTTGAGTATCAAATATTTTACAAACCAGTACTCTCTTCAGTTGGGAGAACTGTAAACAGGAACGTGCTCAAAGAATTCGAATACAATAACTCTTCCGCGCTCTACGGTAGCCTGTATTTCAATGTGCATCAGGTCCATGTCATTTTCTAAAAGGTATCGTTGACAAATGATGTTCGGCAACTTGATGGTACCATGCCTGATCGCTGTCGGCGTGTTTCTGGTATCTTTAATTTGTACCTGTGTCATGCTCAAACTGGCTCCCTTGCTGGGTCTGGTGAAGTCTCCGACCAGTCGCTGTTCTCATGTGATGCCCACGCCTCGAGGCGGTGGGGTCTCGTTTGTCGTATCGAGTCTGATCGCATTTCTGTTTTTGTATGTGTCAGGCTCCCTTTCTGGGGCTGCCATTCCAGTCATACTCTGTGGCGGTACTCTGATTGCGGCTCTGGGATTTTGGGATGATCTCTATAATGTCCCTGTCAGGTATCGACTGGTTGCCCAGGCTGCGATTATCGCTGCCTCTGTATATGCACTGACTCCCTTACCTGCTTTGGAATTCTGGGGATGGAAGCTGGATGCTACTCTGGTCACCTGGGGAATCGTCACCGTCGCCCTGATCTGGTGGTTGAACCTGTTTAATTTCATGGACGGCATCGATGGACTTGCCGGGGGAGAGGCCACCAGTATTCTGGTCGCTGCAACGCTGCTGATTTCCTTCAAGGTGGACTCCTTTGCAACAACCGAACAGTCACTCATGCTACTGCTGACCGTTTCCCTGCTGGGATTTATGGCATTCAACTGGCCTCCCGCGAAAATTTTCATGGGTGATGCCGGCAGTACTTATCTGGGGTTCACGGTGGGAATACTCGCTTTGAGTTCTCTCAACTCCGGTTTATTAAATCTCTGGATCTGGCTGATTCTGCCCGGTGTCTTCTGGGTCGATGCCACGTTTACACTGCTCAGACGGATGATGCGACGTGACTGCTGGTACCAGGCGCATCAGTGCCACGCCTATCAAAGACTCTCACGATTTCTGGAGGCAACGCAAGTCGGAACCTGGGCAAGACATCGTGCACACCGCAGGGTGAGCCTGGGAACGCTCTGCATCAATGTCTTCTGGTTGTTTCCGTTGTCAGTGATTGCTTTGTACTGGCCTGCCTGGGGAATGCTGACAGTCGCTGCCGCCTGGTCACCTCTCATTCTGCTGGCGGTCAGTTGCGGGGCAGGGAAACCGGGAAATATCGAACCGCATCAGCAGAAACATTCTAAAAATATCGAATTGCAGGAAGGTGTCTCGCTCGAAACTTAAGCAGGATTCCTGCACTTTGATCTAGGGGCCTGCGACATCATCACTGTTCAGTTCAAACGGGCGTGGCTGAAATCCGAAGTCATGCACTGCCTCAGAATGATCAAAGATCAGATCCGCATTCATGCGTTCGGCCATCCCCGCAGTCAGATTCCTGAAACGGGGCAAAATGCGAACGATGGCGGTACCCACACGAAACAGTGTCAACGGGATCCGCACAAAGCGTGGTTTTCGCTTCAGAGCGTGAAAGACACGCACGATCATTTCGCGGTAAGTCAAGGTTTCCGCACCGGAAATGTTATAGGCCTGGTTCGCGACCGTCTCTGTTCGTAATGCCTGCAGGCTGGCGACTGCGACATCAGCCGCATGAATCGGCTGTCGCTTACCTTGTGCGTTTCCTAACAGGGGAAAACAGTTCCAGCGCCTGATGAATCGGGCGACAGAAGCAATGTTTTTATCGCGACCAAAGCCATAGATTAAAGTCGGTCGCAGGATGATCCAGGAAATCTGACTGGCTTCCGCCCAGGTTTGCAGTTCCAATTCCCCCTCTATCAACTGTTGGGCCATCTGTTGCTCGCCGGCGTCAATCGATTCTGTTTTGGTAAAGCGGCTCGTAGAGCTTAAGACGACGATCCGGCGGGCGCCGTATTCAGAGAGCAGCTTAAAATGTTCAGAAAGTGCCCAGATCGGTGCCAGGCTGATCCAGTCTGTGATCGGCTCCGATTGAGCAGGCTGTCGGGAAGAATCGATTAAACTTCGCCATTCAACCGTTGTGCCAGTATTCTGTTCTTCTGGAAGATCTCCTCTGGTGAAAGCCACAAACTGTTCTACGCGGTCAGTTGCGTGGGGGATTTCATTCGAGAACAGACACTGTCCGACCGGACTCCGGGCTCCGATGACTCCAATCACACGGGGCGGGTTTGACATGGTCTTGAGGTTTCCTTCAGTGACTGCCAGGTGATTCTGGAAATAAAAGTGTTTTCAACGCGGTGAGCGTCTCCGCATACATGTCGGCCGCCTGTTGATCTTCAGGGCTCACAGCATGTCCGGTTCCCACCTGCACTTTCGTACCAATGCCGGCCGCGTGTCCTGCCTGGAGATCGGTCCGTTTATCTCCCACGAGGATTGACTGTGACAGGTCCAGATCATACTTCTGTGCCGCATCCAGCAGCATTTGCGGGCCCGGTTTTCGACAGTCACAATCGACCCGGTAATGCCCTGTCCCTTTAGTGGGATGATGCGGGCAGTAGAAATAATCGGTAATGGTCAAACCGCGTCGGGCAAACTCGGCCAGCACCCAGGTCATCAGATGCTGGAATTGTCGTTCTGTGTAGTAACCGCGGGCGATGCCTGACTGATTCGTCACGATGATCAGCGCGAAACCCGCTTCTGACGCTGCCTGGCATAATTCAAAAATGCCGTCGATGAATTCGAAGTCCTGGATGCGGTGCAGATAGTCTTTTTCGACGTTGATCACTCCATCACGGTCGAGAAACAGCGACTTTTTACGTGATGACGGTATCTGCATGACTCAATCAGGCTGCCAGCCTGGGGCGACTGGTCTGATTCAGATCGGATGAGCCGCAATCCAGATCAAAATTGAACAGGGCTGCTTCCACACATTCGCAGAGCGTATGCTCCAGCACGAGATGTACTTCCTGAATCTGGCTGGTCAACTGACCGGGAGCAATCACACACACATCACATAACCGGCGGACTGTTCCCCCCTCGTTCCCGGTAAAGATAATGCTGGGAACATTTTTTTCCCGGCAGGCCTCTACTGCTTTTACGATGTTGGGTGAATTGCCCGAAGTTGTAATTCCCAGGAAAACATCATTGGCTGTCAGCTTGCCCTCCAGTTGCCGGGAGAACACCACATCGTAACCATAGTCATTTCCGATGGCAGTGATGATCGAACTGTCAGTCGTCAATGCTTCTGCCGGCAGAGAAGCGCGATCCTTACCCAGTCGACAGACAAATTCTGCTGCCAGATGCTGTGCATCCGCTGCGGAGCCTCCGTTACCTGCGAGGTACAGTCGACCACCCTGCTGATAACTCTGCAGGATGAGATCTACGGCTTTCGAAAATTCCTGCTGTATTTCGACATTTTCCAGCAGTTGTTTTTTGGCAGCAATCGATCGTTCCAAATTGCGGCAGATGATTTTTCTGGCTTGATGCATGAGATCAGCTCTCCGTCCCTGGTATATGCTCTTTCGAAATCACGAAAATTCCGCAGCGGTCCGTCCTATGGACCGTCCGAGAGCCACTTTGAATGGTGATCACTTCAATCGATCAGACAGTATACTTCATTTCGAAAAACAGGGGCAATATAAGTTTTGTACGTTGAGGCAGCGGCGACAGTGCAAAACAGGCTGTCTGTTAGTGAACGTATGGGTAATCTGTGATGCGCGTGCACTTTTACTATGTTTTTTTGTGGTATTGGCAGTTTCTTCAGGTGAGCTGGCGTGAAGTGTTTGAGAGAACGATCTCTAAATTTGCCTTCATGATCGTATTTCAAGAGAGTCTTCAGATACTGATAAGTCAATTCAAATCAGGAGTTTAGACTGTGCCCAGTTTTACTGTAGCGTCACCAGAGCCATTTGGGCCGAGTATCTCAGATTGAGAGACGCCATGGTTAAATGTGATGCGCTCTAGAAAGGGAATCGCGTGGATTCAGAATTGTGATGAGGCAGACATCAGAACAGAAACTCTCGGGGGCCGGATAGCTGTCAGGTATGCAGCCTGAGACCGGAAGAAGAAAAGGGTGAGTAACGGGATTTGAACCCGCGACCTCCGGAATCACAATCCGGCGCTCTAACCAACTGAGCTATACCCACCATAACAGTGTTTTGTATCAGGGTCGACCTGATTTTAACCAATTGTCGTGCCGCTGAAAAGCCTCTGATTCGCGACAACTGGAGCATGTGCTACGTTATCGAAGCTGTTTTCGGGATGCAAGTATTCCAAGCCCCGGAATCAGGAATATTTCCTCTATACGTGCATCTCCTGCGGAGAATCTGTAGAATTGAACCTTCTTTAGTTCCCGTATCAAGTCACACTGATCTATCTGAAAAACAGGGAAAAAGCATGAAAACTATTAGATTCACCTGCATGATTCTAGCAACCTGCGTTTTGAGCCTTTGTCAGACAGAGCTATCTGCTCAGGATTCCACCAACTACCCCACGCTGGGAGAAGTCGTCCGTATCGATCCCGGGCTGGATGCTCTGATAGACAAGGATGCCCGGATTGAGGTTCTCTCGTCCGGCTTCGACTGGTCGGAAGGTCCGGTCTGGATGGGAAATGCGAAAGACGGATTTCTGTTGTTTTCTGACATTCCCCGCAACTCTGTCATGAAATGGAAAGAAGGGGAAGGAGCCTCACTGTTCATGAAACCGTCAGGCTATACAGGAGTGACTCCCTATGGAAATGAACCGGGCTGCAACGGCCTGTTTCTCGACCCCGAAGGACGTCTGGTTTCCTGTGAGCACGGCGATCGCCGCGTCTCTGTTTTGACCAAAAAAGGCGGCAAACGAACGCTGGTCGACAACTACATGGGCAAACGGCTGAACAGTCCCAACGATGGGGTCTTCAAATCCAACGGGGATCTGTACTTCACTGATCCCCCTTACGGGCTGCCCAACCGCTACGACGACCCGCGCCGCGAACTGGATTTTTGTGGCGTCTATCGTCTGGCGAAGGATGGCACACTGACTTTGCTGACCAAAGAAATGACACGTCCGAACGGGATTGCGTTTTCACCTGATGAAAAAACATTGTACGTTGCCCAGTCTGATCCCGAGGCGGCACTCTGGAAAGCGTTCCCCGTCAACCAGGATGGCACACTGGGAGCCAGCAAAGTTTTTTATGATGTCACAGACAAGGTCGGCAAACTGCCAGGGCTGCCTGATGGGCTCAAAACAGACGTTAATGGAAACCTGTTTGCCACCGGACCGGGAGGCTGTTACATCTTCACTCCTGAAGGCAAACTGCTGGGACGCATCAGCACGGGCGAACGGACAGCCAACTGTGCCTGGGGGAACGATGGCACGGTTCTGTATCTGACCGCAGACACCTACCTGGTTCGGATTCCCACAAAAACCAAAGGACGCGTTGGTCCTGCGAAATAAGCCCGTTTAGAAACGAAGTTCTCCGCTGCTGCACCGCTGCCCGTTACTGGGGAGCGGTGGGGAGCGCGGGAGTTTCCGGATTTTTAAAGACAAACAGGACTTTAACGGGTGCCTTTGAGATCAATGTCCCGGCGGACTGTTGCATCACCTTGCGGGGCTTTGCAGGACTGTCGCCGAAAGGCTTAGACGCCATCAGGGGCGCATCCGTTGCTGATTTGAATGGCTGCGCGGAATCCTTTTTCTTAAGCAGGTTGGATCGCGCCATCTGCTTGAGATCGGGTTCGTTCTCCGCAGGAACCTGCATCCGATAGCGCATCTGGTAAGAGCGTTGCGAGCTACCTTTGGCCTGAGGTTTGGATTGAGCAAGTCCATCCGTTACAGTTTTACGGCCTGCCGGGTTTTTATTGTACTGGTCAGACTTCTCTTCTTCCGGCAGCACCGCCAGGGAAGATGATTTTGCTGCTTCACGTTCTTTGAGGGGCTCTGACTGTCGTGCCAGCAGTCGAGGCAGGCTGGCCGCTTCTTCTTTGAGAGACTGTTCGGTAATCGCTGGCTGCAATGCCAGGCTTAACATCTGATCCTGTTTGAGATCGCGTTGAAATTCTTCCAGGGTAGAAGCCAGTTGGTCATCGGTGGCTTCGACGTAGACGGCAAACAGCTGCTGGTCTTTTTCAGCTTTGCTTTGGCCCTGCAGTGCATTGGCGTCAGCAGAATTATAAGACAGCGATTGGGTGACCTGCAGTTGACGTTCGACTTCCGACTGTTTCTGTTGATCGACGGGGATATTGTTTTGTGCCAGCAGCAGTTCCATCGTACCCAGAGCCTGTTTGACATCGACGACGCGAACTTCAATTACAGCCACTTTGCCATCAATATCACGGAAGTAAGGCAGCACATCTCCAATGCGGATCGAATCCAGTGGAATATGACTGGGAATCCCGGAGGAGGCGGCCAGACCCTGCTCGGTCAATTTGAGTTGTTTCGCCGCGGAATTCTGTTCGGCCAGCGTATTGTGAACAGAAAAGTCGGCGGGCGTTTTTTCCATGTGAGACCGCATCGCCAGTTTCTCTTTTACTTCAACATTGCTGGGCTGCATTCCCCGCTTGTCCAACTGAAGTTCGACTGAGGGAACAGGATGAGGCTGGCCGGGTTTTCCAATGTCCGTACCTGCCTGAAAACTGAATTCATTCGATCGCGCGGCAACCAGCTTTTCATTCTTGCCAGCTGTCGTGTTGAAGGACGGTTCTGACTCTGGCTGCAGTACCATGCGATCTGCCTGGGAGAGTTGCCAACTGCTTTGCGGGGGGCTGGTATTCAACAGCAACACAAATAAGACCAGTGCAGCTACGGAAGAGCAGGCGCTGATGGCGACGGCAATCCGGTAACGTAGCATCGAAGGAGCGCGTGTGACCGGGACCGTCTCAGGGGAAGTCAGCAGGGTTTCCTGTTCGATACGGCGACGAATGGATGGCGCCAGTTCGGGAGGCGCCGATTCCGTTGCGGTCTCCTGCAGCAGGCGGGAGAGTTCACCGAACTCGTGCAGTTCCTGCCGTGCGGCACCAGACTGTTCCAGTCGCGACTCCAGCTCAAGACGTTCCTCGGGGGAAACTTCATGATCGAAGTAGGCGGACAGGTTTTCGTTAAAGGGGGGTTGGCTACTCATTTTGATTCACTTATCGATGACTCATGGTCAGACTCGGAAACACGTGTGACATGGGCATCCTGAAACAGCGTGTTCAGTTTCTGTTTTAGTTCATTCCTTCCTCTGAAAATTCGGCTTCTGACTGTTCCCAGTGGGATCTCCGTAATTTCGGCAATTTCCCCGTACGACATACCTTCCAGTTCCCGCAGGATCAAAGGCGTGCGATATTCTTCCTGTAGTTCATTCAATGCCTGGTGAACGAGCTTTTTTCGCTCGGCGAGTTCGGCGACTTCGGGAGGGTGATTGGCGGGGTTTGTATCAACCAGCCAGGTACCGGCCGGGTTCTCTTGTGGATCGATTGTTGCGGAAGTTCGTTTTGTTTTTCGTTTCTGAGTAATCGCGGCATTAAAAGAAATGCGAAACAGCCAGGAATAAAAGGCGGCGGTTCCTCGGAACGTTTTCAATTTAAAAAAGGCCTGGGTAAACCCTTCCTGGGCGGCATCGCGCGCATCGTCGCTGGAGCCCAGAACTCGCACCAGGGTTCGAAACAGGCGGTCCTGATATTTCAGGACCAGTTGATCAAACGCCTCGGTACGACCTGCCAAACATTCTTGAATCAGGTATTGATCATTGTTGGTCACAGTACCTCTTGGACGATGCGGGGGGAATCGAAGTTCCCCTGCTTTGAGAAAATCCGGGATTTTCCGTGAAAAACGATAAGGTTAACGTCTATCTTCTTACTTTTCAGTAGCTTACGTCAATGTCAATCTGCGCGTGCAGTCGTCGTTTCAGGTTTTTTCTGTAGCAGCAGGGGCCAACTGGCAGTTATCAATCAGTCGCGTAGTGCCTACCCGGGCGGCAATCAGCGCGACCATCTCGGATTGAACTGTGGAGATGTCTTCCAGCGTGGTGGGATCAGCGATGGTGGCGTAATCCAGTTTGAGCAATGGTGTCGCATTTAACAACTGCTGCATGGCGGTTTTGATCTGCGCGATATCGGTTTCGCCGGCCGCGACTTTTTCTTCCGCCAGTCGCAGGGCCCGTGAAAGGGATAAGCCTGCTTCACGTTCTTCCGCAGAGAGATAGGCATTCCGACTGCTGAGTGCCAGTCCGTCCGTATCCCGGATAATGGGACAGGTTTTAATTTCAACCGGAATATTCAGGTCGAGGCACATCCGTCTGATGATAGCCTGTTGCTGGAAATCTTTCGCGCCAAAATAAGCGATGTCCGGCAGGCAACTTAACAGCAGCTTGGTGACGATGGTAGTCACGCCCTGGAAATGATTCGTGCGGGTGGCGCCTTCCAGAATGCGTGAGAGAGCTTTGACCGTCACATCGGTTGAATACCCGTCCGGGTACATGATACTGGTATCCGGAGTCCAGACGAGGTTTGCGCCGGCCGCCGCACATTTCGCCAGATCCTGTTCCAGCACGCGCGGGTATCTTTCAAAGTCTTCATCAGGCCCAAATTGGGTCGGGTTGACGTAGATGGAAACGACCACAAAATCGCAGTCAGCGTCAGCGGCTTCAATGAGACTGGTATGCCCTGCATGCAGGGCTCCCATGGTAGGCACAAAGCCGATGGTTGCACCCTGCTGGCGGCGTGATGCGACCAGCTTCCGCAAGGCCGAAATTTCACTGACGGTTTCCAGGGCCTGGTCAGACATGATCGAAAACTTTCAGAACGGACCCAGGCACCGTTTCAGCCCTGGAGACCCAACCTGCTGGATACTGTTTGGTTTTGATTATGTTTTTTTAGGAGCCTGGCTTCGGTTTCCGCTTCCGCCTCCGCTCCGTTTGCTGGAAGATCGCCTTCTTTTGGGCCGTCTGCGACTCTGATCGTCTGACTCGGCTGCTGACGAATTTTTAGGATCTTCATCCTTATCGCTTTTGCTACCACCAACCAGTTTCGGGTTGAGCAGATAGGAAATCGCTTCTTCCCAGCTGGGGACGTTCGGATATTTGTTTTCGACGACCTGTTTTGTCGGATTGGTAGACTCCACCTCTTCGATGTCTGCTGTTTCAGAAACAGCTTCACCTTCATCAGATTCCGCAGTCACTTCGCTCTTACGTCTACGTGATCGACGGCGCGAACGTTTTGGTTTCTGTTCGGAATCGCTTTCGGACTCTTCTTCGTCCTCATCAGTTTCACTACTTTCCGCCTGGACTTCCTGCTTCCTGTCGTCCGTTTCTTCTTCTGCAGAATCGGTCGTTTCTTCAGGCTTGCGGGAGCGAGACCGTCGTCGGCGTCGACGGCGGCGGGGACGTTTGGTTTCCCCTGTTTCTTCTTCGCCCTCGGTTTCACTGGATGCTTCTGCTGCCGTTTCTGCTACCGCTTCACTCTGCTCTTCTACCTCGTTGTCGTCTTCGTCGGCAGCGAACGCTTCCTGCTGGAATGCGACCTCTTCTGATATGAGCCCGAAACCAAACTCATTGTCATCATCAAGTCGCTCATCAGTCCGGGCAGTGATCTGCCGGGGGGCAGCTTTCGGTTTCTTCTCGGGACGCGGTTTCTTCTGCTCTGTTACTGCAGGCTTTTGGACTTCAGCGACTTCATCTTCCTCTTCTTCGTCGTCATCATCATCATCGCTGGCTGCAACGGCTTTTCGGGAATGTGAGGAATCGTCTTCGTCCCAGTTCCAGCCGTCCAGTGCGTCCCAGTAGGTGTCTTCCTCATCATCGCTCGAATCGGCTGACGTTTCTTCCTTCAGAGAGGCGGCGGGGGCAAAGTCTTCTTCGACTTCGTCTTCTTCGTCATCCTCATCGTCGTCATCAAAAGCAGCGATGATGTCATCATCATCATCTTCTTCCTCTTCAAAGTCTTCGTCATCGAAGTCGATTCCAGAGTCCAACTGCTCGACGGGGACCTTGTTTGCACGATGAGAGGCAGGTACCGGATCGTCATCTTCGAAGATCGAAGCACCGAAGAACTGATCGTCGTCGTCGTCGTCGTCGTCGTCGCTTTCCACAGATTGGGCAGCTACCGGAGTTTCAACTTGCTCCGTTTCAACGGGTTCAGACTCTTCAGCCTGTTCCGAGGTCTCCTCGTCTTCTGCGAGATCATCTTCAAAGTCGATGGGCAGCGGCTCAACCTGCTGGTCAAAATCGATACCAAACAGATCACCTGCGAGAGACTCCCAGGAGTCACCTTCACCCGACGGATTGATGCCAAACGGCTCTTTGCTTTTATTCATATGCGCAAAGTACACATTCCGTAGAGTTTTTTCAAGATTTGCGCCTGTACCGAATTTTTATATCTCAGGGAAATCAGTGACTGTCTGAGTATTCGATATGGTGAATCACAGCCTGCAATTTACGCGCTTTTTCCAGCATGGAATGGTAGCGGGGAACCTTCGCATACCCTACCTGGCGGGCCAGCAGATCTGCCTCTGAACTCAAAACCACTGTGCAGGGGATCGATTTGACCTTCAAAACATCGGCAATCTTACGGTCTTTATCAAAATCCAGGTGCACCGGTTCAAAAGCCTGATTGAGGTAGCGGGACATCCGGGGATCAGAAAGCGTATCCTGTTCCAGTTTACGGCAGTAAGTACACCAGCTGGCGTCAAACACGATGAAAACAGGTTTGTTGCTCTTGAGTGAGGCCCGGTGAGCGGATTCCAGATCAGTATGCCAATTGATCGTATCTGCTGTCTTAGTCTCGGCTTTCGATAATTCAATTGAGATGCCAACGAGGGCAACGACCGAAAAACCAATAATGCCCCATTGAATCTGTTTGGGAAGTCTTTTCATTTCTGTGACTCCTTCACAAGCCTGAACTGTCATCCTTGACAGCTGAACTTATGTAGTAAAAACGTGATGACCCGGTTAAGAGTGAGCAACTGATCTGAACGCAATTGATTGATTCAAGGCAGGACAGTCGCAGATTTTGCTCAATCTGAAATGTCTGTATGCCGTGACGAACAGCCTGAACTCAGGTCGAATCGTCATAAATCATTCATTAAGCTTTATCGGAGTGAAGCGGGGAACTTCTATGACCGATTCGATCGGAATCACCTGAATAACAGGAACATCGCCGGTAAAGTTTACCTAACCGGAACAGAGTTGACTCAGAAAGCAGCAAAAGCCAAAGCCGCAGGCAGAATTGATGGGAAATCTGTCGCAGCTTTGGCTTTAAATCGCTGGATCTGGTCTTATGGTCAGTTGTCGGGCGTTTTTTTCGGCTTTTCCGGCGTCGGAGCCGCTTTGGGTGGGGCCTCGGGTTTGCTGGCTGGTTTTTCAGCCTCGGGTTTTTTCGTGGCATCAGCCTCTTTTCCCGGTGTCCCGGTCTCAGGTTTCTTTACGGCCGGCTTTGTGGGAGCCGGTTTTTTCGCAGGCGCCGGTTCTGGTTTATTAACCGTCGGCGGAGAAGCCGGTTTGCCAGCTGGTGGAGTGGCAGCACCCGGTTTAGCCGGGTCGCCTTCTGTTTTTTCGATCGGTTCCACCAATGCTTTTCGTTTCAATTTTAATGCTTCGAAGCTGTTTGCAGAGATGACATAGTACCAGTTTGCGAATCGCTCGTTGAGCTCTTGCGCGAGTTCACTCCCTTTAACCACCTTGTCATCGTATTCTTTCAGTTTGCGCTCATAGGTCTTCAGTTGAGACTGATAGGCCTTCATGGCGTTCTCGTAAGCTGCTTCCGGAGTGGGTGTTTCATCTGCCTTGGTCTCTTTTTTGTCAGCTTCTTTTTTATCTGGTTCTGCTTTATCCGCGTCTGGCTTTTCTTTCAGCCCGGCCGGTTTTTCCGGTGCTTCCGGTTTTTGTGGAGGATCGCCGAGGAAGGAAGGGTCAAAGGAAGCGGTTACCAGCAGATAACGGCTGGTTTTCAGCGCACTGTCGTTGCCATTTTCGGATTCTTTTTTCTCAGCCGGTTTTGAGTCACCGGATTTGGAATCATCCTGTTTCTTTTCTGATTTCTCATCCTGTTTTTCGTTACTGTTACCGACTTCGATATCGAGTGTGCTGCCCGTGAAAATTTCGCCGAAGTACAGGGAATATACCACGCCCTCGTTGGTGGCCAGAACCACTTCACCTTCATTGGAAGCCAGCTGCGGAGTTCCCTGGGGGCCTCGCGCCAGAACAAAGCCTTTACTCTGCAGGTCGAACAGATCGAGTTGGGTCTTTGGTTTTAAAGATCCCGATTTTTTGAGACCTGCTGCGAGATCGCCTGACTTGGGTCGGATCCCCTGGAGCTTCAGGTCTGTCAGGGTATTCACCAGCTGGTTGACGTCAGCGGTATTCAGCTTTTGCGTTGCTGTATCCAGCCCCTGCATCTCCCAGGGAGTCGTTGAATTTTTACGTGTGAGCACCGTCACGTTTTCTTCTCGTTTGTCACTTTCGTAGACGATTTTCTGCTGTGCTTCATCAATCGAATAGTGGCTGATCAGAATTTCCACCAGTCGATCGCGGTCGATTTTCAGAATATCAGGCTCAATCCAGTCAGAGAATTCGGACGAGAGATCGACATTCAGTTTCGTACGATAGACGGCATCTTCATCCACTTTGCGAACATAATATTGATCAGACTGTTCAGGAACTTTCTTACCGACGATGAAGTCCACCAGGGGGGCGCCTCCTTCTTTCGAGAGAGTCAGTCGCTGTCCGCGTCCCTTCAGATTGGTATTGGAATCATCCAGTGGATCAATCACACCGAAGCGTTCGTGGTCACTCTTGCGACGACTCTCCAGGGCACCTCGAACCACGCCCACCAGTGAAGTCGCGGTTTCTGCCAGTTCATCCTCAGCGTCGGCCGGATAATCGTGGTGCGAAGGAATGATCCAGGAACCATCTTTGTACTCGACATTGAAGACTTTCAACGTTGCTAAATCTTCATTGTAGCTCACTACACGCAGCGATTTGGCCTGCGTCGGATCTGTAAAATCGGGATAGAATTCTTTACCTACATTTTCATAACCGGTCAGTTGCACAGGTTGTGAGGCACGATCGGTGATATAGGCGGCGACTAAAGCAACCGCCGCGATTCCTGCAAATGTCAGTGTTCGGGTCGTTTCATTCATGGTAAACGATTTTACTTATTAAACAGTGATTTAAAGGGAATTCCAGGTTTATTTCCGGTCCGGGTTATTGCAGGACAGGTATGCGTTATTTCTTCAGTCTTCTGTCGGGAGAAATGTTCTGGTTTTCATTTTTCAGTCTGAAAAACAGGAAGCAGATTCCCAGCAGGATGGCCGGAAACGGAGGGACAAGGATCGCATACCAGCGGATACGATCTTCGATGGTCCGGATCTGACGCTCTGTCTGTGCTTTGATTTTTTCAATCTGTCGCTGTTTCTCACGCTCGATATTGGCTTCATCGACTTCCAGCCGCCGACTCTCATTTTCTTCGGCCATTCGTAGCATCTGCTGTTTGGTATTCCCGTCGATGGTGGTGTCTTTGATGATTTTATCACGCTCTGCTTTCAGGCGATCGCGGGCTTCTTTCAGCTTTTCTTCCGCATTTTCTGTCGCCTTTTCCCGTTCCGCATTCCGTTCTTTCACGAACACGGACGTTTCGCGTTCCACGAGAGTCAGTGTGCGAAGTTTGGAGCGGCGTTTACGCAGTTTGATATAGGAATCATCGCCGGCCAGCTGGTCGACGCAGTTCAATAAAAACGTCACGTTATCAATTTTCAATCCGAAGGCCTGACGTTCCCGGATATTGAACAGTTCATCCGAAATCAGGTCGGCATCAGCGACAAAGATGACATTGATATCTTTCACAGGAGACTTGTCTGTGGAGGTAATATGTGCGGCAAGCACGTGTCCGTATTTGTCTATCACGCGTGGTGGTTCTTGCGTAATGCGGACCGAGTTGAAGAAGGGACTTGTGATTTGTCCCCATTCCAGCAGCCCCGAATTCGGGCCGGTTTTAAGCAGGGGTTCGAAATTCAATGTCATGTTGCTGAGTGGTCGAATACTGCCCGGAAAGAATGTCAGAATTTCCTGCAGGCCACTGGTAATACTGCTGTTCTGGCTGAAGGCTCCTGCGGTGCCGCTTTTCGGGCTGATGAAAATCAGTTCGGGACGCACGACTTCGGCGAACTCCGGATGCGGGTTGAAATAATCAAATACAACCTGACCGTTGTCCCAGCGGATCTGCAACAGATTCAACAAGGGAGTTAAACGCCCTTCATCTGCTTTGGGAGTCGACGGTGGTTGCTGCATCCCAAACATACCTCCACCCGGACTGGGTTTGGGCATGCGTGGTGCATTCTGGATGCCGCGCCCCCCGCCATAGACGGGCAGCGGGTCGTCACAGATCAGCGTCGGCTTCCCTTTTTTGACGTATTCCACGAGGTTGTTTAACTGGGGTTCTGTCAGCGAGGATGGCAGTACGGCGATCAATACATCGTAGGCGGTATCGCTGATTGGGGAATCGGGTGAGACCTGCTCAACTTTATATTGTTTCTTGAGCTCACTGACGATCAGCCATGGAGGCTGATTGCCACCCATACCCATATTCAGACCGCCAAAGATACTG
>TARA_R110001592_G_scaffold262565_2_pt1 | contig 43542 bp, 30 predicted proteins | sample TARA_R110001592 | Tara Oceans TARA_R110001592 (sample SAMEA4398387) | marine metagenome | biome: Polar Biome; feature: [SRF] surface water layer (ENVO:00010504); material: water (ENVO:00002006), including particulate matter (ENVO:01000060) such as... | depth 5 m | reverse complement strand
TGTTTTCCCCCTCTATACTCCTGCTCAAACTCTTGCTGAAGCTCAGTTTTGAACAAGAGTGAAGAGCATACAGGACGATCCTCCATACTCTTTCAGAATCGCTTATTAAGCGATTACGACAAGCCACAAGACAGTTGCGTACCTTATCTTAACCACTCCTAAAACCTATCTGTTTTATGTTTGATTTTGAAAAATTAATCGTCTACTCCAAAGCAAAAGATTTCAATAAAAAGGTCTACACTTTTTTACTCTCTAACGAATTAGATCGCAGCACGAAAGATCAATTAAGAAGGGCCTCGATTAGTATCATGCTCAATGTTGCCGAAGGTTCTGGTCGGTTTACCAAACCGGATAAACGAAACTTTTTTATTATTTCGCGCGGATCCGCATTTGAATGTGTTGCGATTTTTGATCATCTAAAAAATATCGGCTCCCTTTCTAATGAGGCCTTTACCCATTTTTATAATGATCTTGATGAACTATCGCGCATGTTGTTCGCTATGATTAAAAGCCTCAAATAGTGCAGTATTGAGCAAGAGTAAGGAGCATACAGGACGCTAATGTTATTCAAATTGGTCAATCCAATTTCTACCCTTGCTGAAGATTAGTGTAGAATCCGAAACATTGTTTAGCTAGTACCGCTAACCCCAAATAAAGGCCTTAAAACACTGTGACTTATCAGTCTTAAATAACTAATTTAGACCTTTATATCTGAATTTATCCTGCTGCGCCTATTTTGACAAAAACCATCAATTTTTTTCTTCTGTTTTTACTCGTACTAACCGCTCCAATAGTACGTGGACAAACCTTTATCTCATACTCTGACACAAAATTTCAGACCACACCAAGATCCATTGCTTACTTTTATTTCCGAGACACTTTACCAACCAATATTGATAGCACAATCTTTGACGTGCTTGAAATATATGGCGTTAATAAGGCATGTGTGCAAATAAAGTCAGAGTCTCTTTTGATAGACACTTTGCTAGAGGTTGAAAAAGACTCCATTAAAAGGTTTGAATTTCCAATTTTAACGAGCTCGAATTTTGATTTTAACACTAGGACAAATCACACTATAAACATTAGCTCATCCCGTCCAATAAATGTGCTTCACCAAGTAGGTCTAGGTGTCAAAAAGAAAGCTAATAGGCTTCCATCTTTAAACCCTCGAAATAGTAGAGAAATGGAGGCTAGTTTTTTATTAGGCAATAGCTACTATGCTAGAAATTTTAATAGCCCTCTTTCTCATAGTGAATCCCCAGCGGCACGTAAATTCAATACAATCAATTACCTTAATTTTTTAACCATAAGCTCATTAGAGGATTCTAATCAGATTAAAATCCTTTTTAGTCAAGACGCTATTGATCTCAGCACGAATGCAACCCCAATCATCTATCAAAAAGGTGATAGTGTTTCAGTTGAACTTAATAAGAACGAACAATTAAACTACACTTTAAGAAGGCAATGGAGAGATACAATTTACTTCTCGGGTGGGTCAATCAAAAGTTTAAATCAAAAGGGGCTAAAATCAGTCATCATGCACAATCAATTTACAGATAATGTAGCTCTCCCAAAGGTTGGTTATTTTGGATCTGGTTGGGCCTGGGAGGATCAATTAAACTTTGACGATTTCGGGACTTCATTTTACTTTCCAAACCTCTTCTTAAACAGAGGCTCTTTACTAGCATTGGAAGCCATTGAAGATTCTACCATTGTGCAAATAAACAATGGCGTAATAATAAGACTTGCAGAGCGACAAAGACTCGATACTTGTTTGAATGGCGCATTCACCATTTTAAGCTCTAAACCCGTTTACACATCTGTAGTGCCCTGTTCTGATCCCGATTTTAATAATAATTACATATCGCCATTTCTAGTACGCCCTTACGATAAAAAGTACTTGAATTATTCCAGCAGAATCAAGCCCATTCCAGAAACCCACTTTAGCAATAACTACATATTAGCGGTCTGTATGCCCAGCGCAGGCATGACAGTATTTACCCTAGACGGAAGCCTAATCCCTAGCGCAAATTATAATTACTTTCCTAGTGACTCCAATTGGGTTTGGGCCAACTTACTTATCGATACTAATCAACACTTTCTTGAAAGTAATATTGGCTTCCAAGCCTATCATTACACAGCTTTTGATACCCTTCCTGAAACTCCCATGCCCAGCTATGGAGTGAATATTCCTCAAGATATAGTTTGGCAAGAAGAAGATTCAAAAATTCAATCGGGATTGAATCCTGATGATTTAGGCCCGAATGAGACCGTTACACTTTGTGCCAATGAAAAAATTTACCTGCAAGCGGGACAAAATCGAAATAGCAGATGGATTTGGGCCATAGAGGATAGCATTTTTTACCAAACAGCTTCCGACACCCCAAGTCCTACGCTTCAATATTCATTTAGTGAGACAGGAGCATATACCGTCTACCGATACGATAGTCTGGCCTGTCAATCTCCTGATAGCATAAAGATTATCGTGCTTCCCGCTCCTACGCTAAGACTCATAAGTAAGGTATCCCAATCCTGCGAGGGACTGCGGATAACCATCAAGATAAACACTGCCGAGTCAAATTATGATCAAGTAACTTGGTTAGCCCCCTTGCGTAAGGAAAATACAGATAGCATAAGCTTCATCCAAAATGAGAATATTTCAGACTCCTTAAAAATAAAAATTGTAGCTACCTATCAAGGTTGTGAGGACACGCTAACCTATTCCGTCCCAATTAACACAGACAGTTTACCAGAACGCATCATCCCTAATTTTATAAGTCCTAACGGCGATGGTATTAATGACGTACTATGTTTAAGCGATTTAGGGGATTATCACAATTGTTATTCCTTACAAGTTTTCAATCGTAATGGTCTGCTTCTATTCTCTTCAAAAGACATGGAAGAATGTTGGCAACCAGAAAGCAGTGCGGCTGAAGTTTATTTTTATTTATTAGAGTTAGGTGGTGAAGCATACCAAGGCTTTATACACAGTGTTTCTAATTAGTAATTCCGTCAAAAGTCTGCCAATTAGAGTCTTGAATTATAAATATTGAAATCAAATACAATTGATAATGAGATTATTACAAAACACCAGTAGTTTCGAACCCCGCCAGCTCCACAAAGACAGTATTGAGCAAGAGTAATGAGCATAGAGCGAATTAGTCTTGAGCAATACTGTTTTCCCCCTCTATACTCCTGCTCAAACTCTTGCTGAAAAACAGTAGCGAGTATGCAGGACGTCAAGCTAAACCACTTTAACCTCCTTCGATATTCTTACTAAATTGCAGTATTAAGCAATTACAGTAATCCATAAGACAAAGAAGCTAATTAATTAGTATTTTTCAGGATTTCAATTCTACCTTACTAATATTTAAATGCCTTTGCTCGTGAAAAATAAGTCCCTTCCCTTATTAATTGCCGCCATCCTTTACAGTACTCACAGCTTTAGCCAATGGACAAGCTCAAATGGGTTTGCCGAATTGGCAAACCCTACTTTAAACGTTAGCAGTGAGTCTATTAAGAGCATACAAATCTGGAATGACTCGCTTGTAGGATGCTTTGGACAATCCTACTTAAACTTAAGTGGTGCCTACTCATCTGTAGGATATTACTCCACTATGAAAAAGAGCAATGGCGAACTAAATTCGAGCCTTCTGGCTCCGCGTGTCTTACCAATAACTAACCCTTATAACATGGCCGATATTCAGAATATTTACCCTGAATTAGGCCTTGGGTTAAGCGAAGAAAGGAAATTGAGCTTTTTTGGCTCCACACCCTCTTATCATTTTGGATGTTTTAAGCTTGGTTCGTCTCAGTATCTATGGCAGAGCCCAGACACAATTCAAATTGCATCTAAACCGATAATTGAAAACGGAGATACGTTAATATGGTTATTAACTATAAAAAATAAATTCCCTCAGAAATTTATTAAAGTTAACCTTATTACTGGAGACACAGTTATAGTCCATAATTATTCACAAATAGTTCCGAAGAGTCAAAATCCAAATAATGTCTTTTCGCCTCAATTTGTGGGACAGAGCAATGACTCTATTTTTATTGAATATATCTCAATAAAACCTAATTCATTTGACAGCATTGGAAAAATATTAGGAATAAAAAAGATTAGAGTTTACAAGTTTTCTAATTTCACCTTACTAGATAGCTTCGACACTGGACTAATTGATATACTTAAAGAAATGATCCCTGTCAATACAAATGATGCTAAACCATTTTACAGGGATGAAGAAAACACCTTATTCCCTGGTAGTCCAAATACAGCTTTAAGATCTATTCGTTTAACCTCATGGAAAAGAGACAGCATTAAAAAACTGAGCTTTTACAGTGAATATTATATCAACTCAACAACAGGAAGTGTTTTTCTTCCTCACGTTAGAATTTTCAAGCAATTTGATTATACCTTAATCTGGACTGATACATATTATCCAAATCAATTTGACCCTGCTTTCGACAATATTGCTTCTAGGTTATTGATGTTTGACCAAAACTATAATCTCAAATATCAAATTGCATCTACAGACTTCGACATTGATCGGATTATTTACGACCTTGTTGTTGATAGCGATGGCGCTGTTTTTTTTAAAGGACAACAGCGATCTACAAATGAATTTTTCGACGTTGGGAAAATTGACCCAAATGGAAACCATCCTTGGTTTAAGAATTTTGTTGGGCAAGATGAATTGTCGCTTAGACCACTCCTGAACTTATATCCAAACCCAAGCAGAGGCCAATTAACCTTATCAAATTATCCATATGATTTTAATAAAGTTCAATTAGCCCTATTTGATGTGCAGGGAAGAATAATGGACGCTAGTTTACAGGCCGATCTTAATGGCTTGATCAATCTACCCAGTCATTTGAGTAATGGGTTTTATTATCTAAAAATCAAAGACAGCCTTAATACGGATGAGACTTTTAAAGTTTTACTTAGTCATTAATTTTACAATATATCTGCCACGTGTCTGCCAAATCAAAACCCATAAATAGCAAAATCGTAAATTTATAGCATTGATTATCATTTACTTACAAAATACTCGTAGTTTCAAACCCCGCCAGCTCCACAAAAACAGTATTGAGTAAGAGTAATGAGCATAGAGCGATCTAATTTTGTTCAATATTGTTTCTTCTCTAAACCCCTGCTCAAACTCTTGCTGAAGCTCAGTATTGAGCAAGAGTAATAAGCATACAGGACGGAAAATCTAAAATTATCGTCAATCCCCTCACTACTCTTGCTCAAACTCTTGCTGAAATTCACTAAAAAGCAAAAGCAAGCAGCATAATAAAGACAGTACAGTCACTGGTAAAGTATGGAGAAACCTTATCTGTGCTGCTGCCCGTTCACGACTCACAAAAAGAATACAAAGCATCAATCTGCTATTACAAACTCATTATCTTTGATTCTAGTTAGTTTCACTATGAAATTTGTGTGAAAGTTGAACCAAGCGCGCATTTTGTTTTGCTCTATGGATCGAATAATCACAAGAAATATTTTAGTGGCTGATCTGCTAAAAGCGACCCTAGTATCGGGTTTCAATTACTGTTCTTCCCATAATCATAAACTTATTAATGCTATCTTTCTTGGTGGGATGACAAGTGATACCCATTTACCCATTTAAGAACCCAGAACTACCTAATATTAAACAGCTTGAAAAAAATAATTGTTGTCAATTCTACTAAAAATTGGACTTTTGAAATCAATAATGACAGTGTTAAAGTTATTGATGCCAAAAGTTACCTTACGCAATCGAAGTACTTTGAAATGCGCGATGTAAGGGTTTTCAATCTTTGCAAGAACAGCAAGTACCAGAGCACGGGATATTATGTTTCTTTACTTGCCGAAGCAAGAGGTCAGAAGGTTATCCCTTCCATCACGACTATCCAGGATTTCAATTCACAGCGACTGCAAAAGATCTTTACAGATGAATTGGAAAATGATGTTCAACAGAGTTTGAAAAACATAAAGTCTGATCACTTTACCTTAAGCGTCTATTTCGGGAAAAATACGGCTAAGCAGCACAATAAGCTCGCAAAGAATATCTACAATCTTTTTCAAGCTCCCCTCCTACGCGCTGAATTCGAATTCAAAAACAAATGGATTCTAAAGTCGGTCAAAATTATTAGCATGCTCGATATTTCTGAAGATCATAAAGCTTTTGTAAATGATGCAGCTGCTGAATACTTTTCTAAAAAACGCTATGATTCCGCCAGGGTAATTAAAACAACCTACGACCTTGCCATTTTGGTAAATCCTAAAGAAGAGTCTCCCCCCTCCAATCCTGCCGCCATTCAAAAGATGGTAGATGCGGCAGAAAATCTTGGCTTTTATGTAGAAATCATCGATAAAAACGATTTCAACAGAATTCCAGAGTTTGATGCCTTATTTATTAGAGAAACGACCTCAGTAAATCATATCACTTATCGTTTTTCGCGTAGAGCTCATGCGGAAGGTTTAATCGTATTTGATGACCCTACCTCAATTCTTCGATGCACCAACAAGGTTTATCTAGCAGAATTGCTAAGCAAACACAAAATACCCACTCCCAAAACCTTGATTATCCATAAAGACAATGTGAATGAGGTTGAAGCTTATTTGGGACTTCCCTGCGTCTTAAAAAAGCCTGATAGTTCCTTTTCGCAAGGTGTTGTGAAGGCTAAAACTTCTGAAGAGTTAGCCACTCATTTAGCGGATATGCTTCAAAGCTCTGACTTAATTATTGGACAAGAGTATTTGTTTACCGACTACGATTGGCGAGTGGGGATTCTGAACCAAGAGATATTGTATGTCTGTAAATACCATATGGCGAAAGGCCATTGGCAAATCTATGATTGGTCTACCCAAGAAGATGAAAATTATGGCGGTGTTGAAACCATTGCCTTGGAAAATACGCCCACTATAGTTTTAGAGACCTCATTGAAAGCAGCCAATTTAATTGGAGACGGACTGTATGGTGTAGATTTGAAATTTCATGCCGACAAAGTGTATATCATTGAAATAAACGACAATCCGAGTATTGACGCAGACTTCGAGGATAAAATTTTAGGAGATGAGCTTTATCGTAAAATTATGATGGAATTTAAAAGAAGACTTGACGAATCTAAAAAAATGCAAGGATGGAAAAACTAAATTACCTTGCCTTAGGTAAGGGTTTTGGCGTTGAAATGGAATACATGATCGTAGATAAAGACAGCTTAAAGGTCTTGCCCATTTCCGATTTGCTTTTGCAAGATGTATCTGGAGATATAACTGCCGACTTTGAGAATGGCGATATGGCCTGGTCCAATGAATTAGTCCTTCATGTATTAGAAATTAAAACTAACGGTCCATCGCCTACTTTAAAAGGCCTATCTGAAAAGTTTGCAGAAAATGTGAGCATGGCGAATAAGCTGCTGTCCAAGCATAATGCTATCCTATTGCCCAGTGGAGCTCATCCATTTATGAATCCACTAAGTGAAACTAAAATATGGCCTCATGAATACAATGAGGTTTATGCCTTATACGACAGAATCTTTGACTGTAAAGGACATGGCTGGTCTAACCTGCAAAGCACTCATATCAATTTACCTTTCGCAAACGATGAAGAGTTTGCGAAGTTGCATGCTGCCATCCGATTAATTCTGCCAATTATTCCAGCATTGAGCGCAAGTACCCCTATTCTAGATGCATCCTATAGCGGAATCAAAGACCATCGTTTAGAATATTATCGATTAAACCAAAAGAAGATTCCCAGCATTGCTGGAAAGGTTATTCCCGAAAGAGCCTTTAGCCAGCGTGATTATGAAAGTCTCATTTTTGAGCCCATTCGCAAAGAAATGGCAGTGTATGACACAGATAAAATTCTGAGCAAGTACTTTTTAAATTCAAGAGGCGCTATAGCTAGATTTGATAGGATGGCGGTTGAAATTAGAATAATCGACATTCAAGAGTCACCAAAGATGGACATAGCAGTTTTGGAGCTTATTGATGCTGCTATTAACTATCTCATTTCTTTGCAAAGCGATTTTTTCGAGCGTCAAAAAGCTTGGGACGAGAATGATTTATCGTCCATTTTCCGAGATGTGATTAAAGATGCTGAAAATACTAGGATAGCGAATTCTCGCTACTTAGCGGAGTTTGGCTTTAAAGGCGAATCAGCATCTGCCATTAAGCTGTGGAAATTCATTAAGGACCAAACCGACTTTCAAAATGATGCTATAGAGGTCATACTAAAAGAAGGAACTTTAGCTACAAGGATATTGAAGGCTGTAGAAAATGACTTTTCCGAGTCAAATCTTAGAGCCGTCTATAAAAAGCTGGCTCAATGCTTAGCGAATAACGAATCTTTTAGCTTGCCATAAGTTGAAAACAAAACTCATCATCAGCTGCGAACATGCAGTGAATACCGTTCCTGCACAGTATAGCTCATTTTTCAAAGACAATGAGGCGGTTCTCAGTACTCATCGAGCCTATGATATTGGAGCTATAGAATTATACGAGACTTTAGTGCAAAAACTAAATCCAGATTATTGTTTGAAAGGAGAAGTGAGTCGATTATTAATTGAGTTGAACAGATCTTTGCATCATCCTCAATTATTTTCTGACTTTACAAAATCGCTAAGCAAAGAGGAAAAGGAAGAATTAATAGCAAATTATTACCGACCCTATCGAGCTGAAATAGAGAATTTTATCACCTCTAATATCAAAAGTAATTTCAATATCCTTCATATCTCCATCCATAGTTTTACCAATGAATTAAACGGAATAAAGCGCAATGCCGATTTGGGAATTTTATATGACCCAAAACGTGTTACGGAAAAGAAGTTTGCTAAAACTTTTAAAAGCGCACTAAGGAGCCAGCTCCCTTCACTTAAAGTACGCTTTAATTATCCTTATTTAGGAACTGCAGATGGATTTACCAGTTATTTGAGAAAGAAGTTCCCGCAACAATACTTAGGAATTGAGTTAGAACTAAATAATAGTTATGCTACAGCAAAGAATTTTAGAGAAATTCAAATGAAGCTAGGAAAGGCATTGGAATTCTGCCAGGCATAAAGAAGTTTACGAAATGAGCACCTTAATTATAGATGCCTATCACTTTTTTTAGTTTCTCTTTACAAATACACCTTAAAACATGGCAGAATACCAGGAATAATCGACAAAAGAGCTGTTACTATCATAGTTAACAAGGGTGCTCTTCTAGATATCACCTACATAGATGGTACCGCATTTAAATGCTCTGGGCTTCCTAATAGCGCTTGGTTAAAATGTATACACTTTGATTAGCAAGTGTGATGTGCCAAAAGAAATATTTTCAGCCTCTGATACTAAAACAATTACCTAGTTGGTTTCTATACCTGGACTATAAAAACCATAAATTACTAATGAAGAAAGAAATCTTTGTTTTTGCCGTAACCTTAATGATGCTATCAGCCTCATCCTTTGCTCAAACCGAAGGAACATCAAAATTTGCTCTACAAGTTTCATATGGCTATGGAACAAGCACAGTTATTAATGGCTCAGTAAGCTCTAGTTTAGGCAGCTCTTTTACCGAGGTTCTTGGACTTTACCGTTTAAATGAGAATTGGGGATTAGGCACGGGCGTTTCTCTTTTAGGCTTAAACGGAAATAGTTTCGATGAAAACGGAAACTACAATCAAACTAGGGGGATATTCAGAGTGCCAGTACTGTTAACATCTAAGCAAGAAATTACTCAAAAAACTCACTTTATTGTTCACGGTGGGGTTTTTATGAGTAAGATTTTTGAGGATTATTTTGATTATTTAAATAATAGGGTTGAAAATGAATTTAACGATTGGTCACTAGGAGTTCAAACGCGAATGGGCATTTCCTACGATCTTTCAAAATTTGCTTCTGTGGGCTTTGCTTACAATCTACAATATAACTTCGCCTCCTTTAATGAGAATGCAAAATCCTTAAGTTCTAAGATGAGTTCGAATATTTTTGATTTGAGTTTGACATTTAAAATCTAAGTCTTAAAGCCAAAAAAATTCTAAGAAGCTGCCTCAATTTTGAAACAGCTTCTTCACCGCTAACTGACTCATGCTCTATGATCAAGACATAAGTCTAAAATATCATATTACGTCAACCGGCTTTGATCATAATAAATAAATTCGCGACTAAGCAATGAGCCACGCTGTCTCAATATATTTCCTTAGTTATGAGAATGGGCAGAGTTATTTTTTATACGCTCGTTACCCTTGATTAAGAAAATCGAACTGAAAGTTCTACGTTAGAGAACTAGTTGTATATTTGTTTATCAATTTGATAGATGAAACGAATAATCGCGAAAGGTACGCTCCGCGAGTTTTGGAAAAAGCATGCTGACTCTGAACAATATCTTAAAACTTGGTATGACACAGCGAAAAATGCTAGATGGCTCTCGCCCAACGACGTCAAACAAACTTACATTTCAGCGAGTATTTTAAAAAATGGCCGAATTGTTTTTAATATCAAAGGAAACTCCTATCGACTTATTGTGAAGTTTAACTACGAAAAACAATGGGCGTTTATTCGGTTTGTTGGCACTCATGCTGAATATGATAAAATTGATGCCGACACGATTTAAAGACAATATATTATGAATCTAAAACCTATCAAGTCTAAAGTAGACTATCAAGAAGCACTTAAGCGCTTAGAAGTGATTTTCGACGCACCGACCGATTCCAAAGAAGGGGATGAAGCAGAGATTCTGTCATTAATGATCGAAAACTATGAAAACATCCATTACCCGATTGATGCCCCTGATCCAATTGCAGCAATAAAAATTCGAATGGAAGAATTGAACCTGCGTCAAAAAGATTTGGTAGGTGTCATAGGTGGAAAAAGCCGAGTTTCCGAAATCTTAAATCGGAAAAAAAAATTAACTGTTGACATGATACGAGAGCTAGAAAGAATGCTCCAAATATCAGCCTCGGTTTTGGTAAACAACTATCAGCTTGAGAAAAAATAAAAATGGGTGACAAACACCTATACGCAATGCCCTGCGGGTCATTGCGCTTAGCCAAACCAGTATTGATCTTACCCAGTGGATATCATCCAAGGTTCAGTAAGTTTCTTAATATAGAAAAAGAGATTACACCAGAAGTTGAAATTAGTCTATACCCAAACTTTGGTAATAGCATATAATACCTAAAGGATCAAGGATGGGTTCAAACAACCAAGACTTTCAAAGTGCTATTTAGTCGTTGCTGATAAAAATCATTTACTACAAGTATGCCTAAGCAAACCTCGGTCGGGCGACAAAAACAGCATTAAGTATGAACGTCGATAAATTTAAATCTATTGCGAAAACCCATCAACACGCCTAGCAAACCCTATTAATAAAAAGATATTCCCAATAAAAAAGTATACTTTCGCACGCTTTTTTTAAGGTATGAAACTGTACCCAAAAGCGCTAAATGTTAGTTAGATATACCTGAGATGAAGAGATTAAACGAGTACAAGAAATTATTTGCGATAGAAGGCAATTTAGACTTAAAAGATCTGAAAGTTAAGTACCGTAACTTAGTGAAAGAATGGCATCCCGATAAATTTCATGCAAATGATGAGAAAGCACTCGAGGCGGAAGAAATGAGCACCAAAATTATAGATGCTTACCATTTCTTAGTGAGCATCGCTCCCGAAACGCATGCCAACAATAAAGCGGAATATCAAGAAACCATAGATAAGGGCGGAATTACCAATATTCAGTATAAAAATGCTCTTCTAGAAATTACTTTTATAGATGGCACTGCTTTCGAATGCTTTGGGGTTCCTAAAAGCGTTTACCAAAAATTCTTAAACTCAGACAAGCAGGTACGTTTTGCAAAAAGAAATATTTTCGGGCCTTATGTATATCGTAAATCGAAAAAGGCCAATGCTACTGAAGCTGAATAAATGCGCTCCTAGTACATTCGTATTTTTATAGCTGGACGAAGCGGAACTCTGCACCAATAATCGATTCTAGGAATGTGGCAATTGCTTACTTATAAGTTCAATAGGCGCACATCTAATCCTTGCGATTCTATCGAATTCTATCCCTTCGCGTTCACCTCTATCGTTTTCCGCAAGACATCAAGAAAGTCATTTTTCCTACGAGAAATAAACCAATCTTATCTTTTCAAAATCTCATATTTTCTTCCCACAGTTCAACTGCTTAATTTGTGAGTTATGATAGCTTTAACTCACAAACCTAAGTTCAATTATACATTACAGCCGGAAAGAAACATGTTCTTAGCAAGAGTAATATCAGTAGTGAGCAAGAGTAGTGAGCAAAGAGAGCTTAGAAAATATTTCTAGTCTTCACAACTGATCTGATCTCATTTCAGCTTAAGCTACCTATAAAACTTTGGAAAATCATGTAGCTAATTAATCTAAAATAACTAATTTACACCTTTATAATTTCAACCTGTTTTGCTGCGCCAATTTTGATGAAGAACATCAATTATTTTCTTCTGTTTTTACTAATAATCAGCTTTTCTGAATTGAAGGGGCAGGAGTTTTTACTCTATTCGGATACTGAGTTTCAAACTACCCCAAGAGCTTTAGGCCACTACTTTAATGAGGTTACATTAAAGCCAGGTAATACTTCGTTCAATAGCTTCGACAGTATAATGGCGGATGTTCTGCAAATTTATGGAGTTAATAGTGCATGTATTGAAATTAAATGTGAAGCCTTAAACGTAGACACGCTTTTTAATATTGATAAAGACTCTATTGTAAGTATCCAGCTTCCCTTTTTATTTTCGAGCAATTTCACTTTTAACAACAAATCCAAGCACACTATTAATATTAATGCAAGCCGCCCCATTAATGTATTTCACTACGTTGGCTTGGGTCTGGCTCAACCCCCGACCCCGCGGATTCCTGGAGGAGTATACCTTCAGGCAATGGAGGGGGGCTTTTTAATTGGCAACAGCTATTATCATGATAATTTCAATAGCCCTTTATCGCATAATGAATCGCCAGCCTTCATTTACTCTGGCCTAACCCATGACTATTTTTTAACGATAAGCTCTTTAGAAAATAATAACGAAATTGAGTTGATTAGTGCCCAGCCCATTTTAAGCCCCGTTCCAAATCCGGTTTATCCCACATTCCTAAATAAAGGAGACAGCATAAAATTCACCCTAAACGCAAATGAACAAGTAACTTACTATATTCAACAATCTAGAGGTGACACCAATTTCCTTTCCTTAGGCAGTTTGAAAAGCACTAATAATAAAGCCTTCAAATCACTAATCACTCATAATGCTTATGCTCTAAAGTATTCAGAGTTTTACCCAAATAGAGTAACGTCTGTTGTTTTTAGCGGTTTCGCTTGGGAAGATCAGCTGCAGCTCAAAGACTTCGGCACTAGCATGCATGTTCCAAAATTTTACGGAGGACCTTCTGGGTTTTTACTTGCGATAGAAGCTTACGAAGATTCAACCTATGTGCAAATAAATCAAGGTACCTCAATCAGGCTTGCTAAAAACCAAAGACTTGACACTTGTATCCAAGAAGCTTTTCAAATAACTAGTACTAAACCCGTTTATTCCTCCTTGGTGCCTTGCCTAAACAGGCTTGCAAGTGGTAACTGGAATTCTCCCTTTTTAATTCGACCATACGATGATACACGTTTGCAATATGCTAGTCGCATAAAACCCATCGGTGAATATTCAGGCTATTCATTTTTTCCAGACGAGTATGTCTTAGCTCTTTGTATGCCAAGTAGCGGTATTTCTAGCTTTCGTTTAGATGGTGATACTATAGCTAGTTCTGCATTCAATTTTTTTGCCAATGATTCCAACTGGGTCTGGGCCAATGTTGTTATCGACACAAACCAACATTTCTTAGAGAGTGAAATTGGCTACCACGCCTACCAATATTCGTATTTTAATGATGGTGCCGTTCATTCTCCATTTCCCGCCTATGGGGTAAATGTACCACAAGACATTTTTTGGAACGACGAAAGTGCTGAAATTCAATCGGGTTTTAATCCTTCAGACCTTGACTACAATGAATCCATTACCATTTGTACGCAAGAAAAAGTCTACTTACAAGCAGGCGAAAATCTGCGTAGAAATTGGCTATGGGCTGTAGGAGATAGCTTAGTTTATGTAGACAATAGCTTATGGATTAGACCACGTTTACCACTTCAGTTTAAAGAAGCGGGAGAGTATACTATCTATTTATTTGATAGCCTAGCTTGCCAGGAGCCAGACAGCATGACAATTATTGTTCGACCTGGACCTATTGTAAAACTTTCAGGAAGCAGCACTCGCTCTTGCCGTGGCCTAGACCTCAGCTTTAAAGTTATTAACCAAGAATCCACTTACGACCAATTAACTTGGCTGGAACCTATCCAAGGTGACAATCAGGACAGTATAAACTTCTTTTACAATGGTGAGTTAACTGATTCCATTGGGATTAAGGTAGTGGCTCGCTATTTAGAATGCACAGACACTATTAGTTTTGCCATTCCTATTACGATAGATTTCAAAGAAAAACCGATCATCCCCAATTTCATAAGTCCTAATGGCGATGGCCTTAATGATGAACTATGTTTTAAAGATCATATTTATTTCCGAGACTGCTTTTCTTTACAAATATTCAATCGCCACGGTTTACGGCTCTTCTCCTCTCAAAACATAGAAGAATGCTGGCAGCCCAAAAGCACAGGTTCGGAAGTATATTTCTATTTATTAGAATTAGGAGGCGAAAGCTACGAGGGTTTTATTCATAGTTCTGATTAGAATGAAAACAGTAGGGAGCAAGAGAATAGAGCATACAAGAAGGTGAATCTAAAATTATCGTTAATCCTCCTCCCTACTCTTGCTCTAACTCTTGCTGAAAAACCCTTTGGCATAGACGAAATTGATACATCGAATTTTATTTTAAATTCACCCATGTTTAAGCTCTTCCCTCTTCTTCTTTTAGCACTAATCAGCCACAGCCTAAATGCGCAAACTTCGCCTTGCCTGGCCTACGACAGTTTACGGGTAGTGATAATTGGTTCATCAACCGCCGCTGGCACCGGGGCTTCTGTACCCGATAGCGCATGGGTAAATCGTTATCGCCACTATTTACAAAGCATCAACCCCGCTAATGAAGTGATTAACCTAGCTCGTGGTGGCTATAATACTTGGCGCTTAATGCCCGATTATTTCGTAGCGCCTTCTAATCGGCCAAGTCCTGATACCTTGCGAAATATTTCCCATGCTCTGCGGCAAAACCCTGATGTAATAATCATTAACCTACCTTCTAACGATGCCGCCATTGGCACCTGGCTTAACCAACAAATGCAAAATTTCATTCACATGGATTCCTTAGCGAACTCGCAGGGAGTCGACTTTTGGGTTTGTACCACGCAGCCGCGCAATGGCAGTGCAAGCCTAAAAAGTATTCAGATAGCGGTGCGCGATAGTATTCTCAGTCGCTTTGGCACACGCGCCATTAATTTTTGGCAAGGTATCGCCGACAGCAGCCTTAGTATTGATCCGAATTTCGATTCGGGTGACGGCGTTCATCTAAATGATCACGGCCACAGAATTCTAATGCAAAGGGTTATTAATAGTGGCATGGCCGACTCTAACCTAATCGCCTATAATGGCATCGATTTAAAAGCCTTGGCCCCAACTTGCACTAATTGCTCCCCTTGCGGCTCAAGCACCACAAATATTAGCTGTGCCGTTCAAAATCAAGGCAATTTAAATTCGTCCAGTAACCTAGTAGGGCTGCTGATCCGAGAAAATCTTCAGTCCGGCCAAATCGACACTTTTAGGCAAGCTTTACCGCAAATCACTGCTTGCAGCAGTTTCAGTTTCAATCAAACCATTCCCACTAATTCGGGCGGCACCTGGCAATTGCGGCTTGCTGTGCACGACCCTAACGACAGCATTCTATTTAACAACATCAGCAATATTTATCCCTTCACGCAAAAGCCCGAACTCAATCTCAATTTGAACGACACATTAATATGCCCTCAGGATAGTCTTTACCTAAAAGCTAATTCCACTGCGCAAATACGTTGGTTCGAAAGCTTTCAATCCGACTCGGTACTGCAGCAAGGAGACAGTATTTATTGGCCCGCTATGCAAAGTGACAGCCTATACTTGCAAGCTTTTGAAGGCCCATTCTATTATCTTAATCAATTACAAGCTAGCCCAAGTTCTAATATTCAGTGGAATGGCTGCATGTTTAATTTAATCGCTTTCGCAGATACGGTAACAATCGATAGTATTCTTTTTACTGCGGGATCTAATGGTAATATGGCAATGGAGTGCCGCACAATTAATGGCGATTATCAAGGCCATGAAAACGACAGTACACTTTGGTCGGCGCCTCTGCGTGACAGTATTTTCGGAGCCATTATCGACAGTAGCTACATGCTAAATTTCGGCACCATTACCATTAACCCTTACGATACCTTAGGCGTATATCTATACCTTAAAAACCCCGTCCAGCGCCTCAGTTATCAATCTACCGGGCAACGCGCCAGCTATGGCGACTCCAACTTACAAGTAGAATTAGGAAGCGGAATCGCCGCTCATTTTGGCAGCATTTACCAGCCTCGTCATTTCCGTGGGAGCTTTTACTATCACCACGGTTTCAACCCCTTGGGCCAATGCCAAAGCCAACGTAAATTGATGCGCCTAAAAGTGCAAGAAGCCTATCTCAACTTAGGCCAAGATAGCCTTCATAATACCAATTTAGACTTAAAAATAAGTTTAGGCAGCGGCTTTGGCAATCCCCTATGGAATTACAGCGCCATGGGCGACACCCTGATTATCCCAGCCAATAGTTATCAAGCCGGCGATAGTATTCACATTATAGTTTCGGCCGAAGACAGTATGGGTTGCATTAACCGCGACACTTTAGTGGTGCGGTTTTATGAGAATATTGGTCTAAACAGCCCCGAGGCATCTAGCCTAAACATTTTCCCTAACCCAAGTACAGGCACTCTAAATATCAAGGCTTATCCTTACGCTTTCGCAGATGCGTCATTATCCATTTACGACTTTCAAGGTAAACGAGTAGCAGATCAACTTAGCCTTTCGGCAGATGGCCAATTTAACTTTCCCACGCATCTTACCAATGGCGTGTATTATCTTAAAATCACCTATCTGCATAAGCGGGAATTTAATGCTAGGGTTTTGTTGCAGCGTTAGAGTTTGGACAAGCTTCGACAAATCCTCTTTTTTTAGGACTTAAAAAGCCCTTCTGCTCTGATTCCTAGATTTTATGCTTTTTTAAAAAATCGCACTCAGGTTTATAATATATTCGTAGCATGATAAAAACTGTAATTATCGACGACGACCCGTTTTCACAAGAAACGCTAGTAGATATATTACAAGACTTAGAAAATGAGCTTGAAGTTGTTGGCATCTACTCAGGGGTAGAAGAAACGCTAAGCAAACTTCCATATCAAGAAGTTGACCTCCTATTTTTAGACATGGAGCTGCAGGATGGGCTGGGCTTCGACGTTTTGAAACGCCTAGAAAACATTAATTTCGAAGTCATTATCACTACCATGCATGATAGTTATATGCTTGAAGCCATTAAGCATTCGGCTATCGATTACCTCTTAAAACCAATTCACAAAAAAGATCTCCTATCTGCCCTTGAGCGCTTTAAAACAAAGATGGAGAAGCTCGATAAATTAAAGGGTTCAACTAGACACGAAGATTTTGGCCGTCTTGTAATTCCTAATCAGGATGGTTTAGATTTAGTAGATATTAAAGAGCTCATCCGCTTAAAGTCGGATGGGGCTTACACTAAATTATATCTACAGAATGGCCGTGAGCACTTAACTAGTAAAAACTTAGGTTTTTATGAGTCTAAACTCAAGACTCATGGTTTCTTTCGGGTTCATCACCAACACTTAATAAGTCTTAACCACGTTAAGAATTACCTAAAAGGTGATGGCGGTAGCGTTACTATGTCCGACGACTCAACCGTAGACGTATCTCGTCGTAAAAAAGATCAATTCTTAAAGCAGCTCACTGCTTAGGGTAGATTAAAAGCAGTTTATCCAAACTATCCCATTTTTCTCGTTCAAAAAAAGCTCTCTATTTTCCTCCCATTACTCTTAACGGATTTTCCTTAGTGCCTACTCTCAGTACTTATGCGCTTTCCGCCACTTATCAATTGAGTTCCGCCACTTATAAACTATTTCTATTGAGGCATTAGAAGTCATTTATATTTACCTAGATTTAGAATTTCAACCAACCCCAACAAACAAATTTAATGCATGAGAACAGCTCTAAAAGCCTCAGCAACTTAAACCCTTTCCCGGGCTTACGTGCTTTTGACAAGTCGGAAAGCCACCTCTTTTTTGGTAGAGAAAAACATATTGATGACGTTCTTTCCAAATTAAAAAGCCATCATTTTGTGGCCGTGGTAGGAACGTCAGGTACGGGGAAATCTTCGCTGATAAAAGCAGGTGTTTTACCAAGCATAGCAGAAGGCAAGGCCTCTAAAGACAATGAAAAATGGGAGATAGTTTCCATGAACCCTGGCAGTTCTCCTATTAAAAACTTAGCTGAAGCCATCTGCTTAAATCCTAATCTGAGCCCTGACACTTATAAAGAAGTTTTTAAGGAACGATTAAAAGAACTAATGAGCGGTAGCACCCTAGGTTTGGTGCAAGCCATGCGGCCCGTTTTAAACCAAAACTCCAATTTATTAATCCTCATTGATCAGTTTGAAGAAGTTTTCCGCTTTGTCAACGAGGAAGAACAGGAGGCAAAGGCGATATACGATCAGTTTGTAAAACTTATCATTGAAACGGTCAGACAACGCGATGTTCCCATATATGCCATTCTCACTTTACGCTCCGACTTCTTGGGCGACTGCGTAAGTTTTGAGGGGTTGCCCGAAGCGATTAACGATGGTCACTACCTTGTTCCTCGGATGAACAAGGCGCAAATGAAAAGGGCCATTACTGGGCCAGTAGATTTCGCCGAGGGTAAGATTTCGCCCCGCTTGGTGCAACACATTACCCTAGATCTGGGCGACAATCCCGACCAACTGCCGGTTTTACAACACGCCATGATGCGGTCTTGGGATTATTGGAAAAAAGAAGCCCTTACAGGTCAGCCTTTAGATTTGGATCATTTTGCAGCCATTGGCGATTTAGATAATGCCTTATCGCATCACGCCGATGAAGCTTTTGCAGAGCTTAAGCCCGAGCAGCAAGCACTGGCCGAAAAAGTATTCAAATGTTTAACCACCAAAAAAACCTATAACCGTGGGGTGAGAAGACCTATGTCTTTAGCCAACTTAATGAAAACCACGCAGGCCAGTAAAGCCGATATTTTAGCCTGCCTTTTACCCTTTCGTAAAGCGGGCTGCAGTTTCATTTTACCTGGTTTGGAGGTGCAAGCCGACGAGCAAAGCATTTTCGACATCTCGCACGAAAGCTTAATGCGAGGTTGGAATAGACTAAAAACTTGGGTAGATGAAGAAATGGAGTCTTCTGAATTTTATCTGCGTATTTGTACGGCAGCAGAATTACACCAATCTGGTTCTGCCGCTTTATGGCGAGATCCAGAATTGCAATTGGCAATAGATTGGAAAGAGGAACAAAAACCTATTTTAGCTTGGGCGGAGATGTATCACCCCAATTTCCCGCAGGCCATTTCTTTTATTGAAGAAAGCACTAAAGCCGCAATTGCCGACAAAGCCAAGAAAAACAGTCGCAAGCGCTTGATTCGTGGTGCGGTTACGGCCTTTATTATAGTAATAAGCTTACTGGCCACTTGGGCTTTAATGCAAACCAATGTGGCCGAACAGAAATCGGCCGAAGCCCAACAAAAAAGTGCTGAAGCCATAGCACAGAAAAAATTAGCGGAAAGCTCAAAAGACCAAGCCTTACAAGCTTCAAAAGAAGCGCAGAGCTCGAGCGAAAGAGCCAAGGAACAAGCGGCTATTGCCGAGAACCAAGCAAGAATCGCCGAGGAGCAAAAGAAGATTGCCGAAACTGAAAAAGGCCGAGCCGAAGAGGCGGCCAATCTTGCCTTGAGCAAACAGCAATTAGCTGATTTAAAAAGCAAAGAAGCCCTTGAGCAAAAACAAATGGCCGATGCTGCTAGTGCAGAAGCAAATCGTTTGCGCATGCTCGCCACCAGTCAAAACTTAGCCTATTCTTCGGCGCAGCTTAGTCAAAACCCCGAGCTATCGGCTTTACTGGCCATTGAGTCTTATAAAATTGCAAAAACCAACGGGGGCAACACCAATAGCGCCAGCTTATATAAAGCTGCCTTAAAATCGCTACAAGAATCTAAGTCCACTTACTCCCCTAAAGTTTTAAGCTTAGAGAATGAAGCCTTAGCCTTAAATGCGAGCGACAATGGTTTAAGTCTTATGGATAAGAAGGGAAATTTAAATCGTTACGATGCTGCAAATTTCACTCTAGTTAACACAGAAAACAGTGGACTAGCGACAGAGGCCATCAACACGGCTTATATAAACCCCATTAATGAGCAAGCCTTTATTGGCAGCAACTCCAATGAGCTAAATTTAATTGACAGGACAAAACCTATTAGTTTCACGGGACATGGCGGTTTAGTGAGAGCAGTAGCTTATAGAAGCACTAAGCCTTACCTAATCTCTGGTGGTCGCGATGCCCAGCTTATTTTATGGGAACAAAACGGCACTTCAGAAAAAGTACAATTTGATGCGCGGGTGAAGGCTATTTCTGCCTTGCCCACCGCTCCTACTCTACTAGTAGGCTGTGAAAATGGTGTGGTTTATCGCTTTAAGCTAGATGACAAAAGCAAAAGTGTTTTCGCTGCAAAAGAATCTGCTCGGGTAGAATCTATTGCTCAAACAGAAGATGGTCGCACTGTGGCCATTGGTTACAGCGACGGAATTACGCGAGTGTACACATCTGGCGGAAGCCTTTTAAAAGAGTTTACGGGTATGGGCAGCGTGGTTAGCTTAGAGATAAAGCAGGATAATGATGTGCTAGCCATAATCTACTCGGGCCGCCTCATACGGCTTTATGCCCTTTCGGACTTAGGTAAATTACCTATTGAAATTAAAACTGAGCGCCCAATCACCAGATTAGCTTTGAAAGGAAATAGCAGTGAGCTTTTCATCTACAGCAGTGATAGAAGTATACAACGCTATCCGCTGAAGGCCGACTGGTTTATAAATGAATTACAGGCTGAAGTAAGCCGCGAGTTAAGCCCGGAAGAATGGAAAACCTTTGTAGGTGAAGATATTCCTTACAGCAGCAGAAAAGCAAAAGCATCCGCATTATGAGAGTTGAAAATCTAAAATATCTAGTTTTTGGCTTCTTGCTTTTAAATGGGCATCTAGCGAAAGGGCAAACAGACCCCTGTTTAAGTAAACTAAAAGATGCCGCTACTAAATCGGAACAAGGCTGGTTTGACGATGCTATTTCCCTAGTAAGTAGCGCCTTGGAAGAATGCAAGCTGAGTGATAATGACAAAATAGAAGCTCACAAGTTACTAATAACCAACTATTTAATTATCGACAAATTAGAAGAAGCCGAAGCATCTGCAGCAGCGATAATGAAGATTGAACCCAATTACGAAGCCGACAAATTACGCGACCCGGCCGAAATGGTAGCTCTTTTCGAAAAGTACAAAAGAGCCATTTCCTTAAAAATAGTGCTTTCTGGCGGTATCAATAATGCCCTAGTGGAGGCTTCGCAAACCTACTCCATTGTAGGTGATGATGATGCCCCGGGCTTGGACAACTACCAAACCACTAACGCTTTTCAATTTGGGCTAGGATTAGAGTATCGCTTAAGCGAATTGCTTTGGCTAGAAATTACACCACAATTTAGAAGAAGCAGCTATAGTATTGATATCCCTAATATTCAAGGCAGAACGGTAAACTATACCGAAGACCTAAATTTATTCGATATTCCCGTGGGAGCTAAGTTTTATTTCATGCGCGGTAGCTTTCAGCCTTATGTAGCAGCGGGAGTAAATTTTTCTCTACTCTCCAGTGCTTTGGGAGAACTCTTCCGCGATGAAATCTCCGATTTAGTAAACCGAAATATCCAACGCAACTCCTTTTACCTTGGCTATTATGGTGGACTAGGGCTAGCCTACAACTACAAAAACTACGGGCTTCAAATTGGGGCCAATTACATCTTTAGCCCCCAACAAGTAAATAAAGAGGGTACGCGCTACGAGAACCTCGACATTGTTTTTAGATACTACTATATCGATAATGATTTCAGTATGGATAACCTGCAATTTAATATTGGTTTCAAATATGCCATTGCCTATAAGAAGGCGCTAAATCGTTCGGGAAAATGAAGGCTTTATTGAAATATATCGCGGCAAGTCTTAGCCTAATTTTTATGGGAAGCTCTTGTCGTAAAGAAACAACTAGAACTAATGAGTGGCCCACTGAAAATGTGGTGGTTCTGCCAGTACCCGTTTCGGGGGAAATTATTAGCGCCACGGCGGGGGAAACATGCGTTTTGCTTCTTTATGGCACATCTAGGAACTACGAACTTACAATGACCAATAACCAAGGAGGAGTTTTATGGTCCAAAGCCTTGGACTTGACCGACTTTGAAGACTTTGCCATTTCTTTAGGTCCAATAATTTTTGCACAACCTAATAATGAATTTCACCTTTTTTATGGCTCTTCTCGTTTGCGGATGAACGCTAAGGGCGAGACTTTGGCCCTAGACACGCTTTTTCTAGATGACGTAAGACCCGCTCCCGTGGGAGGACTTACATATCGTATTGGCGTAAACAAAATGATTGCCACTGCCAATGATACTTATCTGGTAATGGGCGACTATAATCTATCGGGGAACAGGGCCTTTATTGCAGAAATTGACCAAAGCGGTGAAATGCTATTCCAAAAGTTTTACACGGCAAATGTAAACGGAAGCAACCAATACACGGGGGGTATTGCCTTAGAAGATGGAGGCTATCTAGTAGCAGGAACTACCACAGCAGGGAAGAGTAGTTTTTTCATACAAAAGCTAAATGCCAGCGGCAAAATATTACGCACCACTTTAAATGAAGTCGACAATTATAATTTTACTGGTCATGAATTCTTTAAAAAAGCCAATGGCGATTATGTCTATCTAGTTTGCCCATTTACCTCCAATAATATAGATAGACGAGCGCGATTTTACACGGTTAACGATACGGGGGCCATTTTGGACACTAGTTATCTAGATCTCGCCGGTCTCAATATTAGCCAAGGCATGGTTGAAGAGTCCGATGGGTCTTTCATAGGATTGGTTAAAGACAAAGACGAGTCCAATAATAATGCTGGCAGCTTTACACAACCAGAGTACGCCTATTTATATAAGCTGGACACTGAAGGCAAGGTCCTTAATCAACGTTATTTATATCGTAGCTACTCTTCTAGCTATAAAGCTATAACCAAGTTATCCGATGGTAAAACTCTAATAGCGGGGAGCACCCTAAGTTTTGGCGAAGAATATAAGCTAAGCCTATTATTCCAATAGTATGAAAAGCTTTTACACAATTATATTCTTAGCCTTATTGCTGTTTTTTTCGGCTTGCACCAAAGACAATTCCGAAAGCGGCAATGCGGCTAATAATTCCCTCGTTAAACTCTTGCCAATAGAGGGCACTTACTTTGCTCGAAGCATAGGAGAACTAGAGGATGGCTCTATCATAATATCCTCTGTTTCCGAAACATCAGGACCAGCCTATATTAGTCGCTTCGCTTTAAACGGCGATTTTCTATGGCAAATAAAGCTCACCGGAATTATTCAAAAACTTTGGCATACCCAAATACTTACTAATGGTACAATTGCCGCAGTAGGTTACGGCGCAGGTAATGATGCAGATGAATGTGGCATTGTGATTCTAAATGAAGATGGTGAAATACTAAAACAACACAGTTTTTACGACCTCTCTGCGCAAGTAGACTGCATTCAACTGGCTAATGGAAACTTAGCGATACTCACCAATGAAGGAAGACTTTTAATTTTTGATTTAGAATTAAACCAGCTCTTAGATAAGAGCTATGGTGGAGGTAACCAAGAGAGCTTAGCAGAAGGTTCCTCTGGTGCGCTCTACCTACAAAGTAGTCTTAATAGCAAATTTGATTTCTGCTCCATAATTAAACTTAGCCCTATTAACTATGAAGTTGAGTATGAGCAAACTTTATTTTATCCTGTAGTTTTATCTCCCTCCAATATTGCACTTTCTAGCGATGATAAAACTGTTATCGCTTCCGCAAGATTCTCTACCGGTCGCGATGGCAATAGAGGTTTAACCAATACTGCTTTTAAACCTAGTAATCAAGAAGAGTATTTAACAGGCCCCACGCTAGTGGTTTGGCAAAATGATGGTGAAATTGCAAATACTAAGCAACTGGAAATAAGTGGCTTTCCTAAAAATGCGTATATCAAAAAAGTTCGGTCTTGCCTCGATGGTGGTTACATTTTAATTGGCACCTGCAATATCAATAACGACCAAAGTTTGCATTCCGAATATCGAATTCTTCTAATAAAGCTTAACTCTGCTTTAGAATTAGAGTGGTTGAAAATTCCAAACACGAATAGCCCTGCTTTGGGAGATGATGTGAAGGAAATTAGCACCGGCTATTTAATCTGTGCCACTCATTTATCCTTAAATGAATTTACACGACCTGTGCTGTTTAAAACTGATTTTAATGGCAAAATTGAATAAGCTATGGCACTAAAAACAAACCCGCTTACATTCCTTGTCTGGCTTATGGTTCTAGGCTTATGTTTTTGGAAACCCATTAAAGCACAAAATGCTAACTGGAATTTACTAAGCCACAGCAGCAGTGATTATAACGAAACAGGAGGCAAAATAACGGGTGACTCTAAGGGGAATATCTACCATGCAGGAAGTTTCACAAAGGCTTTCTCGCTTAATGGGAACCCTTTTCAGGGATGGGGAGGAGTAAGCTCTAATGGGAGTTATTTAAGCCGTCTTAGCGCTAATGGGACATCGCAAGGAAATTGGACCATAATATTAGATGGTGCTATTAACAATCTAAGTACCGATAACTTCGACAACCTTCTATTCACCATACGAACAGATGGATATGCTGGTCATAGCACCCTAAACATAGGAGCAAACTTTTCCATTCAACTCTCCCCCTCTTTGGCGAGTAATGAAATTGTGGAGATTTTAGTAAAAATGGATACTCTTGGAAATGTGCTTTGGGCTAAAAGAATTGCTGGCAGAAGTAATAATTCTCGAGATATAATGATTAGTAGTCTGATCACCAATAGCAATGGCGAAATATACCTCGCAGGTCATGTTTGGGATGATTTTTTTAATGGAATAGACGTCGATTTAGTTTTAGATAGTCTCACCGTTAATATCGCAGGACAGGAGGCTAATTTCTTAGCTAAAGCCAATGTAAATGGCAATTTCATTTGGGCTAAAGCCTTTGGTTCTAAAGCCTCTGGCTCTAATAGTTGGGAGGTTTCTGCAGCAGCAAATCAGTACAATGAAGTTTTTGTACAAAGCGGTTGCTATTCTGATACCTTTTTTATGGACAGTCTTTCCTTTGTTTCTGAAGGGGGATTGCGTTATATGGCCCAATTTAATTCGGCCGGGGAATTACAATGGCTTAATGCTGATGAAGGGGGTTCATATGCTGCTGCTTCCTTAATTACTAATTCGACAGGCGCTCCTATTAATCTTCTAAATCTTGGGGCAAGCCCGCTAGACACCATTAAATTTAGTAGTGATAGTATGGCAATTGCGAGCTCGGGATTAGTACTCCTTCAATACGATAGGCTGGGAAATTTGAAATTTTATAAGAAATATCCATTAAATGACACTGCTAACAACATTGGCACCAGCTTGATTACGCAACATGGGGCTGATACTTATCTAGTCTTCACAACAAATAAAACCCAGACTACCCTTGCCAACACCATTTTAAATAATGCTGGAGAAACAGATATCATTATTAGTAAAATCGACAGCTTGGGATATATTTCGTGGGCTGGCATAATAGGCGGAAATGAAAATGAATCCATAGGTGGTATTTATTATTCAAATTCATCTGGTTTAAACATCAATGCCAGCACCTTTAGTAGTCAACTAAATATTGGCAACCAAACTCTTAATAATTCCATCTTTTATAGTTCAGAGTCTTTTGTCGCAAAACTCAATTCCAATGGCTTACACTTAGAGAAAGACTTAGAGCAAGAAGTTTATAGTTTTTACCCTAACCCGACCCGAGGATTGGTGTATTTCTCAAGCATGGATATGCAATCAAAAATTATAAAGGTTAGCGTTCAAAATAGCTCAGGGCAAAAGCTTATCGAAAAAGACATCTTCAGTGAAAATGGCTCAGGAACTATTGACTTTAGCCTTCTAAGGCCAGGAGTATACTTAATTCACTTAAGAGATGGCAAAAATGAGATCTTAAGGAAAATAATTAAAAATTAAAAAAACCACACAAACAAATCAAAATGCAAACAAGAACTACACAAATAATCGTGCTTATTGCGGCACTCTTGCTTGGAATCAATAATCCAAGCAAGGCGCAAACAACCAATTGGAACTGGCTAACCCAAACGAAAAGTACAGCCGAAGAAACTTCTCAAGGGGCAGTGCAAGATGCCCAGGGAAATGTTTACCATGCTGGTATTTTTGCGGAAAGCTTTGTACTAGAAGGAGATACTGTAACAAGTTGGGGAGGACTCAATGCTCCAAATGGCTATGTTAGTCGTTATACACCCGGTGGACCGGTAAGTAATAATTGGACATTCGTTATTGGCTCTAGAGCTGATAATAGTATCTTAACAAACATAAGGGGCCTTAAAGCAGACTCTGCTGGAAATACAACTTTTTGGTATAAGGAGTTTAATTTCAACTTCGGTTTAGATACTATCCAAATAGGACCAAACACCTACACTATTAAAGGAAATGGCTTTGTTGAAATAAGCATATTAGTTAAGTTAGATCCACAAGGAAATTTGCTTTGGCATAAAGTATTCGAATCTGGAACATCTGGGCGTGCCAATGCCATTTACACCGCACCTAATAAGCAAGGTGAACTTTATATTGTAGGGCAATTTGGACAGCAATCACCTCCCACCCTTACTTTAGATACGATTACTCTAACAGCTATAGGAATCAATACCAATGGCCACTTCCTGGCAAAAGCAGATGCCAATGGAAACTTCATTTGGGCCAAGAGCTTCGGATGCAAAGGCCTTAATGGTAGAAACTTTCAGATTGAAGTTAATGAGCAAGACGAAGTTTTTATTTCAGGCGCTTGGGATGGGGATACTCTTTTTATGGAAGGCTTTACCGCTATAAACCCTACTCCTGGTGGTGGCTATGATCGATATATTGCTAAATTCAATGGTAGCGGGCAAGCTCAGTGGTTAGTTAATGAAAGTGGACAAGGTGAAGAGTACGCAGCCTCATTAGCACCAAAAGCCTCGGGTGGTATTATGTGTCTTTCTATTCTAGACACGGCGGCTAGCCTTTCATTAGACAATGGTAGCATTATTCTCAACCCTCCGGGAGTCGTGCTTACTCAGTATGATGGACAAGGGAATTTCGAAAGCCATAAGCAATACCCTATAAACTCAAGCATTAATGAATTTACTGCATACCTAGGTTGTGCCTTATCTGGTGACGGGCATGACTTCTTTATGAGCTCCAAATACAATACAGCTAGCTTAAATTTAGATGGAATAGCACTTACCAATGCTGGAGGAAACTTAGGTACCTATGATGGCTTTATTGCCAAGATAGACACCGCGGGTACGGTTCTATGGGCCGAAAACATCGGTTCTGATGATGATGAAGAAATATTCAGCTTAGCCTACTCTGTCAATAATGGCCTAAGCATTGCCGGCTATACAAAAAGTAGTGATCTAGTGATTGGGAACGACACTGTGGTAAACGCTGGTTTCTTAAGTGGTGAAGCATTTGTAGCCAATCTTAGCTTTAGCGGAATCGGTCTAAGCGAACTAAATAATGTAAAAACAATAAGCCTCTACCCTAACCCGACCAGTGGGCAGCTATTTTTCAATTTGGAGGAAACAGAATCAGAACACATCACCTTAAAGGTGGAAAATTTAATAGGGCAAGTGGTACTGGAGAAGACTATAGATAACAAAAGCGCAAGGCATTTTATTGATGTGCAAAATCTTAGTCCTGGGCTTTACCTCCTAAACTTAAAGGATGGAAATAAAACGTATAGCGGAAAATTTATCAAAAAGTAATACCCGCTTACTAGGCAGAAAGTATAAAAACAAGATTATGAAAAATAGCACTCCAAAATCACCATTCCTTCTTCTCTTTTTAGCATTAGCTAATATAGCCATGGCCCAAACCACCAACTGGAATTGGCTTAGAAACAGCGAAAATGCTGATACCGAATGGGGGCAAGGTGCGGTAGCTGATGCCCAAGGGAATGTTTATCATGCTGGCATCTTTACTGGAAGCACCGTGCTTAATGGTGATACTATTCATAACTGGGGCAGTCCTTTAGCACAGAGTGGTTATGTTAGTCGCATAAGCACCGAAGGTACACCTGCTGATAATTGGACTTTGGTGATAAGTACAATTGGAAGCGGAGTAAGTACAATACAAAATAATATCCGCGGACTAAGCGTCGATAATGCGGGCAATACTTATTTCCAATACCAAGAGATTTCCTTGGGTTTTTTTAGCCTTGATACTATCCAAATAGGCCCAAACCATCAGTGGCTTAAAACCGGCCCAGGCTTTATTAGTCTTTTAGTTAAACTAGATCCGCTAGGAAATGTGGTCTGGTTTAAATCCTTTAGACCGGGAGGTAATGCTGGAGGTGTAGACCCCTTATACACCGCCAGCAATGGACAAGGAGAAGTTTATATTATGGGGCGTTTGGGCACGGGTGGGCCAAACTTAGTCCTGGATACAATAAGCCTAAGCCCGATTGGGAGTTTTGGACATTTTCTCGCCAAAATAGACCTGAATGGAGATTTCCTTTGGGCCAAAGGTTTTGGCAGTAAAAGCACTGTCGCAGCCGATTTGCAACTTACTGTAAATGAACAGGATGAAGCATTTGTATCTGGCGCTTGGAAAGGGGACACTTTTTTTATGGAGAGCCTGCAAGTTGTAAATCCCACTCCGGGAGAATACGATCGATATATTGCCAAATTTAGTGGCAATGGACAGGCGCAATGGCTGGTAAATGAAGGAGGACAAGGCGAGGAGTGGGCCGCCGCCATGGCCCCAAAAGCCTCAGGAGGGGTAATGTGTCTTTCCATTTTAGATAACGCTGCCAATGTGATTTTAAATAATGGTAGCCTCAGTGTAAGTCCTCCAGGCCTAATTCTAACCCAATACGATGCCCAGGGAAACTTCCAATCGCACACCCAATACTCCATTAACTCAGTCTCTGAATTCCGAAGCTTTTACCGAGGTTGTGTGCTCGCAGGAAATGGAAGTGAATTTTTTATGAGCGCGAATTTTAGTGATGCACAATTAAGTATTAACGGCACCATACTCAATAATGCCGGTGGAAACCTAGGCAGCAAGGATGCCATAGTTGCTAAAATTGACACTGCCGGAGCGATCTTATGGCTAAGTAGTATTGGAGGCGACGAAGATGATGAAATATTCAGTTTAGATTACTCCGCAAGCAACGGATTAACCATTGGTGGCAGCACCTTTAGTAGCGAGTTGATTTTTGGTGATGATACCTTGGTGAATACAGGTTTTCTAACCGCCGAGGCATTTGTAACTAATGTAGGCTTTAGTGGTATTGGTCTGAAGGAGGTAACTAAGCCGTCACAAATTAGTCTCTACCCTAACCCAAGTAGCGATAGGCTTTATTTCGACTTAGAGGATCCTGCTGCAGACCAGATTACTGTTAGTGTGCAAAACCTACTCGGACAAACAGTTCTAGAAAAAAGCATGGACACTAAAAATGCAGCACTCTTTATAAATGTAAATACGCTAAGTCCCGGAGTTTACATGCTTAAGATGAAAGACGGTAGTAAAAGCTATACCGGAAGGTTTATAAAAAAATAAGCATCAAATGACGCACTATATAATTTACTTCCTTTGTCTGGTGGCAGGCGTAGCGGCTGGCTTCTTCCTCTTTAAGGCTAAAGTCTCAGGCTGGAACAAAAGCCTGCAAGAGGAACTTAATAAAGTAAAGTCGGAAAACTTAGCGCCCGAGATAGAATTAGCTTTTGCTCAAGCTTTACCCAAGGAGTTTAAAGATACGTCTTCTCAATTAGGTAATCTGCTAAAAGAAAACCTTGCCATTGAAGAAGTATTACCAGAAACTAAAAAAGACGCCGGAGAAGCAGAGCTCTTAAAAAGACAAAGAAACAACACCCTGATTATTAATGAATTGGGGCGACAAATAACTTCTTCCTTATTATTAGTAGATACTTTTAAGCACCTCTACTCTACCCTAAACTCCTTAATGGATGCCGCGGTAGTAGAACTGGGTGTTTACGATCAAAAGTTAGAGAAATGGTCCATCTATTCAAATGAAGATTCGGAAGAATATAGTAGCTATCAGAACCATATTGCCGAATGGGTTCAGACCAACGATAAAATTGTAGAACTGGAAGATGCCGAAAATGATTTTGGCCGTTATGTAAACAAGCCACTGCAGTTGCAAGGTGGTAGCATCGCCCAATCCATTTTATCCTTTCCCATTCAATTTCACGGCTACGTTGGTGGCACCATTACCATCGTTAGTTTTCGGAAGAATGCTTTTGATGAATATCATAAGGAAAGCATCGAGCAATTGCTAGGATTCTTAACTGTGGCCTTGGAAAATGCCTACACCCACGAGCAAGTAAATCTACTGAAAATCAGAGCAGAAGAAAGCGAAAAGCACGAGCAACAGTTCTTAGCTAATATGAGTCATGAGATTCGTACCCCGATGAATGCCGTATTAGGGATGACCAACTTATTGCTTGACACTGAAATCAACGAAAAACAAAACCGCTATCTACAAGCAATTAATATCTCTTCTAAAAACTTGCTGGTAATTATTAATGACATTCTGGACTTAAGCAAGCTCGAAGCGGGTAAAATGGAGATTGAAAAAATTCCTTTCCGCCTCAGAGAAGTCATTCAAAATGTGAGCGACACCAGTCGTTATAAAGCGGATGAAAAAGGCCTTCGCTTTGAAATTAATATCAATCCGGATTTACCCGATGTATTACGTGGCGACCCTACACGACTCAATCAAATATTAACCAATCTATGCTCCAATGCGGTTAAGTTTACCGATAAAGGTGGCGTAAGCATTAGTGTAGAAAAGCCCGAAAACAGCCAGTTCATCCAATTCCGTGTAATTGATACCGGTATTGGTATTCCGCAAGATAAACTGCATTTACTGTTTGGTAACTTTAAGCAAGTAGACTCTAGCACCTTTAGAAAATACGGAGGAACAGGATTAGGATTAGCAATTTCTAAAACCCTGATTGAACTGCAAGGCGGTAAAGTTGAAGTAAAAAGCACGCTCGGTAAGGGCTCAGAGTTTATTGTTAAAATCCCTTACGACATTGGAACCGAAGAGGAAGCTGCTGCTCTAAATCAACCTATTAAAATCGACTATGCAGGCTTGGAAGGCATACGAGTGTTAGTAGCTGAAGATAATGAGTACAATCAGATTGTAGTAAATGACACCCTTAGTAGTTTGATTAAAAACGCGCATATCGATATTGCAGAAAATGGATTAATAGCCATTGATTTGGTCGCTAAAAATCGATACGACTTGGTTTTAATGGATGCTCAAATGCCCGAAATGGACGGTTTAGATGCCACCCGAAATATTCGGAAAATGGACGACACTAGTAAAAAAGACATACCCATTCTGGCTCTAACAGCTAGTGTACATAAAGCAGATATCGATAAGTGTTTGGCTGCTGGAATGAATGCCTTCGTTCCCAAACCTTTTACTCCCGATGAATTACTAGGATCAATTTCCAAATTCTACCACAACGATCAGCCTACACATGACGAAGAAATAATTGAGGAACCCATTACTGAAGAGGCCACGGATATCACAACCGCTCCAGCAGGAAAAGTAACCGACTTAGCCTTTTTATCGGAATTTGCCGAAGGCAAGCCTGAACGCATGCAAAAGTATATCGCGCTCTACCTAAAGCTATTACCCGATAATTTGGTGAAAATAAGCCAAGCTATCGAAGCTAATGACTTCCAAGCCCTGGTAAAAGTTAGTCATGCCATGCGACCGCATTTAAATTATATGGGGATGAAAGCGGCGGCTGATCTGGCGGCGGAAATGGAAAACATTGTAAACAACGGTTTGAATACCGACAAGGTTATGGCTATGGCTGAAGAAGTGAAGGAGCAGTGCTTTATTTCAAGGAAAGAACTAGAAGCGGTATTAGAAACCTATCACTAAAAAACATGGCAGAAACTAGACATATAAAAGTTTTGGTTATTGAAGATGATGAATTTATCACCATGGTTTACCAAGACCAGCTAAGCGATGTAAATAATGTAGAGTTTGAATTAGACATTTACCCCTCAATGGACGAGGGGTTGGCAGCCTTGGCAAAGGCTAAATACGATGTCTTGCTTTTAGATTTAAATTTACCCGATTCCGATTTCCGTAATACCATTTCGAAAATACCCAGCATCTCTTTTAAAGTACCCATTGTAATAATGACTAGTGCGAATGATGAACTATTAGCGCTTAAAACCATGAATATGGGGAGTCAGGATTACCTCGTTAAGAGCAAGCTCGATCGGACACTATTTATTCGCTCGGTTCTTTACGCCATCGAGAGGCATCAGCTTTTAGATCAATTGCAAAAGGAGAAGGAAAAAAGCGAAGATCTACTGCGAAATATTTTACCCGAAGCCATTGCTACCGAATTAAAAGCTGAGGGTAAAATCGAAGCTCGTCATTACGATCAAGTTTCGGTAATGTTTGTTGACTTCACTAATTTCACTGGCATAGCTAGCACCATGAATCCTAAGGAACTAGTCGCGGAGTTACATACCTGTTTTTCTCACTTCGACGCCATTACCGAAAGCTTGGGAATCGAAAAAATTAAAACCATTGGCGACGCCTACATGTGTGCTGGAGGGATTCCCAACCCAAGTGCAAACCACGTAGAAAACATCACTCAAGCTGCCATTGAAATAATGGCTTACATCGAGGAACGCTTTAAGCAGAAGGCCAGCATCGGTCAAAAATATTGGCAAGCACGGATTGGCATACATTTAGGACCAGCTATCGCAGGAGTGGTGGGCAGTCGCAAGTTTACCTATGATATTTGGGGAGACACTGTAAATACTGCTTCTCGCCTTGAGTCTAATAGTACACCTGGCTCTATCAATATCAGTCAGAATGTTTACAATAAGCTGGCAAACAATCAGAGCTACCGTTTTGAAAATCGTGGAAAAATTGAAGCAAAAGGCAAGGGTCAGATTGATATGTATTTTTTAAATAAGGCCTAAGGTAAAATAGCTTGGAGCCCAAAGAAATGCTCGTAACTCGTTTAGCCAGATTATACAGTTATACCAGCTGTTAACCGCTTTCTACCACTTATATAATTAGTAAAGTATTTAAACTCCACTTGCTTACCTTTAGGAAATTAGCTATCAAAAATTGCCACTTTTATCGTGATAAAACTTAGGACAGACTTACTTATATTTTTAAAATGCTTTCGAGCTGAGATCTATTTAATGATCAGAAAACGCCACTTGGCTTTACTTTTTAGTCTTATACTTATCCTTTCCTGTAGCAGAGATAAGAGCTCAGATGCGGTACCCAAACTATTGCAAAATTTAAAAGTGCTTGACGACACTCAGGTAAAATGGGCTATAAATGCCATTCCAGGAAATGGGGTATTCTTAATTACTTACGTAGATACGCAGGATCAATATCAGTTCAAGCTTTTAGATAATAGTGGTAAAGAACTCTGGACCAAGGATTTTGGTTATAAATTTCGAGTTTCTCCACGTACCCAAACCGGATATGCTAAGCCCGACACCAATATCCACGTGGTTTATTTGCAGAATGAAAGCTTTGCCATTTTTCGAGGAAATAGGCTTAAAGTCATCAATCATACGGGAAAAGTGATATTAACTGATAATAATTTCTTAAAAAAATTAAGCCAATTTAAAAGCGCAAAAATCCGCCTCAAGGATAACGGTAACTTTCTTGTTATGGGAGAGCTAGAGGCCTCCGGAAATCGCGCCTTTATTAGTGAACACTCCCCAAATGGCAATCAAATTCACATTAATAGTTTTACGGTTAATGTAAATGGCATTAACACTTTTAGTGACGCTTTAGCCTTAGATAGCGGACAGTTTTTACTTGCTGGAAGTTTTCAATCTAATACAGATGGTCTTAGTAGTGCTTTTTTCTCAGCTCTGCTAAAAGAGAATGGGCAGTTGAAATTCCTCAAACAAAATCCTACCACATGTCAATCCTGCATAGGTCGGCAATTACTCGCCTCTGGGTCCGATGACTTTATCTTTTTAATGAGTCCGACCAACGTTAATTCAGCGGATAGAGAATCCACTATTTACCATTTAAATAGCCAAGGAGAAATTAAAGATCAAGCACTTCTAAACTTTACAGAATATAATGTAGCCGCCTCGCAATCGCTCCTAAAAAAACAAGACGGCACGTTTATAGGTCTCATAAAAACCAATGATGACCGTCTTAATTTTACTATTAACTCAGCGGGTAATATCGTGCAAAAACCCAGTACCTACACGGAGCCAGTGTACAGTTACCAATATCAGCTGAACCCAGTAAATATGAGCTTAAACAAAAGCTTTTTCACTACCAACTACTCCAACTACATTTCTATCGCCTGTACATTATCAAATGGTGAGATTTTGTTCTTTGGCGCCGTGGAAAGCCTCGGTGAAGGCATCCAATTAGCCCTAATTAAGCCAAGCAATTAATGAAGAAGCTGATCTACTTTATTTCCCTTGCGGCCTTAATACTTTCTTGTCAAAAAGAAGAGGAGAACAAGAGTAGTTCAGCTACATGGTTAAAAGTAATGGATTGCGGAGACGATTTTTTTGCTCGCGATATTCTAGAGCTTCGCGACGGATCAGTATTAATGGGCGCGGTGCCTGAGTTAAAACTCAACTTCAATGAAAGTACTAATCCCTCAAGTTTAAAGGCCTCGCAATTAGCTAAATATTCAGATAAGGGGCAGTTGGAATGGCAAATTAGTTTACCAGAAACGGTACATGTACTTTGGCATACTTTAGAATTAAACAATGGTAACATTGCCATTCTAGGCTTTAACTCAGATGATAATTCAAAACAAATCGGCATTGTCATAATCAACCCTGAAGGAAGGGTCCTTAAAGAAAAATCCTATTACAACGTAACTAACCAAGCTCCTTGGTACAGTTTAAACCCCGTTAATTTTATCGAATTAGCCTCAGGAAATATTGCCATCGCCTCATCGAGCTCCAATATTACCAATGCCTATTTAGCCACTCGTCTTGTAATTCTCGATCAAGATTTAAATCTTTTGGTAGATCGAAGTTATATCCCTAATGCTTCATCAAGTATAAACTATCCCGGCCAAATAAGCTTGGCTGAAGATTTAAATGGAGAAATTATTTTGCATGGCCTGCATCTTCGTCTTAATATTCTGAGTAGTAGCGATAGCACTCATAATTCTTTTAGCATCCGTCTATCGGCAACAACCTACAACGTTATTTCGTTCGATTACTTCCAATTAAGCCCTTCTGCATCCCCTTCAGAAGTCATATTAAATACGAATAGGGATTTAATTTGGGCATCCGCTATTGGCAACGCTAACGACAGTTTGCAAAACCTTTGGTTTAATCAAAGAAACCAAGAACTTTATATTGTGGGGTCGCAAATCGCTCTAACCAGAATAGAGAAAGCTAGTGGTGCAGCGCAGCAACTTTATTTCGGAGCTTATCCCAAAAATGCCTTCATAACTAAAGTTATACAAACTAGCGACGGAGGATATCTACTGCTGGGAACCTGTAATATCAACTCTAATCTACAGCTTAATTCGCAGTATCAAATTATGCTTATCAAGCTAAAAACTGATTTCACTTTAGACTGGATGCGCTTTCCTCAAACTAACTCTCAGTCTATAGCTCGCGATGTTACCGAAACTGAAAACGGCTATTTCCTAAGCGCAACACATTTATCTCTTGGACAAAGAAGTCGTCCATTGCTATTAAAAACAAATAAACAAGGCTTCATTAATTAATATCATAAAACATGCATAAATCATTAAAGCTTTTTAGCTTGACCCTTTTGCTCATCACTCAATCCTTGATAAGTAAAGGGCAAAACCTCTCTTTAGTTACACAAGGAATGGGGCCGGGAAGCGAATTAGTTAGTGTTATCAGTAGCGATGTAAACGGGGAGATTTACTATGGAGGAGTTTTCAGCGATACCGTTACTATCGGAGGCATCCTTGTTCCACCGTATTTCGATAACTCCCCACCTACTTTTACCTATGCCTTTCTCGCTAAGCAAAGTAGTGACGGAAATAGCAATTGGGCGATGCCGATCGGAGGACCAGGTTTGCTTTTTGTTGAAGTTGAAGCATTAGAAACTGATGCTACCGGAAATTTAACCTGCCTTATTAGAGCCGTTATCCTAGCTGACACCCTACACGTGGGAAATATCTTTAGCATTGCAGCAGATGGAAGTCCGAGTACCACTATTATCCTAAAATTAGACCCTCAAGGAAATTTGATTTGGTCTAAAATTCTAACAGGAGTATTTAACGGCTTAGAGATGAAACAAGATAGCCAAAATGAGATTTATCTCGCGGGTTGGCATGCCATCTCCTTTGCAGTAGATAATATAAGCCTGAATCTAAATCCAGGTTCAGACGGGCACTTTATTATTAAATTTCAAGCCAATGGCACCGCCTTATGGGGAAAAACTTATTCTGCTAATTCAGCGATGGGACAATTTACCAGTATGGCAATTAATCAGAATAAAGAAATTTTCATCTCTTCGGTTTGGGAAGGAGACTCACTCTTCATCCAAAACCAAACACTGGTAAATCCCTTACCCGGTGGCGGTAATACCGATCGCTATATCGCTAAATTCGATTCATTGGGAAATGTACTTTGGTTAATTCGTGAAGGTGGCGCAACCGCAGACCCAAGAGCTTATTTGCGACCTAACCCACAGGGCGGAGTAATGGCAGTTGCGGGTGTAAGTGCTAGTCAAACGGTAGACATTAATCTAGGGACCATTAGTGTTCAAGGACCAGTAATGCTCTTTTCCAACTACAACAGCCAAGGAAACTATCTGAGTCACAAAGAAATTTCCTTTTCAGGTGGAAGCCCTTTTGCTTATACCCAAAATGCAAATGAAATAGATATAGCTTTTAATTTTAATAGCAATCAACTTAGCCTTGCCAACAATACCTTTAGTAATGCAGGTGGAACTAATGGTACGACTGATATAGTAGTGCTTAAATTAGATAATGCCGCCAATTTCATTTCAGCCACTCAAATTGCTAGTACAGAAAGTGATTTTTGCTCTGCTCTGCACCTAAGTGCTAATCAAGATTTACTCATTGGCGCTAATACCGCTGCTAGTCAATTAGTTCTTGGTCAAGACACGCTAATCAACGCAGGCTTTTTAACCCAAGAATTATTTATTGCCCGTATTTCCAATTCTATTGGCCTTTCAAGCACTTTAGAATTGAAGGCTTTGAGCCTCTTCCCCAACCCTAGTAAGGATATTATTTTTATACAATTACCTGAAATGCAAAAAGGTCAAGGGCAGCTTACTTTGCAAAATATGCAAGGACAGGTGCTCCTAAACAAAATCGTCACGAACAACACCAATGGCATTGAAAAACTAGACCTGAGTCTTTTAAGAGCCGGTATGTATGTGATTTCACTAGATATTGCAAACACATTTTATAGCGCTCAGTTTTTAAAGCATTAAGCTAGCCATACGTCTACTATCATACATTATCCCTTTTCATAATAGCAAAATTCCATATTAAACTTTGGAAACTGCTTTTTGAAAAGGGATTTAATGATCTTAAGCACCGCAGCCATTAGCGACTACCGCAACCTCGACCAAGTCCTCGCTAATCGCTATTTTATCATTGTCGCTAACGAGTGGCTGAATTACATACTTGCTTTTCTCATTTCGATACAATTACTGAAAGCCTTGGCATTGAAAAAATAAAAACCATCGGCGACGCCTATATGTGTGCTGGTGGCATTCCTAAGCCTAGCGAAAACCACGTAACAAATATTGTGGAAGCGGCCTTTCAAATTATGGCATACATAGAAGATCGATATAAGCAAAAGGCTCGCGTAGGTCAAAACTATTGGCAGGCACGAATTGGTATTCACCTTGGGGCCGCAATAGCTGGAGTAGTAGGAAGCCGCAAGTTCACCTACGACATCTGGGGCGACACCGTTAATACCGCCTCTCGCCTTGAATCTAATAGTGTAGCTGGATCCATAAATATTAGTCAGAGTGTTTACGACAAGTTGAAAGATAATCCGCAATATCGTTTTGAAAACCGCGGAAAAATTGAAGCCAAAGGCAAAGGACAAATTGAAATGTACTTTTTGAAATCGTAGATTCGAAATATGATTCTCGTTATAGGCATAAGGGTCAGAAGTCTTATTTCATATTGAACTCACTCTAATTAAATTTCCTTGGTGCTTTTTTTTCTAATAAATTGCAGGCCTTAACCTAGCAAACCTGCATGAAAAAATTGATTCTAATAATCTCTTCCCTCTTTTTTCTATTTATCGCTTATCAATTTTTTATTCGTTTTAGCGTCTGGCATTTTAAAGGACTTAACTCCGACCATGCCATTCACATTTTAATGGCTGAGTCATTTGACTGGAGCATAGACTGGTACTATTGGGGCCAAAATAGAATAGGAAGTTTCATCCCCATGTTGGGCGCATTAATTATTTGTTTAGGGGGGGGGATCCTTCAACGCACTTGGCTTAGCGCAGATTAGCATAATAATAGGCATTCTTTTCCTTTTAAAGGAACTAATTCAAACACGCTTTAGCTTCTTGTCTATTGCTACCGTTACACTAGCACCTATCTATCCCTTTTGGCTGCAGCTTTCTCTCGGCCACCCTTATCTATCGCAATTATTTTTCAACCTATTGCTACTCGTTTGTTTTTACTCCGAAAAACTGGGCACACGTTATAAAGCCCTAATGTTGCCAATATTAGCAGTCTTATCCGTTTGGGCTTCCGAACTTTCGGCGGCCTTTCTTTTAGCGCTAGCCATTGTAGAATTTAAAGCACTCCTCAAAATTTTAAAAGAACAGCCTCTCTGGTTGAGCCTTTCATTTATTCTTGGTCTTTCTTTTCTGTATTTCGCTAAAAATGCAGCGGTAACCATTCCATCTTACGCAACGCTCTTTGCTAGCCCGGCTGAAATTTTTGAGGAATTTAAAAACTTAGGCACTAGTTTTACTCGCATCTTATTTTTCGAAAGCAACAAGCCTTTTAATAGTTTATTAAGTTGGGCTTATTTAATCCACCTAAGTCTATTAGCTGTGTTGTGGCGAAAATTTAAACTGACTTTTTCGTCGGCCAGTAAAGTATTCCTTCTCGCCGCCCTACTTTCTTTTATCCTTATCCTTTTATCTAACTGGAGCAAAGAAATGGGCAGTCCCATGCGCTACTATACCTACAGCTATATTTTACTAGCCCTAGGCACTATAACTTGCGTAGATGCTCTTGCCGAGAAGTTGCCGTTTTCACAAGTTATGCTTGTTCTCATTGCTGGATTAACCCTGAATGCTTCAATTCAATTCAATAATGACTTCGATACGGGGGCTTATGATCGCATTACACGTGCCCAAAGCGAAACTTTAGTAGCTAATTTAGAGCAAGAATTCCCCCGCGAAATCGCCATTTCACTAATCGGTTCCTACTGGAATACCTACCTAATTGATGCCCTATCTGAACAGGTAATTAGTATTCCCCGCGAAGGCGAATACATTCGCGACTACCGCAACCTCGACCAAGTCCTCGCTAATCGCTATTTTATCATTGTCGCTAACAAGTGGCTGGATAAATTCCCGACCGAGCTGTATCAGCATGGAGTTAATTTACAAAGATTGAAGATCTATCCCAATTTAGGTGAGATTCGCTATGCGCTGTATGAACGTACTGACAAATAATGATAATCTCTTAATCGCTTTGTGAGTAAGGAAATATAATTATCTTTCATTGCAAATTTGTTAAAATGAAAACCACCCATCTCAGCCTTTTCCTCCTATTAATCTTCCTTAGCATTAACCAACCCTCCTTCGCTCAAGCGGATCTCTTCTCCTATGAAAACTATGTAAACGAGCAAGGCGATTCTTTGCCTTTTCGCTTATTAATTCCCGATTATGCTCCCGGCATAAAATACCCCTTGGTCATTTTCCTGCATGGTTCGGGCGAGCGCGGCAATGATAACGAAGCGCAGCTTACTTGGGGCGTTTTAAATTTTGCATCCGATTATAATTTAAAAATGCATCCCGCTATTGTTTTGGCGCCCCAGTGCCCCAAGAAATTGAGCTGGGATAATTTATCGGAGAAAACCATGACTATGCAAAAACAACCTAGTAAAACCTTAGAGTTGGTTATGGAACTAATTGCTCAAGCTAAAAAAACCTTAGCGGTAGATACCAATCGTATTTACATTACCGGCCTGTCCATGGGAGGTTTTGGCACCTTTGATGCGATTAGTCGTTATCCTAATGTCTTTGCTGCTGCGGTACCCGTTTGCGGAGCAGGCGACCCCAAGCAAGCCGCTAAATTCGCCCATATTCCAATGTGGATTTTCCACGGCGCCTTAGACGATGCTGTTTCCCCTTCCTACTCACGCGATATGTTAATGGCCCTCAGTGAAGAAGGCGCATCTCCAGGTTACACCCAATATCCATCAGTGGGACATTTTGCCTGGATTGCCGCCTATAGCGACCCTATGATGATGCAATGGTTATTCCGTCAAAGCAAGGGCAATTAAAATTAAACTGCCTTATTTTTAATCACCGAAAATTAGCGGTAGAAGCAAAAATTCTCCCCCAATAAAAACTACTTTGCCAAACTGATTTAAAGGCCTTTGAAAATAAACATTCCACTGGAAAGCATTCCTAATGAACAGCTTCCAGTTCTTGAGAAAATTATCGACGATCTAGTAGAAAACGGCTTCGCGATAATTGATGATTTACTTTTAACCGAGCAAGCGTTAAGCATTAAAAACCGCTTATTAGAACTCAAAGCAGAGGACGAGTTTAAAAAATCGGGTATAGGTAAAGCTGTGCTGCATCAAGTAGACGAAAGTATTCGCGGCGACTTTATTCGCTGGATAGAAACGGACGATTTACATCCCAGCATAGAATGCTATTACCAATTTATCGAAAACTTTATCGCTTTTGCTAATCGCTCGCTTTACCTCAATCTCAAAGATTTAGAAAGTCACTATACCTTTTACCCGCCCGGTAAAGGGTACTTAAAACACCGCGATCGCTTCCGCGAGAAGCCACACCGTGTTTTGTCAATGGTATATTATCTCAACGAAAACTGGCAACCGGGCGACGGCGGCGAGTTAGACATCTTCGACCAGCGTATTAAGAAACTACAAACTATTGCCCCACGCATGAACCGTCTGGTAGTTTTTAAAAGTGAAATGGTCCATGAAGTTCTACCCAGCGTTCAGTCGCGCTATAGTTTAACCACCTGGTTATTGGATAAAGAAAAAGAGCTCAGCTTCTTATAAACCTGAGTTCGATATAAAATTAGGCCTCAGACCTCTTATAATAGTGGGTTTTAAGCCGAAGAGGTGAAACAATAGCGGGCTATTGTGAAGGGCTAAGGCGCCAAAAACCACTTTTTAGAAGAGGCTTACAAGTTTTTCCAATAATAGCAAAAACCCTGCATCTAGCTCATTTGCTGTAGCCCGCTACAGCTGCACGATCCAGACTAGTCTTTTCCTTTTATTGAAAATCTGAGGCTATTATTTCAGGTTGAACTCAGGTTATAAATAAAAAAGCCACCCTTCTAAAATGAAAGGTGGCTTTTCAATCCTCTAGAGAGAGAGGTTTAAAATCTTAAGCTTCCACTGCTTCAGCTACTCCTAACTGAACTTCGCCTTCTAATTTTATTTCGTCAGAAACTAGTAAGTTACCCGCTTCGTTTACCACGTGGAATTTAAGACCAAAATCCTTACGGTTGATCTTACTTTTAAAAGAAAATCCTGCTTTGGTATTTCCCCAAGGGTCTACTGCTACGCCCCCAATTTCTACTTTTAACACTACCGGCTTGCTTACGTCGCGAATGGTCATTTCACCGTGTAATTCAAATTCATCACCGTCAACTTTGCTGATTTCAGATCCAACGAAAGTTAAATGAGGAAAAGACTCGACGTTAAAAAAGTCATCACTTTTTAGGTGATTGTCGCGGTCGGTGTTTCCCGTTGAAATGCTATTCACATCAGCGGTAAAGCTAAACTTGCCAGTGCTAAAATCATCACCTTCTGTTTCTACGCTTCCGCTGAAAGACGAAAAATTACCAGTTACGGTAGTAATCATCAAATGCTTGGCTTTAAACTGAATGTTAGTGTGCGCAGGGTCTAAGGTCCATTTTTTGGTATTCATCGTATCTATTTTTTAATTAATTAATGTTCAAACACTGATGCAAATATACAATTAATGTTTAAACATCAATATTTTTTTACCAAACCTTTCGGTAGATGCCCATACCGATCAACTCCTCTTTTAAAAGAGCAATTTGAGATTGCCTTAAAAAACAGCGGATTTTTAGCGAACTTGCCTTTTTATTTCAAGCTATGCACCTCTCTCCCGTCGAAAGTTTCATTTTCAAAAGTCCCAGTCCGGCTAAAGAAATTATGGATTTCCTGCACAGCTACTTTCTCAGCAAAGGACTTAAGTCGAAAATCTCTTACGGCTTACCTTTTTACATTGGCAAAAAGTGGATTTGTTATTGCAATCCCCAAAAAAGCGGCGGCATAGAACTCTGTTTCACCCATGCTCATCAATTTACCGACCCCACGGGCCTGCTGCAAATCCGCGATCGCAAAAGAATGAAAGGTATTTACCTCACTAGTTTAGAGTCGCTTCCGCTAGATGCGCTCGAACAGATTCTTGCGGCGGCAATGGAGTTTGATGCGAAGAATTAAGGATTAATGGATGTGGGAATTGCATTCGCACTAGGAGGTAGGTGAAGGGGATTAATAGATTATATTTCACCACAAGCAAAATATAGACAAGGCGGTTTTACCCATAATAGACTAATTAATGGGGTTTTATAATTAAAAAAGACCCTGAAACAAGTTCCGGGTGACCGTCCCTTTTATATTCATTCAAGGCGCGGCAATATCTATTGTAAGGGTCATGCTGAACTCGTTTCAGCATCTCATTAATTGAAAATCTCAAAAAAAACAGCGATCCGTCCTAATCAAGCTCATCCGACTTTTAATTGTAGAACCAGTCGTGTCACCCTTTCAGGGTTTGGTTAAAATATCAAAACCAGATTTCTACTATAATGTCATCCCTTCGGGATTTATGATAGAGCATTACCAATAGACAGGAATCTTC
>TARA_R110001592_G_scaffold144484_4_pt1 | contig 43568 bp, 37 predicted proteins | sample TARA_R110001592 | Tara Oceans TARA_R110001592 (sample SAMEA4398387) | marine metagenome | biome: Polar Biome; feature: [SRF] surface water layer (ENVO:00010504); material: water (ENVO:00002006), including particulate matter (ENVO:01000060) such as... | depth 5 m | reverse complement strand
TCGCGGAGAACCAGCTATTACCCGGTTTGATTGGCCTTTCACCCCTAGTCACAGGTCATCACCGCATATTGCAACATACGTGTGTTCGGTCCTCCAGTTAGTGTTACCTAACCTTCAACCTGCCCATAACTAGATCACCGGGTTTCGGGTGTAATCCAACATACTATGCGCCCATTTAAGACTCGCTTTCGCTACGCCTGCGCCTATCGGCTTAAGCTCGCATGTTAGACTAACTCGCTGACCCATTATACAAAAGGTACGCCGTCACAGCTCAAGGCTGCTCCGACTGCTTGTAGGCATCCGGTTTCAGGTCTATTTCACTCCCCTTATCGGGGTTCTTTTCACCTTTCCCTCACGGTACTTGTTCACTATCGGTCAATTAGGAGTACTTAGCCTTGGAGGATGGTCCCCCCATGTTCAAACAGAATTTCACGTGTTCCGTCTTACTCAAGGACTAGTTTCATTTTTACGCATACAGGGCTATCACCTACTTTGGCGTGGCTTTCCATCCACTTCTGCTTATTAAAAACTAGCCACTGGGCTAGTCCGCGTTCGCTCGCCACTACTAACGGAGTCTCGGTTGATTTCCTTTCCTCAGGGTACTGAGATGTTTCACTTCCCCTGGTTTGCTTCTTACACCTATGTATTCAGTGCAAGATATCTCATTAAGAGATGGGTTTCCCCATTCGGAGATCTTCGGGTTAACGGTTGTTGACACCTAACCGAAGCTTATCGCAGCCTGCCACGTCCTTCATCGCCTCTAATTGCCAAGGCATTCACCAGATGCCCTTCAAAACGCTTGAATTTAAATCACGCGCAGGGATAAATCCACTGCTTGTTTCATTAAATCGTTCTAAGTTATTGATGCTTAGAACTTTCTCAGATTTTGTTAGACATTAAGACTGAATTCATTTCTGAATTCAGTTTACATTTAAGTCACTTCAAATGCGAATTGCTTCACACTATTCATGACTCAAACCTACAAAATTTATATTTGGAGATTTCATAATTTGCTAATAGTAATATGCATCACTTACGTGACACACGACATGCTATTAACACCTTATGATGTCATTTCAAACCTATTTACGATGTATAAGAATACTGAAGGTATTTATTACCCTTCATCAAAATTCTCAAAGAATAAGAACTTAGAAGAAGAAAAATGGTGGACCCTAGCGGGATCGAACCGCTGACCTCCTGAATGCAAATCAGGCGCTCTCCCAGCTGAGCTAAGGGCCCTTACCTAACGAAACCTAGATACCAATTGAATGGAAATGGTGGGCCCGGCGAGACTTGAACTTGCGACCTCACGCTTATCAAGCGTGCGCTCTAACCAACTGAGCTACGAGCCCTCAATTAAAAAGCCATAGCCATACAGAAGTACAGGGAACTTGTATCCTACGCAGGAAAGAAGAGATAGGCGGGCGAGCAGTGCAAAAGATACACCAAATAGCATCCTTAGAAAGGAGGTGATCCAGCCGCAGGTTCCCCTACGGCTACCTTGTTACGACTTAGTCCCAGTCGCTGATCCTACCGTGGTCCGCTGCCTCCTAAAAGGTTAGCGCACGGCCGTCGGGTAGAACCAACTCCCATGACTTGACGGGCGGTGTGTACAAGACCCGGGAACGTATTCACCGTGACATGCTGATGCACGATTACTAGCGATTCCAACTTCATGCACTCGAGTTGCAGAGTACAATCCGAACTGAGATAATGTTTAGAGATTAGCGCCTCCTCGCAGAGTGGCTGCTCACTGTCATTACCATTGTAGCACGTTTCTAGCCCCACACGTAAGGGCCATGATGACTTGACGTCGTCCCCGCCTTCCTCCGGCTTGTCACCGGCAGTCTCGCATGAGTGCCCAACTAAATGATGGCAACATACGATAAGGGTTGCGCTCGTTGCAGGACTTAACCTAACATCTCACGACACGAGCTGACGACAGCCATGCAGCACCTGTCACTTCCCCGGCCGAACCGAAGACAATCATCTCTGAAAGTCCCAAGAAGGATGTCAAGTGTGGGTAAGGTTCTTCGCGTTGCTTCGAATTAAAGAACATGCTCCACCGCTTGTGCGGGTCCCCGTCAATTCCTTTGAGTTTTAGCCTTGCGGCCGTACTCCCCAGGCGGTGTGCTTAATGATTTCTCTGCGTCACTGAAGCCTTAAGACTCCAACAACTAGCACACATCGTTTACGGCGTGGACTACCAGGGTATCTAATCCTGTTTGCTCCCCACGCTTTCGTACATGAGCGTCAATACCGACCCAGTTAGGCGCCTACGCCACTGGTGTTCCTCCTAATATCTGCGAATTTCACCTCTACACTAGGAATTCCCCTAACCTCTATCGGATTCTAGACTTGGAGTTTCAGAAGCAGTTCCAGGGTTGAGCCCTGGGATTTCACTCCTGACTTTCAAGTCCGCCTGCGCACGCTTTAAGCCCAGTGATTCCGAACAACGCTTGCTCCATTCGTATTACCGCGGCTGCTGGCACGAATTTAGCCGGAGCTTCTTCTATAGCTACCGTCATTATCTTCACTATTGAAAGAGCTTTACAACCCTAAGGCCTTCTTCACTCACGCGGCATGGCTGGATCAGAGTTTCCTCCATTGTCCAATATTCCTCACTGCTGCCTCCCGTAGGAGTCTGGGCCGTGTCTCAGTCCCAGTGTGGCTGATCATCCTCTCAGACCAGCTAATGATCGCAGACTTGGTGAGCCATTACCTCACCAACTATCTAATCATGCGCGGGCCAATCCTTTGGCGATAAATCTTTGGACCGAAGTCATTATAGGGTATTAGTGTCCGTTTCCAGACATTATTCCCTACCAAAGGGTATGTTCCCACGTGTTCCTCACCCGTGCGCCACTAACTCCGAAGAGTCCGTTCGACTTGCATGTGTTAGGCCTGCCGCCAGCGTTCGTTCTGAGCCAGGATCAAACTCTTAAGTTTAGATCCATCAAATCACTCAAAAAATTGTTTGGTATTTGAAGTATAAATATTTCAAAGACCTGCTTGCGATGTAGCGCCAGCATAAAGCTGACATTACATTTTTACTGTCTGTGACTACCGAAGTAGTCACGTGCGTCATAGTAGATACACAGTACAAACAGGGCTTTTTGTTTAATGCACTCAATGCATCTTACCGATCAATCATACCGAAGTATTTCAAGAACGGGCACTGCTGCCTGCGTATCTCTTCTTTCCTATTCACGATGTACAAGAACCTAGCACCACCCAAAACAAACTCTCGCCTATCTTGGGCCGCAAAAAAGACCGAACCAGTCGGTCAGTTACTTTTGATTGAGCCACTATATAAACATAAGCTTATAAGTCTGTCAATCGAAACTTTGAAGAAAAAGAATTATTATTTCTTGTTTTTCAAAGCCTTAGAAGCTTCACACCTAAGGGTTTTTAAAGAAGCACAAGAAGGTTTATTTTCCTGCTTTCGAACCTCTGATTAGCACCGCCAATCTTCGGCCTACACACTCATTTGCGTCTCGGTGCGTCTGAATGTTTGGTGGTTATAGGGGCTGGTTTCTTTCCTGTCAAATAAGTTTTTACTTTTTTTTCACTTTTTTTTCATTAAATCGAAAAAATGGCAGAAAACCGTAGAAATTACTCAGAATTATCTGTCACTTTTTCTGCGCGCCTATCATTTGGCTTTGGCGCGTGTAAAAAACATCGCGCAGACAGGCCGCATATAATGGCTATTATTATCACCATAGTAAGTGCACTTAATATGCCACCTAATATGTCACCTAATATATGACGCACATGATTTTGCAGTGCAGAACAAGTGCCCCCTTGCAAAAACTCTCTATTCAAGCTACATAATCTATCTTTCAAGGGTGAATTTATTACAAATAATCATAAAAGAACTTAAGGGGACGAAAGATCTCTGTAACACTCATCTTACTTAAAATTGTCGGTGCCGTTTCGCTTCTCCTCTGGGGAACGCGAATGATTAAGAATGGCTTCACGCGTGCTTACGCCACTTCACTGCAAAAAGTGATTGCCGCCAACACGAATAACCGGATCAAAGCCTTCTTTGCAGGATTAGGGGTAACAACCATCCTGCAAAGCTCCACAGCGACAACAATGATCTGTGCTTCTTTTGCATCCAAGCAAATGATCGGCCCTACCGCAGGGCTGGCCGTTGTCATCGGCGCGGACATCGGCACAACGCTGGTCGCGCAAATTTTAACCTTTGACTTATCATGGTTAATGCCAATGCTTTTATTTGTTGGCGTGGCAATGCACCACCGCTACGAGCATAAGGGTCGCAAAAAACATATTGCCCGTGCCTTAATCGGTCTTGGCTTAGTTTTACTGTCTCTGACCATTATAAAAGAGAGCGCCGCACCATTAGGCACATCTGAAATTCTACCCATTATACTTCAACCTCTTGAGAAAGAGCCTTTGCTCGCACTATTAGTTGCGGCATGCCTGACATGGTTACTGCACTCCTCTTTGGCATCGGTGCTTATTATCGCATCATTTACCTCAAGCGGGCTCATCACATTAAAGCTTGGCTTGCTCCTCGTCCTTGGCGCAAACCTCGGTGGAGCGATCATTCCGTTTGTTATGACCTATGCCATGGATACCCGCGCGCGATGGATTACAATCGGCAACATGCTCATGCGCGTCAGCAGCGTCCTGCTGATTATACCGTTCCTTGGCATCTTTATGATGCTGTTCAATAATCTGGAAATCGCCGCCGCGCGTGAGATTATCCACTTCCACACGCTGTTTAATGTGTTGCTGGCTATTATTTTCCTACCGCTGGTCAATAAGGTGTCCATGCTCTGTCAAAAAATCGCGCCTTATGAAGAGGTCGAACAGAATAACGACATCAAACCACTCTACCTTGATGAAACCTCACTTGAATCGCCCACAATCGCCCTAGCCGGCGCAGGGCGGGAAACGTTACGCGTTGCCAACATCGTAGAGAAAATGTTCGCAGACACCATAACCGCCCTCAAAAACGAGGATATGGATATGATTGCACATATAAAAGAAGCTGATGACAGTGTTGATACCCTTCACAACAAGATCAAGCTATACCTCACCCGCGTAAATGAGGAAGCTCTTGACCCGAAAGAATCAGACCGCTTTGTCCAAATCCTGGGCTTCTCAACCAACCTTGAGCATATCGGCGATATCATTGATAAAAGCCTGACCGGGCTGATCGAAACAAAGATTCAGCAGCAAAAGCGCTTCTCCACCGAAGGGTTTAAGGAAATACAGAGTTTCCACCAAACCATCTTGAACAACATGAAAATTGCACAAGCCATCTTCATGTCTGAAGATCCTAAGTTGGCGCGTCAATTGGTAGAAGGTAAAACCAACGTCCGCAAGGCCGCCCAAGAAAGTGCCGAACGCCATTTCCAACGCTTGCGCGAAGGCGTGCCGGAAACCCACCTGACCAGCGCCCTGCACACGGACATCATCCGCGATTTCAAGAGAATCAACAGCTACATTACAACCGTAGCGTACTCAATTCTTGATAACGCAGAAATGCACAAGGACAGCCGCAAAGACAATACGTCAGAAGAGTAGCCGGATTTCAAAAGCCTGAGCGTTTACCTACAGGGGCATTCACAAAGAATACAAAAGCATGTAGTATGATTATGTCTTTTGTATCCCCTACCCAATTGCGTCTCATGCTATATACCCGCCTCACACAAACACTGCTCCTAACATTCGCCTTATGCTTGTGTGCCCTTCCGTCTTTGGCGCAAACTCAATCACAGTCACAATACCCCCCTTGGTTTGGGCAGGAGGATTCCACTTCTGCACAATCAGATCGCGATGCTCAGCGTACAAATGCACTTCCCCGCGCCGACCAACATGATTTTGATTTCGAAGATGGTCTTAATGAAGCAGCGCCGAGCAATCCCCCCTCCACCATCGAGAAAATGTACGCCGCGCGCTTAACCAACCTAACCAATGCACCCGAACAATTCGGATATGACTTATTCAGCCAGAAAGACAACGCCCGACAAACACCAAACGCCCCCATAGGCGCCGTGCAAGATGATTTTGTTCTGGGCAGCGGTGACGAGCTTCTCATCACCTTTACAGGGCAGCGCACAGATCAAAATACATATAAGGTCGATACCAGCGGCATGATCGTCATCAAAGATCTCGCCCCAATTGCCGCCATGGGCAAGACCATCGCTCAATTACGCGAATCACTTGATACGCAACTGGCCTCAATGCCAAATACACAAAGCTACATCTCGCTTTCTGCCGTTCGGCAAATTGGCGTTCTTGTTATCGGGCATGTCAAAAAGCCGGGGCGCAAAACCCTCAACGCCTTCCACAGTGTTCTTGATGCGCTGGATTATGCCGGCGGCATCAATAAGGATGGCTCTCTCAGACAAATTAAGCTGATACGAGGCGGACACACAACGATGATCGACCTTTATGCACTCCTCCTCAACGGTGCGCCGCATATTGATCTGAACCTCAAAGATGGTGATCGCCTTATCATTCCCCCGATCGGCCCCACAGTTGCCATCTCAGGCGCTGTTAAACGCCCCGGCATTTATGAGATCAGAAAAATTACAAAGGGCTTACGCCAATATACAAAGGCAAACAGCGAGAAATTGAATTTGAACGCTATGCTTGGTTTGGCTGGCGGTGTTTTAAGCCCCGGGCAAAATCGATTCGTGATGCTCGCACCGAATGCAAACGGACAAGAAAACGTCACAGAAATACGCAACCATTTTGACAAGGTTTTTGGTGACGGTACAATCTTAAGTGTACCTGCTGGTGAGGCAAAAAGACACGACACTGTGAAGCTGATCGGTCAGACATCAAGGCCCGGATTATACGATTTATCACACAACAAAACGCTCTCCTCTTTGTTACAAAACCAAGACATCTTGGGGAAAGATATTTACCCCCTGATCGGCATCATTGAACGGCATGATTCAGACCAGCTCACGACACAATATATTAGCTTTCCCATCCGATCCGTATTGAAAAAAGAAATAGACCTCAATTTAAAAGACAGTGACGTCATCATAACCCTATCTAATAAAGATATATCAGATGCTTAAACGAAAACAATAAACGAAACACTTAGAAGTGAAAAGAACAACAAATCAGAGGATTTATCGCGCTTTAATATAAAAGACCACCCTGCCCTCATATCGTTCCTGAAGGAACGCTCCATCTCCATTCGTGGCGCCATTAGAAAGCCTGGTTTATACCCTATATCAAGCGGCATTACCCTCGACAATATCCTTGCCGTGGCGGGCGGCCTGACATTAGAGGCTGACACGGATTCCATTGAAATTACATCGGCACATACCCAAGATTTTGGATCGCCTCAGACAGCGAACACGACAAAGAAAAGAACAACGATAAGCTTTAGCAATACAGCGCCCGAAAGCTACATAATTTCAGCGGGTGATTCCGTGCGCATCAATCAGAAATTCAGCAAGATTGATAATAATACTGTCCTGATAATTGGTGAGGTACGCCATCCGGGGGAATATGATCTTCTGGCTGGCGATTATGTGTCTGACTTAATCGAACGCGCCGGAGGGTTAAACCAACAAGCCTATGCACAAGGCGCTATATTCAGCCGCGAATCAGAACGTCGCGCAGAAGAAATAAGGTTTCGTGCCAATGCGCAAGATATGGAGCGCTCCTTGGCAACGGCCATACAGCGCGATAAAAATCCCCCCGATGCCACGCAAATCGAACTGGTAAGGTCCTTGGCCGATGAACTGTCAAATATTGAGGCTGTCGGGCGCATCACGGTTGAAACCAACCCTGACATTCTGGCCGCCAATCCTGAGCAGGACATGCTGCTTGAAAAAGGTGATCGGCTTTATATCCCGAAACGCCCACTAACCGTACGTGTCAGCGGCGAAGTCCTCTCCCCCTCTAACTTACAATTCATATCGGATAAAGACCCGATTGATTACATCCATGAGGCAGGCGGGTTCACATTTCATGCCGATAAGGGACGCACCTTTGTTTTATACCCCAACGGAAGCGCGCAGCCCTTACAGGTAAGCAACTGGAATCACAAACCCATTTTCATCCCACCCGGATCAACCATCATCGTGCCGCGTGACCCCGAACCTTTCAGCTTTATCGAGAGCGCAAAAGAAATTGGTCAAATATTAAGCAATTTGGCTGTAACATCAGTCTTTATTGACGATATCCGTGATTAAGATTTAAATAGAAACCTATGTGCGCACTCAAAAAACATTTTCCGGTCTTTACAATTATCACCATTACCCTGAATAACTTTTCAGGGCTGCAAAAGACATATGAGTCGATTCAAAAACAAACATTCGAAGATTATGAATGGCTCGTCATTGACGGTGGCTCAACTGACGGCACTGTTGACTTCCTGCGTGATAGACGCAGTGCAACGCGCAGTGCGCTTAACCCGTTTCGTTTTATAAGTGGTAAAGATCAAGGGATTTACGATGCCATGAATATCGGCATTGCAGAGGCCAACGGACAATATTTATTGTTCTTAAACGCTGGTGACGCGCTCGCCTCCCCCGATATACTGACGCTCATCCATCCTTTTACCGAAAAAAAACCGCAATTTATTTACGGGGATGCGCTAGAGCCGCGTAAAAACGGACAAACGCCAATCTATAAAAAAGCGCGCCGTTATAAAGATTTGGTCTGGGGCATGATTACCCACCATCAGGCTATGCTTTACCGCAGGCACACCGCCAGAGATTTTAAAATCCATTACAGCCTTCTCTATGACATCGCCTCTGACTATGAATTCACAGTGCGTTTTTTGCTGAAAGCCAAAAAGATTCTTTATATTCCAAAACCAATTTGCATCTTTGAACAGGGGGGCATTTCACAAAAGAATGCCGCGTTAGGACGTAAAGAGCAATATATTATCCGCGAAAATTTAGACATGGTTTCGCAGCCTAAGAACCTATGGATCTTGCTTGTACAGGCGCTTTCATGGCGATTAAGAACGCTCTCACCTTCGCTTTATCGTTCGGTGAAATCCATCATCTTGAATTTTAAAGACCGCAAATAAGCCTTAAGATCACGGCTTAGCAGACGACCGCAATGCCCGCTTGACCATATGGCCATATCGTTTACGACTGCGCGCAAATTGGTATCCACGAACGCCGTCAAGAAAACCCAACTTCACAATATAGGAATAAATGAACGTTAAATAAGGGCGCGAAAACGAGGTGCGCGTAATATTTTTCAGCACTTGGCGTAAACGTACAGGATCAGAAGGAAAAGCATTACGCCTTATCATTTCCGCTTCCCATTGCGCGTAATGTTCGTGCCGCGTTAACCAGTGCGTTTGGTTGTCATACGCATAATGCAACAACGCATGGCGCAACTGCCCGACCATTTCGTGGTGAAGGCCGTCTTTTAAAACAGGTTGGTAATGCCCCTCAATCTCGCCCATACCCGCAATATCCAAATCATCCACCACGGGGAATTCGATTTTTCGTTTATCAAATAAAGCGAGCTTGTTATTCATCAAACCATGTTTCAGAACCCTGCCCGTCCAGACATATTGCCCTTTGACAAAATAGCCGGCGCAGCGCGGCTCCCCCTCAAACAAAGTGCGGATTTCCTGAATGGCATCAAATGGTAAGACCTCATCCGCATCGACCCACAGCACCCAATCATGCTTGATTTTCAACATATTAAGGCACCATTGCCGTTTTTTCGGATAACGCCCATCCCATTGAAATAAAACAACATCTGCACCTGCCTCACGCGCGCATTCAACCGTTTTATCCTGACTGTGGGAATCGATGACAATCACCTCATCAAAGGCAGAAAGCGCCTTCACGCAGCGCTCAATATGGCGCTCCTCATTCTTTGTCGTCACAAGAACGGAGACAGGTATTTTAGGCATGATGTCTAAGCCCATACGTCACAAACCCGAACAATAACCCGATAAGAATAAACACCGAATAAATAACATAAGGGTCAGGCCAGCGCGGCCTTGCAGAAACATAGGCAGGCTCAATGACGCTCGCGGCGTATGGCTGATCGAGTGACACCATCATTTTAAGGCGCTCTTGCTCCATCAATAATCCGGCTAATGTGCGCCTATGATCGGGATTGGTGGTTTTTACGATAGAGGCATTTAAATAATCAATACGCTGATTCGTTTCCACCAAAATCCGCGCGCGGATCATCTCATCGGTTATACGGTGAACGCGCTTGATCAAATCAACCGCGAATAATTTATCAGTGTGCATATAGGTCAAGCGTCTGAGCGGCGTTCCGCTAATCGGCTCTAACCGTACTTTCTTTTTCAGATATTCAGACAGACTTTGAGCATCCCAATGGGTGCGCCCTTCTGAAAACGTAAATGCGCGATCAAGCGCAAACGCGGCAACGATATCTTTATCCTGCACAAGGAAAGACGCCACCGACGTACCATCATAAATATTCTCAAACCTTAAAAACGCCGCGTTACTTTGAAAGTCGCCTTGTTGCGTTTGTATTGTCCCCTCCGGCGTTTTAGCGCCCTCGCTTAACGCGCTGCCCATAGGGCTTGCAGGGGCAATAATCATTTCTGCCTGATAAAAATTATGCGACAGGGATAGGAAGATAAAAGCCGCCAGAACCATCATCACAGCAAAGCCGAGCATAAAGAACTTCGCCGCCCAGATATCGCGCAAAACATCATAAAGTGTTTTTTCAGCCATCAATTGATTTTCAGGGGGGCGTGCAACCATCATGCATCATCATACGTAAATATCTGATTTTACAAAAGACCAAAAATGTCATGCACCAAGATCATTCTTCACAACATCCCAAGCTTTCTCCATCCATGCATCAATGGATTGCTTCGGTGTAAAAACCTCGCGCGCCTGCACCGCGCCGCGGTGGGCTTCGAACCACGCTTCGCCGCTGTCTCTGTATTTTTTAATCGCCGCCACCAGTGCATCGGCATTCCCCTGCGGCACAACGCAACCCGTTTTAAAATCACGGATAACTTTCGCCGTTTCAGATTGCTCCGACCCGATCAAAATACAAGGCCGCGCCACAGCCAAAGCCGCATAGAGCTTGCTTGGCACAACAAAGCCTGCCGCCTCTTCCTTCAGCGAAATTAAATGCACATCACCGCTTTCAAGGATATCGCGCAACTGGGAAATGGGCTGGTACGGCAAAAGGCGAATATTATCAAGCCCACGGTCAGAGCGTTCCTTCGCAATATAATCAAAACGTTTTCCATCACCAACGAACACAAACTCAACATCGCTGTCTTGTTCTTCCAATTTTTGCGCGGCGTCTAGTATGGCATCAATGGGGTGCGCCAAACCGATATTGCCTGCATATAAGATACGAAACCGTTGTTTGGTTTTAAGCTGCTTTTCAAAAGGGCGTAGCCCGTCAACATCGGGCTTTTCATACGGAACGCCTTCCATATCAATCATTTCAGGGTCTGTCAGTTCAAGATCAGGCCAATTGGGAACCATCGCAACGCGCCTGGCATCCAAACCGTCTTTCGTCAGATATTTGGCCATACACCGCCCGCTTACGATGACTTTGTCACATTTTTTCATGGCTTTGCGCCGTAGGGACACAAACAAATTCATCAGAAAGTCAGGCATCTCCATATCCAAGGCAGGCATAACCTCCGGATATAGATCATGACACCAATTGATATGACGGCACTTTTTATATTTTGCGACAATGTAGCCAGCATAAACCAGCATCGGCGGATCGCTCATCGTCACAACAATGTGACGGCGCTTTAGACGAAGGGCGAGATACAACATCTTCACCCAAACCCATATATAAGACAGCGCGCCGCTTGGTTTCTCCGCGCCTTTTACGCGGATGATACGGATACCCGATTCGCGTGTTTCCCCTGCAACAGGCCCCGATGAAATCACGGTGACATGCCAGCCTTCATGCGCAAAAGACTTCGCCAAATCCTTTAAGACACGCCCCGTTGCCCCGCGCACAGGCGGGTAGACTCTGTTCATAAACAATATTGTTGGTCTACGCATATAAGGATCTTTAAGTCTGAACTGATTCGGATTGTCTTGAGTATACCAGAGAGCTTGAAATCATCAAAAGCACCAAACCAAAATCTAAGGATTTAAAGCTGGCATAGAGGGTTAAATCGATCAAAATCGGGGCTGCTAAGGCCAAACCAATCACAGGATTCTTGATAATGACGCGCGATAATCGCTCCAAAAGCCCCGCTATATAAGAGATACATAAAATAACTCCGATAAGGCCCGTTTTCAAAAAGATGCTGGAAAAAAAATTATGTGTAAAATTCACATTCAAGCCGCCAACCGCCGGAGAATTGAAATGCCCACCCCAACCGATGCCAAATAAAAACGTCATAGGATCGTACGTCATGACCGACCACACGGCTTCGAATTCCTGCGGACGCATATTTAACCCGACGCTTTGCGTTTTATCCCACAACGCCATAAAGATCGCGGCAAAAGATAAATTGAGAATCGCCGCAACGATCACCAACATGAACAAAGCATTCGTGCCGCGCACTGGCATCTTGTATATAAAGAACCCCTGTATCAGGAGCACATAAAGCGCCACAGCGCCAAGGCTGGCGCGCTGCACCGTTATCACCATCGCGGCAATCGGAACCAGCGCAAACATAAGCAACGCGCAGAACACAGCCGTATTTTTAAGTGTCAGCCCACGCATCATAACGGCCAAACCCGTTCCGATCAGAAACAAGGCAGTAAACAGAACCGTTGGCATATTTTCAAGATACAGGCGCTCATCCGTGCACCAAATATGACAGCCCATAACGTTATGCATCAGGATAGAGCGGAAAGAAAACAACATACCGATCATCAGAATAACAAATAATGTGCTGCGGAAATAGTAAGGCCGCGCACGCATTAATGGCAATAAAAACAACGGCATAAACAAAAACAGGAACGGCATGATATCGCGCACGACTTCTCTGACATCATGCCCTGAAAAGACGCCGATAAGACAGGGGATCGTCAGTCCGTAAAGCAGAAAAACCTGCCCCGCGCTTTTCCAAAAACGCCTGTGAGAACGCTGGAACAAAACATCGCGGGCGCGGCCAATCCCCACCGATAGGCACAATAATGCCCCAACGCTAATCTCAACAATGCTGAGATGCTCGGGCGTGGGTGATCCGAATAATCCATATAACAGGCAGGCAAAAAACAGGCATATCGCGCGGTAGTCGTAGGAATCAATATTGAGCGGTATTTGTATAGGCGGTCTATAGGATGCAAAGCGAAGCGCAAATGACATATCGCCTTATGCCCCCATCAATATTTTCCGCCACATATTGAGGGCTACGATGATCATGAAAACAGAAAAGGTAATCTTCAATCGTCTGACGCTGATTTTATGCGCGGCCTTTGCGCCCAAAGGTGCGATCAACACACTCACGGGAATAATACAGATCCACGCAAGCATATTCACATACCCCAGTGAATATGGCGGTAAGTTATCAAGCCCCCATCCAATCACTATATAACCAATCGTTGCGGGAATAGAAATCACCAGACCAAGCGCAGAGGCCGTCCCCACCGCGCGGTGCATCGATACACCATGCATACTCATATAAGGAACGCTCAGCGTTGCGCCGCCAATACCGATCAATGCAGAAATTCCGCCGATAACAACACCGGCAAAGGTTGTCTTGGGTTGTTTTGGCGGCGCGCCCTCGGCTTGGAACCGCGCGCGTCCTAATATCATAATAAAAGCCAGAAGCAATACAGCCGTCGCAAAAATCATGCGCATGGTCTGACCGTCGAGGCCCTTTGCGATCCATGTTGAAATCAAAACACCGATGACAATCCCGATTCCAATGGCCTTGAGCAATTCAAAATCAACGCTGCCTTTTTTATAATGGGAAAAGGCCGAGGAAGAGCCTGTCGGCACAATAATCGCCAGCGACGTCGCCACAGACAGATGCATAAGATAAGATGGATCAAAGCCGTAATTGGGTTGCAAGCTACTGAAAACATAGTAAAGACCGGGAACAAGAACAATGCCGCCGCCCACCCCCAAAAGCCCCGCCATGAAGCCTGCAACTGCCCCAAGGGACATCAATAATAAAACAAGCGGGAGTATATCAAATACATGTTCCATGCAGCGAGTGTAGCAGATTTATTATTTTTGAAAATGCCCGCAAACAAAAAAGGCGTCTTTAATGAACGCCTTTTATTTTCACAATATATGAAGATATCCTACCGATTAGGATCATTAAACAAACGTTTGGGCTTTTTAAGCTTGGTATTTGTTTCTGTCGATTCTTTGGAGGTTACGTACAGCTTCTTTTTGCCGCTGCCACTCGCACTATAAGTCTTCTTACGATGGCTCGTTCCACCATTCAGAGCTTGCTCTTTCTTCTGTTGCGCGGCGAGCTCTTCGGCTTGTTTCTTCTGCTGATATTCTGACAATGTGTTCTGATATTCTTTGTCCGCTTTCATTTGTGCGGTCTGAACCTCTTTAAACACCGTGGTTATGTGGGCTGCCGTTATTTTGCGCGTGTCATATTCGACTTGCAATGCATGCTCAATATCAGCTTGACGATTAGCCAAGGCCGACGGCGACATCAAGCCCCATAATTTAGAACTATGCTGTCCGCTCACTTCGACTTTTTGATAGCCCTGCAATGTTTGCTTCAGGCCGCCATTCTTCGATGTATTATAGGCTGGTGGTGTCGTTGTATTGTACAGCGTTACATTTCCACTCGTAGAAGATTTCGACTTGTTATAGTAATAAGTCTTACCGCCTGAATTGCTTTTCTTCTGCGAATTCCATAGCTCTGTCGCATATGACGCGACAAAAGGCTGCGCTGTCGTCAACGTCAGAAACAAAGTAAACAATGTGCATAAAACGGGGTGTTTCATCTTTTATCTCACCAAATAGATACATAACCTTCAGTGACAGTTTAACAGGTATTCCCTCCACTATGCAAAATAGAAATGTGGATTCTTTGTGACAACGCAGCAAAATTAAGCGATTTTTAATGTTTTGGGGTAATTATAAACATACTTATGGAAACTATATGCGTAAGCACTAAGCACGGTTCGCCGTTGTGACTTTTGGAGTAAGAGTATGCTGATTAATGTTAAAGAATTTTTAGATCACGCCGATGTGCAGGAATCCCTTTATCCGGGGAAGCGAATCGTCAAACCCTGCAAGCAAATCGGGCAATATAAAAATCATTGTGTTGTCATTGATTGGCGCGATCCTGAAACCATCAATATTGATGTCAGACCCGGTTTAAGCGGGAAATTACTTGCACCCGAGGTCATGAAGGAATACCCCGTTTGTTTCCAAATGCCGACCAAAGTTAAAATCAAAGTCATGAATGATAATGATGATTCGAAAGACGATGATGACGATGAAAAAGGCTCTAAGGGCAAGAGCGGCGGTGGCGGTAAAAAACCGGCGCAAAAGAAAAAGCTCGAAGATATAGAAGTGATTGCCGCACGTTTCGGCAACAGCGCAGAAGGTAAAATCCCCCTGCTCGGTGAGATTAAAGAAATGATGGTGATGGGCGTAGAGATCGCCAAAGAAGCCTTCACCAATGCCTTTACAGAACTTACCAATCAAATCAGTCATGCCAAAATTTCTGCGACAGAGATACTGTCCAAGGCCGCCGACATCGTGACACGCGTACAGCCACCGGGCTTTATGAAGCCCACAGGTGACGAAACGGCGAACTATAAATATGACCGTGATAAAAACGCGAATATCGGATTCAGGATGAGTTTTAACTGAATATTTTCCTCTATCGAATTTACAAAAAGGCCGCGTCACCGTGGCTTTTTTTATGCCTCCGCATTGTTTAAGCACAATGCATTAACGCTTGCCTGTACGCGCAAATCTCATTAGTGATATTGTTCAGATAAAAGGAGCACACGCATCATGGGTGACGGCAAAGACAACAAAAACGATAGCACCGAAGATGAAGGTAAAATCATTTACTTCCCCGAACGTGATCAGCGCGCCCAACTGGCAAAACGCAAAAAGCGCGAAGAAAAAGAATCTAATAAAGAAGACAAAGAGCGCGAGCGGATCGAAGAAGAATACCGCCGCCAATACCAACAAGAACGTGCGGCGCGGGCGCGCCTACAGGGCAAAATCGCACAAGTCAGCGCATCAGGTAAGCAGCCTTTCATCAATTGGGATCGCATCCCGCCCTTTACACGCACCATTATTGCCGTTTTCCTGATTGTGCATCTTGCCACGTCATTTTTAATCACTGATATTGAGCGCGCGTCGCTTGTTATGCATTTTGGCTTTGTTCCGGCCTACTACACAGGCGTGCTGCCATGGAATTGGAGCGCACTGGCCGCCCCTTTCACAACCTTGTTTTTGCATGGTGGCTGGATGCATCTTTTGGTCAACAGCATTATGATGATGGCCATGGGCGTGTTCTTTGAGCGACAATTCGGTGCGAAACGTACGCTGTTATTCTTCTTGCTATGCGGTATGGCGGGGAATTTGGTTTATTTCATCCTTAACCCTGCTTTGACCACGCCGGTTATCGGGGCGTCAGGGGCCATCAGTGGCCTGTTTGGTGCGACAATGTTGATGATGACCTCCAGTGGCCTTGCAGGGCCTGAGGCGCAGAAACGCGGGCCTGCCCCCTTCATATTGCTATGGATTTCAATCATCGTTGTGTTTGGTATGCTCAGCGAAGATACAGCATGGCAATCGCACCTTGGTGGGTTTCTTGGTGGACTTGGGTTCTTTCACCTTTGGCGTACTGGCAAAGTACGATTTTAAACGCGCCCATTACGGCCGTAGAGGGCAACCGGTAAATGCCGCGCCCTACTTCGCCACCTCAAGCAATGGCGCTGTCATATGATACGGTGTCGCCAATAGCGTCTGATTTACAGAGCGCCCTTGCGGGAAGTCCCAAATAATTGTGTTGAACAAGCCCTGATCGGAAATTGGTGTCCATTCATCATAGATGCGTCCGGTCTCAGAACATATCCATACACGCTCACGCGGCGCATCTGTTGCTTTTTCCAACCAAACACGCACCGCTGCGTCGTCATGGGTGGCACGTTCTTCCAATCGTGCCCAAATTTTATAGAGATGAACATTCGGACGAATCGTTTCGGCCTTTTCCAAATGCTTTCTCGCCTCGCCCCACAGGCCTTCCTGAATCAAGATGTTCGCCACTGCCAACAACCCTTCAACACTTTCAGGATTAAAACTCAAAAGCTTCTCGAACCAGCGCACGCGCATCATCGGATCACTATCCTTAGGCGGTTGGTAGGCCTCTGCCCATAATGCAACCAAGCCTGGGTGGGGATTACGTTTCCACGTTTTTTCAATCAAGGAAATCGCGGCCTTATGTTTGCCGCGTTCGATATACATTTGCCCCAAACGAAGTGCTGTTGGCAAAAACTTATTATCAAATTTATACGCCTTGTTCAGCGCGCGGAAGAAAAACTCCTCCTGCCCTGCCGCTTTAAATTCTTCGGCTTCCGCCAAAAGCATCGCAACACGGTCACTCTGCGCTTTACCTGCTGTAATCGCTCCGGCTTTTTCGGTGCGGTATAGTATTTTTCTGGCGGAATCCCAATGACGCGCTTTGATCTCCAAATCATACACAATACATAAAATCCAGCCCTGCTTGGGATAATCACTCAACGCGCGGTGCCCTAATTCAAGCGCCCCGACATAATCGCCATGATCCAACGCCGATTGTAACAAACCGCGTACACCCATAAAGGATGAATCCTTGTTATCCATCAAAGCAATAAAGGCGCGTGATGCTTCAAGCTCATCGCCTTTTAGCCTCGCGGCTTGTGCCTCTAATAATGTGGGGAGCGGGTTATCATTGCTCAAAAACTGGCGCGCACGATGTGCCTGATAGGCCGCCGCCTTGGCGTCCCCCGCAGCAACCGCCGTCAAACCAATGGTTAAAGCCTTAAAGCCCTTATCCTTATTGGTCATGTCACGATAGCGCACAAGGTTTTTAGGCAAGTCCATGGCGCCTTTAACAATCGAAAAGATAACAATGCCTGTGACAACAAGCAAAAGAAGTGCAACCAAGAAAAACCCAATCTGAAACTCGAGGTTATACTCAAGCCAGTCAATTTTGATTTTTCCGGGATGTTCTGCCACCCAAACAACAACGGCAACAATAATACTAATTTTGACAAGTGTCCAAAGTGCGCGAATCATGATCTTCCTTTTCCTAAAGGTTGTGCGTAAGTACTTTTACCAAGAAACAAAGAATAGCCCTAACTAATTCCTGCTTTCTTTTAAGCCGCCCGATTTTCCGAGATGCGAACTGCCGCCGAGAAGATCACTACCAAAATTCTGTTCCATGGCTTTGTCGATCAAATGATCCAGCTCTCTTGAGCTAATCAATTTTTCGACCTCATTGATCCATGGACGTAAAGGTTCTAATTCTTTCGCCTTTAGCTTTTTCCGAACAAGATTTAACGCCTCTTGCCAATTGTCATTATTGATCAAATGTTCGGCCTCGTTCAACGTCGCTTGCGTTTCAGTACCCGTTACCAATTCATCGTCTTTCTCAATTTTAAGAATTTCATTGAATTTAGCGGAAAGCTTTTCACTGACAGAGACATCCTCGCCGCGCAAAGATGCCGCAACCGCATCACCGGCAACAGTTTGAAACTCTACTCTCAAACCACCGGGGGTTAAGATACCGCTTTTTGAATATGGCGCCAGCTTGTCTATAGAATTATAAAGCTGCGTATTATCCTTACCGACCATATTTTTAAGCAAAACCAAATCGCCATCAAAATCCTTATCGCCTCTGTTCAATGCGGAGCGCACCTGTGTCATCGCCAGCAACATCGCCGCCGCCTTCAACTCATCCTTTGGTACGCTGTTCAAACTTTCTTGAAGCGCCGCATTTTTCTGACGCGCCGAATCAATCATGGCATTAACCTGAGTTTCGCTTTTGCCTTCCACACTTGAGAAGATCGGAAGCAAAGCCGCAACCGAACTATCCAGCGTCTTTTCACCCATTAGGCTGTTCCGCATCTCATCGAAACGTCCTTTCAAGGCATAAATGCCGCTTTCGCCGCCAATCTCGGAAACATAAGTCTGCAACTGCGTCACGCGCTCATTCAAACCTGATTCTGTCGTTAAATCATGGGAAATGGCCTTAACCGTGTTGACGGTGCTATTCACTGATTGCTTAGCATGCGCTGCCTGCTCCTTTAATAGCTCCAACTCTTCTGCCCAGTTTTCAGGGACCAACCCTTTGAAAGAGGATTGATCTTTCTTTAAATCAGAAAGCCTGCCCTCCAACTCTGCAATGCGCGCTTCACGTTTTTCGATTTTATCGTATTTTGGCTTCACGATGCCTATAACAGCGGCCAAAACAACCAATATGATCACACTTGCAATCGCGACGCTGCGTTTAACGGCGTTGTGTTGTATGTTCACGGCAATTTCTGTGTAATCTTGATTTACTGGTTTCGATGACGTTTTGTTTACGGCTGTAAACTCGTCCTTCTTTACAACAATGACTTTACTATCCTGTGCCTGCGCGTCGATATCATTGCGATCATCTTCATCATCAACAATATCGCCTGTTACAACATCCGCAGAGTCGTCTGCACTGTCTTGTGCGCCGTCGTTATCTGTTGCGTCTGTATTATGATCCGCGTTTGAGGAAACAGGCTCCGCCGCGCTACCACCTATAAAGGCTGAAAGATCAACACCATGTTTTTGTGCTGCTTGTATGATCAGGGCTGTGCGCGTTGCAGGAATAACACCGCGTTTCTTCCAGCCTTGTATGGTCGTCACAGCCACATTAATTTTAGAGGACATTGGTCGTATGCCACCAAATTTTTCAATAATATCTGCCGCATTCTCTATCGGTTGCTTATCCGTTTTGCTCATCTTACGTGTTCCTTATAATTTGCTGCATCTATATTCATAACACATACAAGGCCAATTAAACAAAATTCAATGCCAGCCCGTACGTGATCATTTCGCAGGGCTTACCCTGCTATTTTTCAGAGAAGTATTTCTCTACCGCATCCAGCATACCTGCCCTATCAGGGCGCGCGGACACAATCACTTTATCTCTGTTAAAAAACGTATGCATATACTCTACCACGGGCGGGCTGATACACAAGATATGAATCTGCGCAGCATCCACAGAATTTTCTGCGCTTTCCTTTTCCCAGTTCTGTAAAACACGTACAAAAACCTCTGCTGTACGTTTGGAGAAAAGCGTCAAAAGAACGGTTTCTTTGCGCTGAAACATCTCCAGACATCGGGGCGATAAATGATCAACCGGCGTTGCGCTATAACAAACGACGTCCTCAATACTTAAACCTGCTTTTTGGGTGCGCTGTTTGATGTCACACATAATGTCGCGGCCACGTAAATATAATAAGTGTGCCTGCGCATGGTTGCCCGTCACTATTTTATGGATAAGCTCCTCCGCCGTGTCCGCACATAATGAGATATTGGCCGCGCCGGCTTTCTGTAATTTCTCCGCGGTTTTTTCTCCAACGCAATAAAAGGGCTTATCCAAAAACGCGCGATTCTTCAAAAGGGTCGGGAGTGCATTTGCGCTTGTTACGATCACACCGTCATAGTGATCCGCATCTTTTAAACCCACATCATTATGCTCAATATGTAACAGCGGCTCCAAAACCACATCATCAGCGCTGACCTGTGCGAGGCGCTCTAAAATACGCGCTGCAAAATCCTGCGCTTGATCTATTGGTCGTGTGATGAGTATTTTGGTCACGCTAATTGGCCTTTATTGGTTAATCACATGAGCAGGAACAACCGATTTCAAAAGCATACCAACCTCTTGCCCAATTGTGACAGCATCTTCGAGATCATTGATCTTCACGCGCACATCTTCGCACCACATCTCTGCACCATCAGGGGAGACAACGCGCACCTGCAACGACAACATACCATCCTCCAACGTTGCTATGACCCCCACGGGCGTATGACACGTGCCATTAAGAGCATGCAGCACCGCCCGCTCGCATGACACACAAACATATGTATCAAAACAAGAAAATTGGCTAAAAAAGGATAACTTCTTACAATCTCCTTGTCGCATCTCTATACCAACAGCCCCCTGCCCGACCGCAGGCAACATATCATCCACATCCATGATCGAGCGCACTTCATGGGACATGCCCAACCTACTCAAACCTGCAACGGCCAGAAAGGTTGCATCAACCTGCCCCGCACGTAGCTTCTCAATACGTGTCTCAACATTACCGCGAAACGGCACGATTTTTAAGTCCGGACGCTTATTAAGCAAGAATGCCTGACGGCGGACACTTGCCGTGCCTACGACAGAACCCACTGGTAGGTCATGTATATTTTGGCTGTTATTGGATAAATATGCATCCCTAACGTCCGCGCGGGGCAACATAAAGGGAATAACCAAACCATCAGGCAATGCGGTCTCCATATCCTTCATGGAGTGAACGGCGATATCAATACCGCCTGCCAAAAGTGACTCTTCCAGCTCTTTTGCAAACTGAGCTTTGCCCCCCTCCAATGCATCAAGGCGCTCCTCACCATCCTCAGGTCGCCAATCACCGGAAGTCTTTATGACACGTATAGTTACGTCTATATTTTGACCGATATTGTCTATTTCTGATTTGACTTTATTCGCCTGCCACAACGCCAACGGTGAACCACGCGTTCCGATTACGATTTTTTCAGGATATTTATATTCCAGTTTGACACTCATCTTCTACAGCTTTATCTCTTACGTATGATCGTTTTGGGCATTGAAACCAGCTGTGATGAAACAGCCGCTGCAATTGTCACCGACACTAGAGAAATACGCTCTAATGTCGTGCTGAGTCAACTGCAACAACACGCCGTTTATGGTGGCGTTGTGCCTGAGATTGCCGCGAGAGAACATCTGAAACATATCGATAAAGTGATTCAAGCCGCGCTGAGCGATGCCAACGTGACATTTGATGATCTGGACGGTGTTGCCGCAACCTGCGGTCCTGGCCTTATTGGCGGCGTTATGGTGGGCATGATGAGCGCCAAGACCATTGCCACAATCAAAGACATTCCGTTTATCGGCGTAAACCATCTGGAGGGGCATATCCTGACCGCCCGCCTGACAGATCATACGGCCTTCCCCTATCTGGTTTTGCTGGTATCGGGTGGACACACACAAATTCTAGTCGCCGAAGGGCTGGGGCGTTACAAACGTTGGGGCACGACGCTTGATGATGCCGCCGGTGAATGTTTTGACAAAAGCGCCAAGCTTATGGGGCTGCCCTATCCGGGTGGACCGAATATCGAAAAGATCGCCGCGCAATGCACCGATACAAAGGCCGCAATCGAGCGCTTCCCTCTGCCCAGCCCGATGAATGGGCGTAAAAATTGCGACTTTTCATTCTCCGGCCTTAAAACCGCGGTGCGTGTGCATGTGGATAAGCTGCCCGCTGGTGATCTTGAAAAAGACGACGTAGCCCAACTCTCATATGCTATGCAGTCTAAAATGGCCGAAATATTGGCCGATAGGTGCGGGGGCGCTATGGCGCGGTTTTTAAAGGAATATGGCGATCAAACAGATACGCCAACACTGGTGGTGTGCGGCGGTGTGGCGGCTAACCGAGCTATTGCAGGGGCGCTTACATCACTCGCGGCGCACTATGACATGACATTAAACACCCCGCCCCTATCGCTTTCGGGGGATAACGGTGCCATGATCGCGTGGGCAGGTTTAGAACGATTAAATCAAGGGCAGAGCGATGCACTAGACTTCAAAGCGCAACCACGCTGGCCGCTTGATCCAAACGCCGCGCCGCGTCATGGTGCAGGCGTAAAAGCATAAAAAAGGAAACGACCAATGGAAACTATCAGTGTAATCGGCGCAGGCGCATGGGGAACAGCTTTGGCACAGACCATTGCCTTTCAGGGGCAGCCTGTATGCCTATGGGCGCGCAAACCCGAATTGGCTGATGAAATCAACACAGCGCACACAAACAGCCGATACCTAAACGGCGTTGCGCTTAGCCCCCACATCAAGGCCACCAGTGATCTGAATACAGCCGCCCAAAGCAGTATCTTATTTATGGTCACACCGGCGCAATCCATGCGCTTTGTTTTGGCCGAAATTGGTAATGCTATCCGCCCTGACCACAGGCTGGTCTTATGTTCCAAGGGGATAGAGATGGGCACGTGCCTTCTGATGAGTGACGTGGCAAAAGGCTTGCTCCCCAAAACACCGATTGCCATTTTAACAGGTCCTAACTTCGCCCATGAAATTGCGCGCGCAAAGCCCGCAGCCACAACATTGGCTTGCCCGGATGACGCGATGGGCAAGACCCTGCAAAATATTTTGGCCAGCCCGCATTTTCGCCCCTATTTATCCAACGATAAAATCGGCGCGCAGCTTGCAGGGGCTTTGAAGAACGTCATCGCCATCGCCTGCGGCATTGCAAAAGGGCTAGATATGGGCGAAAGCGCCCGTGCAAGCCTTGTCACCAGAGGCTTGGCCGAAATATCCCGATTAGGCGTCGCCATGGGCGCGCAGCAAGACACCTTTATGGGGCTGTGCGGCGTTGGTGATTTAATGCTGACATGCTCATCCGAACAATCCCGTAACTTTTCGCTCGGCTTTGCCTTGGGGCAAGGTCAGACATTGGCAGAGATCATGAGCAGTCGCCAATCTGTAACCGAAGGGGTGCACACAGCCAAATCGGCTATAAAGTTAGCCGAAAAATATGACGTAGAAATGCCCATCTGTCTGGCTGTTCATAAATGTCTAAACGAAGGCTTATCCCTTGACGAAGTCTTGCAGGAGATGTTGAATCGTCCTATTGGGCATGAATAACGGAAAGGCTTCGTCATGAGCGATGTTTTCAAACCTTCGGATGATATCAAAAGACGCGCACATTTTTCTTTCGACGATTACAAGGCCACGTATAAGGAATCGATTACCGACCCGAATGCGTTCTGGGCCACGCAAGCCGAACGCCTTGACTGGTTTGAAAAACCCACAATCATCAAAAATGTAAGCTTTGAAAGCCCCGTTTCCATTAAATGGTACGAAGATGGCATTTTAAACGCCTGCTATAACTGCGTTGACCGCCATTTGCCCGATAAAATGACATCAACGGCGCTGATTTTTGAAGGGAACAACCCTGAAGAGTCCAGAAAAATCACCTATGGAGAACTCAAAGAAGAAGTATGCAAGGTTGCCAACGCCCTGAAGGAACGCGGCGTGAAAAAAGGCGACCGCGTTACAATTTATATGCCTATGGTCGTGGAAACAGTCTATGCCATATTGGCCTGCGCGCGCATTGGTGCCATCCATTCAGTTGTCTTTGGCGGATTTTCGCCCGAGAGCTTGAAAAAGCGTATTCTGGATTGCCAATCCAACATTGTTATCACCTCTGACGAAGCCTATCGCAGCAACAAAACCATCCCACTGAAACACAACACAGACGAAGCGGTTAAAGCCTGCCTGAATGTGCATACTGTGATTGTGCTTAAACGTACAGGCGCGGATGTTGCGTGGAACGAAAAGCATGATGTCTGGTGGCACGATATTGTTGAATCACAAGATAGTGAATGCCCGTGTGAGCCGATGAACGCCGAAGATCCACTCTTTATCCTGTATACATCCGGCTCAACAGGCCAGCCTAAAGGCGTGATGCACACCACAGGCGGGTATATGGTTTATACAAACCTGACCTTTGAAACTGTGTTTGATTACCACGCAGGCGAAGTTTATTGGTGCTCTGCCGATGTTGGCTGGATTACCGGACATTCCTATATCATTTATGGCCCGCTATCGAACGGGGCAATCTCTTTGATTTTCGAAGGCGTTCCGAACTATCCCGATGCGTCGCGCTTTTGGCAAATTATCGACAAGCATCAGGTCAGCATTTTCTATACCGCACCGACTGCGATACGCTCTTTGTTGGCAGCAGGCGATGACAAGGTCACATGCACCAGCCGTAAATCATTGCGCGTTCTCGGCACTGTCGGGGAGCCCATCAATAAAGAAGCATGGGAATGGTATCACGATGTCGTCGGGGGCAAGCGATGCCCGATTATTGACACATGGTGGCAAACTGAAACCGGCGGGCACATGCTGACCCCTCTGGTCACTTTCCCTCTCAAGCCCGGATCGGCGACACTTCCGTTTTTCGGTGTCCAGCCTGTTTTGCTGGATCAGGATGGTAAAGTCGCCAGCGGCGCGGCAGAAGGTGTTTTGTGCTTCAAAGATTCATGGCCGGGGCAAATGCGCGGCATTTACAATGACCCGCAGCGCTTCGAGCAAACGTATTTTGCCGATTACCCCGGATATTATTTCAGCGGCGACGGTGCGCGGCGTGATGAAGATGGCTATTACTGGATTACAGGGCGCACTGATGACGTTTTGAATATTTCTGGGCACCGTATGGGCACTGCCGAGATTGAAAACGCCATAGACGAACATACGGACGTTGCAGAAAGTGCCGTTGTCGGCATACCGCATGACATTAAGGGGCAAGCTATTTTCGCCTATGTCACGTTGAAAAACACACATAAGGGCGATGAAGCGAGCACAAAAGCCGAAATCATCCAGACGGTACGCGATATGATTGGGCCGATTGCCAAACCCGATATCATAATGTTCACGCCTGCCCTGCCCAAAACGCGTTCAGGTAAAATCATGCGCCGCATTTTGCGCAAGATCGCCGCAGGTCAATATGATGATTTGGGCGATATCTCAACACTGGCAGATCCAAGTGTCGTCGATGATTTAATCACACGCAGAAAATCCATATAACACATAACCCAAGGACGAAAAATATATGAGTGACACCCCAAATATTGCCGCAAAAAACCCGATAGGTGTTGATCTGGAAGAAGGAAAAGATTATTGGTTTTGCACATGCGGTCGATCAGATAAGCAGCCCTTTTGTGACGGTTCACACAAAGGAACGTCCTTTACATCACAGAAATTTACAGCGGTGAAAACGGGGAAAGCATGGCTCTGCCAATGCAAACATTCAGGTAACGCCCCATTTTGTGACGGGACGCACTCTAAGATATAAAAAGCGTCTGATGATTACATCATGCCAACGGCTGATTTATAAAGATCCAGCAATTGCTCTGACTCACGGCGTTTTTCTGAATCCATTTTACGCAAAGCAATCACTTTACGCATCGTCTTAACATCAAAACCAACGCCTTTGGCTTCGGCGTAAACTTCTTTGATGTCTTCCATCAATGCCGCTTTTTCTTCTTCCAGACGTTCTACTCTTTCAAGAAAACTGGCCAATCTCTGCCCTGCGACACCGCCGACATCTTTGGTTTCGGCTTGCTGTTCTTCACTTGCGCCTGACACAGGGAAACTCGCGACATTTTCAGTCATATTTATTGCTCCTTAGATAAATGATTCGTGGATGAATTGTACTGTATTGTTCAAAGAAGAAAACGCAAAGAATACAAAAATATTCATTCGCGCCCCTTTTCGTACAACATCATGGCTTTTTGTTTTTAACGTCCCATGTTTCGATCAAAATGCCATGTTCGTTATTCGCACCTTTGACACGCCCAAGCTGCATCGTCACAGTAAATTCCTGCGTGATGGTATCGCCATCTTTTGCATGCGTATATTTTTTCAGACCGCTATCAAAATAAGTGATTAAAACACCGACTTTGAAAAGCCAAAGATAGCGCCCGTCAACAGGCCCCTCATTCACAATAACAGGATATTCCTGAATAATGCCGGTGACGTTATAACGCCCGGTCTTTAGGGTTTTTAGAATATTCTTATCATGCAAAAACTGAACATATTCATCCGTGCCGCCCTTACTGAAACTCACGATCTTCTTTGAATATTCCTGCTCATAGGTTGACGCTTTGTATGTCAATAATAGTGGGACGGTATCTTGTACCCACTGCGTGATAACAGAATTCGGGCGATGGCGTTGATCCAACGGGATTGAATCATCAGGGTTACCCTGACTGTCTAAATCATCGACCACAGCATTTTCATCTGCAAAAGGTGCTCTTAATGTTTCCGAAGGATCAGGACCCGTTTCAGTCTGCGGAAACAGGAAATCTAACCACCCCGCATTGGCTTCGGGCATAAAACTGACAACCCCCAATATAATAAAAAGGGAAGATAAAACCTGTTTTCTTAATTTCATTGTTGTTCGAATCCTTCAAATATTCATATTCACATACGATTGCAGCACAGAATATCGGCTTTTGTCTACTTCTATGTCGTAAAAAAGCCGTAAAATATGTTTATGGCTTTGTGTCATAAAAAATGTTGGTGTTTATTGTTACGATGGTCTAACTAATTAAATTATGGCTTCTAAAGAAAAATCACTGGAAAAAAACACTCTTGGCGGACGTATGGCGCGCTATAGCCGCGTATCGGGCACAATGGCCAATCTGGCGATGAAGCTGGCCGGAGAAAAATATCTCGGACTGGATATTGACCGCTCAGAACATGCGGGAGCATTGATGAAATCATTGGGCAATTTAAAAGGCCCGTTGATGAAAGTCGGGCAAATCCTGTCCACAATCCCCGAAGCCCTGCCCAATGAATACGCAACTGAATTTCAACAATTACAATCGAATGCCCCGCCTATGGGCTGGCCGTTTGTACGCCGCCGCATGAAAAATGAATTGGGCGCAGACTGGGAAACACAATTCGCCTCATTCGAAAAAGATGCCGCCGCTGCCGCCAGCCTTGGACAAGTGCACAAAGCAACCGCCCATGATGGGGCGGCGCTTGCGTGCAAATTGCAATATCCCGACATGCAATCCGCCATTGATGCCGATCTGAACCAATTAAAGATCATCTTTTCTTTGTATGAGCGCTACGACAAGGCCATAAAAACCAAGCAAATCCACGCTGAATTGGCCGAGCGCCTGCGCGAGGAGCTGGACTACGAACTGGAAGCCAAATATACGCGGCTTTATCAATACATGCTGCGTAACGAGGCGCATGTCCACGTTCCCGAGGTCGTCAACGATCTTTCAACAAAACGCCTTCTGACCAGCACATGGATGGAAGGGACACCGATTTTAAAGTTTATTGATAAAGATACGGAAACCCGCAACACCATCGCCATGAATATGTTCCGTGCGTGGTATGTGCCGCTCTATAATTACGGCATCATCCATGGTGACCCGCATTTGGGCAACTACACCATACGCGATGATCTTTCCATCAATCTGCTTGATTTCGGATGTGTACGTGTCTTTCCTGTCGAATTTATCGGCGGCGTTGTTGATTTATATCATGCGTTACAAAATGACGATATTGACCTTGCCGTACATGCTTATGAAACATGGGGTTTTCATGACCTCAGCAAGGAGCAGGTCGAAACCCTCAATATCTGGGCAAAATTCCTATACGGCCCTATTCTGGAAGATGCCGTGCGCCCCATTGGTGAGGTAACCAACGGCGTTTACGGGCGTGAAACCGCGGAAAAAGTACATAAGAAATTGCGCGAAATCGGCGGCGTCCAAGTGCCGCGTGAATTTGTCTTCATGGATCGCGCCGCGCTTGGTCTGGGTTCTGTCTTCCTCCACCTTAAGGCAGAGATCAACTGGTATCAGGTTTTCAATGAACTGATCGACGGGCTGGACGTTGAAAAATTGCGCAAAACACAAAAAGCCGCGCTGGATAAATTTGGTATCGAGCAAGCAACGCAACCACAGAAATAGCCCGCTGCCATTCCCCCAACACTTCCATGAACCCGATCAGTGCGGCGGCACTTCGGCGGTCTGTATCTCAGCATCACGCAATCGTTTCCAGATATAAGGTGGACTGCCACATTTAATCTCATGGATAGCGGGGCTGTGCTCTGCCGCATATGTTTGCGCAACAATATCTAAGCGTTTCGCAACCTGCGCATTTTTCACACCCTGAAATGCATCATCCCCCCAATCAATGCGTGAGAAGAATTTCGGCGCGCTGCCCTTTAGCATATGCGCGATCAATGCGGGGATATCAAGCGATCTTAAATGCTCCGCCACCGTTGCGTCGCTGATATGATCAACGTCCTGCGCGAAACGTTTGAAATTCAGGTCATAAATATTCATAGCGTGTTTTTCATAGAAAACGCGATGCCTGCCTTGATACCAACGACGGAAACAATTTGCCGCGGCGCGCGCTTCATCCAAACCTTTTTGCAAATCAGCATCATATGAACGCGCCAAGTCTTTCCAATCGGGCGATTGCACTGCGCCGTTCCACCCAATAGGGTCGCCCTTATCCCGCAATGCCCAACACGTACGGATGGCTTCAACTTGCGCCCATGCCTCGCAGAATAGTATTGATACAATGTTGCTGTGTGCGTCCAACGTTATCGGGAATAAACCGTCTTCCTTCATCGGAATAAAATAAAGCCCCTGCATATCCTGATGAAAATGCATAATTTCATGAAGGAAGCTGTGCGCATTGCCGCCCTCCCCCAAGAGTAAGGATAATTGAATTTGCGCTTTCATCGCACCTGATTCAGACATGCTCCAGAAACCGTTTGAAAATTGCTGCTGCTTTTGCGGGGTGTCAAGGCGCTCCGTTGCAAGGGCATAGGGCTTATACGCCCCTGCGCCGCCCGTCAGCGAAAACCGAAGGTCATAGCCATAATCCACCAAATCATGCGTTATGCCGTCAAAAAATGCATCCTTCATCGCGAAAGACAAAAGCTTCTGCTTCTTTTGTTTGGAAGGCATCAATATATAGGCAGGACTGATTTGCATAGGAATAGTCTTAGATAAAAAAACACCAATACGCAATGACCGAAGAAAACACGCGGCGGTGCTCTCATTTTCTGCTCAAGGGCAAAAAACCAGAGAGAATTAAGAACATTTACCTTTCTGGCCTTCTCTGAATATTGCAGATGAATAAAAATTCGGGTTCATCTCAAACAATTCCCGAATTTCGCCATACAACATGGTTTCATCTTCTGCCTGATGGCGTTTGATTTCACTAATTTTATGTCTGTTATCACAAAATTTCCCCGCGATGAGAGAGCCTGCCACTTGGTGCCCTGCATTATAACCTTCCGCAAGTTCCTTTTTACGATCAAGCTGCGCAAAACTTTTTGCTCTCAGGTCTCTGTATTTCTGCGCATCCGTTTTGCGCGCTATAGCGGCCTGATTTTTATATTCAAGCGCTGAATCATGTAAATCGCAAACTGCATCAATTTTATCGTCACTCATCGCCGGATCAGATAAAAATGCCGCCCTTTCCGATGCATAATTCATTTCTAAAACTGACAAATCTCTTTTCCGTGTTTCACGCATTGATTTTGAAAAGGCCTTTAAAGAACATTCGCAAAAAGACGACGTCTTCTTCGTAGCCATCGTACATTGCGCCATAAACGCCGCAGGCATCTCCTCAGCCTCACTCGAAGATGGCAGAACAAAAACTATGGTTAACAAAACAATCAAAATATACTTCATCTATTCATCTTTCTTATAGGCATGTCGCCAGATTCTCGCTCGATGGCGCGCCCGGCAGGATTCGAACCTGCGACCCCTGGCTCCGGAAACCAGTGCTCTATCCCCTGAGCTACGGGCGCTCTTACTTTTCAGGACTATACGCACAAAAAAAGCGCTCGGCAACCTCTCACCAAACGCTTTTTCATTAGTTCAAACCTAGGAAACTTGAATTACTTCATATCGCCCAAAAAACGGCAAAAGGATATGCCTCTTTTCAGGTTTGCTTCTTATAAATGTTACTCTGTTATATACATATCTAATCACAAAAAATGGCAAAATGCAAAGAAAGCTTACGCGAAAAAGACAACCACCCATATAGTTTTTACATAATAATTGCAACTACTTAGCCATCATCGCCCGCGTATAGCCCGCCAATTATACCCCCACCTTACGTAATCAGGGCATCGGGGGCAATCAATATATTGAATGGCAACAAGGCGTTAAAGATAGTTCGCTTGCAGCCACGCTTTGGCCTGCGCGTTGTCTTTTAAGTATGCTTCCCAAAAGGCGTACGCCCCATCAAGGATGAGCGCTTCGTGTTCTTCGCGTTTGGGGTTATTGGCAAGTTTTCCGCGCGTCCCATTATAAACCATGTGATCACCATCATCGAGCACTTGTAAATATTGTTCTGCATGATTCGCATGCTCACGTATGATAAGGCGGTGTTCATAACCAAAGCTTTCCAATGGAGATTGATCATCCGTCCCTGTCATGTGCAATAAGGGTATATCAATCGTGTTATAAACATCTTCGGGCGGCGCGTCGGTGATATGGGCAATCGGCACGGGGCTGTATAAGATGCCGCATGACAAACGCTTATCACGCATCAATGTAAGATCGCCATTAATGTCGGGAAACTTCATACCGGCCATAACCTGCGTCGTCATCGCGCCGAAAGAATGACCGGACATACCAATATGGTTCATATCCATATATTGACCAACATCGGGGTTATCACGCACCCAATCCGTAAGCTGATCCAAAACAAAGGGGACATCATACATACGGTCTAATGTTGTTTGTCGCGATATTGTCGCCTTTCGCAACACATCCCACGGATGCGCGTCTTGCCCCTCCCACAGGGAGCTGTCCGTGCCTCTATGTGTGATGTGAATAATCGTATAGCCCTGCGCCGCCAAAAAACGGGAGATAAAGGATGCCCCGTCGCGGTTTCCGCCAAAGCCATGGCTCCAGATAATCACAGGCATTTTTTCAAGCCCATGATCGACAGGATGGTAAATTTTATATGGTATTTCGCGATCTGAACGATTCGAATCAATAAACTCACCGCGCTTAAGCAAAACGCGGTATGGCTCTTTCATAAAGGCCTGCTGGGAGGTCCATAAGCTCATACGCTTATCCTAATTTATTTCTTACGGAAATTGTCCAATGAGATCACTTCGCCTGTCTTCTCACCTGAAGGCGATCCACCGCCTGATCCATCTGGATCATCAGGATCATCTTCGCCCAGTTCCTGCAAAATCAAATCTTCATCATCAAGCACATCACCCAAAGGCTGGAACTGCAAAGCGAAGTTGACAGAAGGGTCGGCAAAAATACTGATCGCATTCAACGGCACGACCAAGCGTTCCGGCACATTATTGAAGGATAGTGTGACCTCCATGCGCTCATCATCAACCTTCAAATCTGAGAATTGATATTGCAAAACGATGGTCATTTCACCGGGGTAACGCTCACGCAAATAGTCAGGGATTTTAACGCCCGGATAATCGGTTAAAAACGTGATATAGAAGTGATGGTCGCCAGGCATACCGCCCGTGGTGTTATAATTATCAATCACTTCTTCAACGGCTTTGCGCACCACACCTCTCAGTGCGGCCTCAACCATTTTATCATAGCGTAAGTAATCTTCTTCATCAGTCATATCTTATATGTCGCAAATATTAGGGGTATAAATCAAGAGCCGTCATCATTATTTCACAACTTTATACAAACAAGTGCACTACACCGTTCTTATGTGCTTCTCTTGTTTCATTTGTTGCCATTCCTCTGACACTGATATTTGTTGAACCAATAACGGTATCAGCAAGACAGTATAAGCCATCAAAATCGGCCATAAATATTTGTGAAACCCGTTGCCGCCCAAGGCGTCCTTGGTTTGTGCGTTCTTGGCAATGTTCGCATAAAGAAGAAGGGTCGGAATATTCCAAAGCAGTCCCGTTATAAAAACAACGTTTGTATTTAACAAGCTGCCATTGCCCGCGCCAACAGCGTAAAAAACATACGCGCAGAGCCAGCCCAGCATAAAGGTAATCCCCCACCCCGCAACGCACAGCGCGCCAAATAATAAAACCGCGCGCACCGATTTTAAGATGCCGGATATTTTATGCGCCGAACTGTCTTTCAGATAGGCATAAATGATCGCAAGCACCAACACGCAGATTTCACCGCCGATATTCAGCGCGCTCTCGTTATTGTAATGATCATACATGCCAATAGAAATAGACAGCACCATCACGCTTAAAAATGAATAAAGCTGCCCCTTATGAATAGCAGGCTTGAACCCCGCATCGCCGTCATGCTTTTGACGCGCCGTCTTCCAGAGCCACAGATAGGATGACATCAGAAACGCCATCGCGCTCATCGCGCATAAAAGATAGAGTAATGTCGGTAGAGTTTGTTCCGGTGCGTTCATAAATCCATCTCAAAAAAAGAATGAAAATGCCTGCACTTCTGTTGCGAGGTAGCAGGCACACCCCACCTAATTGACGTTAATCAATCAGGGATTCGATTGTAGCGTCGCTACTACCCAATTAGGCAGCGATACGACCTTCACCAGCAACAACAGAGTTGTCGTTAGCGGCTACGAACGCAAAGTTATCGTTTGCATTTACAAATTTAGCCCGATAACGGCGGATACAATGCCGGACATCGTTTAATATACCTTTATTGCGCGCGTCGATCCTATTTCGGCCCCATCACTTAAAATCATCCTATTGATCAAATTTCAAATGGTGGAGCCGCCGGGTACCGCCCCCGGGTCCGCAACGTTTATTCCGTACAAACGTGTAATGTCATAGCTGGCAAGCCAGCACCCCTATTATAGAGCACAAACAAAGCAAGTTTCCAGCAAAATAAGAAGTTTATATGACGTAGCGACGTACTTATTTACAGATCGTGACCGCCCAGCCGTCCCAAGATATTACGAAACACACCATCAGGGTCAGGCATCTGGTGATATCCGTCCCCATTCAGCGTTATAACCTGCGGCGTACCGACCACCTCAACAAAGTCCAATGTTTCAGGCTGAAGTCCATGGAAAAGGATTTGTTCTACGATGTCCTCCGCGCCGAGGCGGAAAACAGCAAGATCTGAGCAAAGCTCCTTTGCGACATCAAGGGCGTTTTTCTCTGCATCATGGCACATATTATACCCCGGATACTTATCCGAGTGACTTTCCCAAACGCCGGAGCTTTCATTCTTTACAGCCGCCAAAAATCCTTGCTCCTTGCTACCCACCACAACATAGGACTGCTCATCATTTGTCAGTGTGGTTTTGGCAATATCTTTGGCGAGAGCGAAATAGGCCGATGGCGCGGGCGTATAACCATGCACAACAAAATCACCATATTGCGTGTTGCATCCCTCATCGTCCTCCATCGGCATTAAAGATGCACCGGGATACATCGTCGCCTCTAGGATATCGTAAGAATCAAGATCATGCTGTTCGATGTGACGCGTAACGTCCTGTGCGCTCAACTCATCACAGACAAGTTGCATGGCAAGGGTTTGGCGCGCATTATCCTCGCTCCATCCCAATTCGGTATTACGCCGCCCAATCCATTGTGCATTGGGCGTTGATAAATCTTTTTTCGCCTTGAACCATCCTGTTGATCGGTTGCCAACCGACAAAGTAGCAACCTGATCTTTTGTTTTCACGGTGGCTTGTTCTGCCAGATCTTGTGCATATGACGTTATGTTCATCGGGGCAGGCAAATGCGCGACAAAGTTAATCATGCGATCTTCAGGAAAATTTGCGCCGGCGACAATCATCCTATTGAAATCTGTATTATTCATGCCCTGCTCATCCCCCTCGCGAATACATATAAAATATTTTTTATTATTCTATATTTAATCCATCTCAACTTATTACGTCAAATGTAGTTTTGAAAAAATGATAGGAAAACGATATCCCCCCTTACCCTGCGCAATGCTTTTGCATATAATTGCAAAAGAATCACACGCACAATGCAGGGAAACGCCATGCAACAATATCTCGATCTTATGCGCCATGTTTTAGACAACGGCGCCCTTAAAGAAGACCGAACAGGCACAGGCACGCGCTCCGTCTTCGGGCATCAGATGCGTTTTGACCTTTCCCAAGGCTTTCCGCTGGTGACCACAAAGAAATGCCATTTGCGCTCCATCATTCACGAGCTGTTGTGGTTCCTCAAAGGCGATACAAACATTGCCTATTTGCAAGAAAACGGCGTGCGTATTTGGGATGAATGGGCGGATGAAAACGGCGACCTCGGCCCTGTTTACGGTCACCAATGGCGCAGCTGGGGCGCGGCAGACGGCCATAAAATAGATCAAATCACCAACGTGATTGAACGCATCAAAACCAACCCCGATGATCGCCGCATGATTGTGTGCTCGTGGAATGTCGGGGAAATCGGCAAAATGGCCTTGCCGCCTTGCCATTGCTTCTTTCAGTTTTATGTCGCCGATGGCAAGCTTTCGTGCCAGCTCTATCAACGCAGCGCAGATATCTTCCTTGGCGTGCCGTTTAACATTGCCTCCTATGCCCTGCTCACCATGATGGTGGCGCAAGTGACAGGTCTAAAACCCGGTGACTTTATCCATACCCTTGGCGATGCGCATCTTTATTCAAATCATATCGAACAAACAGAGCTGCAGCTATCACGTACACCGCACAAACTGCCGGAAATGCACCTTAATCCGCATATCAACAGCCTCTTTGATTTCAAGTTCGAGGATTTTGAGCTTATCGGCTATGAAGCACACCCACATATTAAAGCGCCCGTAGCGGTCTGAAACCGCGATAATTATTTGCCAAAGGCCGCCATTCTCGTTTATCATAGGGACTTGGTGATAAAGCGAGCATAAAAATGGCCGGACCAGGCGACATTATTAATTCCCCCGAAGATGCATTCAGAACAGGCGTTCTGGAAACGGCTGGTGATGTTCCTGTTGTCTTTATTGATCCGAATGATTTTAGTGGCTTGACTGTTGATATTCCAAAAGGCGTCTTTGCGGCGCACGATGATATCACCGATGCACACCGACAAATTGTCAAAGATGCGCTGGATTCATCCGCACCGGGTTTTAGCGACACACTGTCCGATGATGTTTTAACGAACGTTGCGCAAGACATTGTCAATAACGGCCCCCATGCTTTTTGGTTTAATGCCAACGATACACGTTATTGCATGGCCAGCGGTTTTCACGACAGCATTGATAATAAAGAAGAACTTGTGCCCTTAATCGCGCATGAAACAATCGATAATCTTGGCGCTATTCCCGGAACAGATGCAGAGTGGCAACATTTGGTTGGCCGCCATGAGGGCGCACATTGTGATGACCCGTCGAATCCTGAACCGCCTGCCAATGAAGATGAACGCGTTTTAACCGAATTACGCAATGAAACAGAAAATGACCGTATTGCACTCCAAGATCCTGATGGTCACATATCCCCTGCGGTGATCGACGCCTATAAAGACGCCCGCGGATTGGTGGTTGGTGATGCGCAGGATGATTTCGATCATGCGAATGGCATTTTGCTCGACACGACGCAAGGCGAGCCGACCCAAGCGCACGTTGATGCTGCGCGCTCTGTTGTACCTTCGATGATTAGCGGTGTTGCGCAAGAACTTGGCATTTCCGAAGCGCAAGCACAAAAAATGCGTACACAAGACCCGCAAGGTTTTATCGGCGCCGTTGAATCTCAATTGGATAAAGGCGGCTTTACGCAGGACACGACAGGCGCAGACAATCCGCTTGTACGGGATTATATTACCGATTACGTTGATGCGTATAAAGATCAGGTTTTAAAAGGCGAAGACCATGGGCAGCTTTTTTATAACAACACCTCCCCCATTCCTATTGGTGACGGCGCGCCTGTTGTGGTTACAGACCTTGCCGACAGTAAAATGCAAATCGGCACAGACCGCGCGCCCGATTATTTTGCAAAAGTCGCCGACCCTGCTCTGGCGCAACAACGCATGGACATGATGGCCGCGATGAGCGCTGAAAACAGCACCGATCAAACTATGGCACTCAACACCGCCAAACTCGGGTAACACTTAAAATTTAACACTCAAGCTTGCAATAACAACAGAATCAGTGTGTTAATTTCCCATGGAAGATACAATCAAAACATCACTTATCGTGGCAATGGCCGAGAATAACTGCATTGGCAAAGACAATCAGATGCCATGGCATATTTCCGAAGATTTGAAACGGTTCAAATCCCTAACAATGGGGCATCCCGTTATTATGGGGCGCAAAACCTTTGATTCAATTTTGGGATATTTAAACAAGCCCCTGCCAGAGCGCACCAACATTATCGTCAGTCGTTCAGGCTATCAGACGCAACATGACGCGCTTATATATGATAATTTGGGCGATGCTATAACGCGCGCCAAACAGATTGCGCATGACCAGAATAAAGACGAGATTTTTATCATTGGCGGCGCGCAAATTTACACACAAAGCCTTGGGCTTGCCGATCAGATACATTTGACAAAAGTACATCAAAGCGTTGATGGTGATGCATTCTTCCCATATTTCGACACCGAAGAATGGAACGAATCACAACGCATAGACAACGCCGAACATGAACCGCCTTACAGCTTTATCACGCTAACGCGTCGATAATTTTCTGCACAATATTATTCATATCCACGGCGCTTTTGCTTTGTTCTTTCAACAGTACAATCGGCGTGCCTGCGTCGGATTGTTCCCGCACATCCTTTGATAACGGAATCGCCCCAAGAAACGGAATGCCAAGCGTTTTTGCTTCGCTTTCCGCGCCGCCATGCCCGAAGATATGTTCCTCATGCCCGCAGTTAGAGCAGATATGCGTGCTCATATTTTCAACCAAGCCCAATACGGGCACACCTGTTTTTTCAAACATTTCCAACGCGCGGCGCGCATCGATCAGGGCAATATCTTGCGGCGTTGAAACAATCACCGCGCCGTTAACGCGCACCTTTTGCGCAAGGGTTAATTGCACATCGCCTGTCCCCGGCGGTAAATCAATCACCAAATAATCCAGCGGCTCTTCCTGCGTTGCCCACGCCACATCACGCAGCATCTGATAAAACGCCGTTTGCACCATGGGGCCGCGCCAGACAAGTGCCTTGGAACTATCAGCGATAAAGCCAATCGACATAATTTTTATACCGTGTTTTTCAGCGGGTATCAGTTGCTTCTTATCGTTCAATGTCGGCTTATAACTTTGATCGCCCATCATCACAGGCTGGGACGGGCCGTAAATATCCGCATCCAGCAGGCCGACTTTTTTGCCATATATATTGGCCAAACTCACCGCAATATTGGCAGAAACAGTGGACTTGCCCACGCCGCCCTTGCCCGATGCCACCACAATAATATGTTTGGCAGGTACATCGACAGGTGGGTTTTTGTTCATACCATGCGGATCGGGAACGCTCCGCTTTTGACCCTTTTTCGGTGCATTATCTTGCGCTTTTTCTGCCGTTAAAACGACGCTCACCTTATGAACGCCTGAGATTTCCGCAACATGATTTTCGGTGCGTTGACGCAAGGACTCCAAAGACGTTCCGCGCGCAGGATCGACTGTCATTAATATAATGACATTTCCCGCATCATCGACCTGAAGCGACGACAACATCCCCGCATCAACGATATTCTCCGCGCTCCCCTCATCGCAAATACTCTGCAGATTTTGTAATATTTCCTCACGAAGAGAAGGATTTAAATTTTTACCCATAACATTGCCCGCTTTATACGATTGTTAGACTTGCTTTCCGACGGAAAAGCGATATTGTTACACGATATCAAACGTCAATAATAACAAAAGTGAATATTTTTATGTCTCAAGATGATGATTCAGGCAAAAAAAGAGGTAATCCATGGGGGAATGCTTCTGGAAATAACGGCGAGGGTCGTAAAAAGCGTGACAATCCGTGGGGCGGGTCGTCAGGTGGCGGTGGAAACCGTGGTGGCGGTCGTGGAAACGATCCCAAAGATTTTGATGACATTATTAAGAATGCACAAGAAGGTTTGCGCGATATTCTGCCCGGTAACATGAATGGCGGCGTTGCGATTATTTTATTGATCATCGTGATGATCTTGCTTTGGCTTGCCAGCGGATTTCATATCGTAAACCCCGGTGAATACGGCGTGATACAGCGTTTTGGCGCGTGGTCACGCACACAAACAACCGAAGGGTTAGGCTATCACTTCCCTACGCCGATTGAAACAATCACCAAGATTGACGTCAACAAACAGCGCAGCATGACCATTGGCTATAAAGAAAGCCTTCCTTATAGACGCGGCACCGACACAACGATCAAACAAGACGTCCAAGACGAAAGCCTGATGCTGACGGCGGATCGTAATATTGTTGATCTGCAAATGGCGCTACAGTGGGATATCAAATCTGCTGAACAATATTTGTTCGAAATCAAAGATCAGGAAAACACCATCAAGCAAGTCGCAGAAAGTGCCATTCGCGAAGTGGTTGGACAAACTGACATGTTCCCGATTATCACAACGGGCCGGACGCAAATCGAAGCAAAGGTCAAAGACATTATTCAAACCAATCTGGATGAATATAACTCCGGTGTGAATATCAAACAGGTTCTGATCCAAAAGGCCGAAGTCCACCCCGATGTGCAACAAGCTTTTCAGGATGTTCAATCGGCACGTCAGGATGCAGAAGACACAGAAAACATTGCGCGCGCATTACGTGAAAAACTATTGCCCGAAGCACGCGGGGAAGCGATTAAGTTATTGCAAGAGGCCGAAGGGTACAAGCAAGCGAAAATCGCAGAAGCAACCGGTGATGCACAACGTTTTAAATCGATACACAAAGCATACCTAAAAGGAAAAGATGTAACCAAAGAGCGGATCTACATCGAAACAATGGAAGACGTATTGAGCAATGCCAGTAAAATCATCATGGACAGCCCGAAAAACGGACAAGGCGTAGTGCCTTACCTTCCACTCGATGAACTAAAATCAAAAGCACAAAGATAGAGGAACTATATATAATGAACATCAAAGCACTCTCTCTTTTCATTGTCGTTGCAGCAGCGCTGATCATCGGATCACAGAGCTTCTTCACTGTTGACCAACGCGAACAAGCCATCGTCCTTCAACTCGGTCAACCACGCGGTGAACCAAGAGGCCCCGGCCTGCACTTCAAGACCCCCTTCGTCCAAGAAGTCCGGTATTTTGACAGTCGCGTCCTATCCATTGACCCGGAAGCCGAGCCTGTCGTTATTTCCAGTTCACATGCGGATAAGCCATCCAAAAAAACTGATAATAAGGATGGAACAGACCCCGCAACAGGTGACGACGTGGATGCAGGCCCCAGTATTGAAAGTGTCAGCGGGGAGCCGATTATCGTTGATACCTTCGCACGCTACAAAATCACAGACCCTCTTCAGTTCTTGAAAACTTTGGGAACAGAGCGCAGTGCCAATGCCCGTATAGAAAGTATCCTAAACGGTTCTACGCGTGCTGTTTTAGGTGAAACCACTTTGGGCGAAATCCTGTCAGAAGAGCGCAACAATATCATGGGCAAAATTCGTAAGCTTGTGAATCAGAAGATCCAAAATGATGCTTTGGGCATTGAGCTTGTCGATGTGCGTATCGTGCGCGCTGACCTGACGAAAGAATTGCGCACCTCCACTGTGAAACAGATGAAATCACAATTGAATGAGCGTGCCACTGAACGCCGATCAAAAGGGGAAGAGCGCGCACTTGAAATCCGCTCTACCGCGCAAAAGGAAAAAACAATCCTTTTGGCAGAAGCGAAACGTGACGCCGAGATCATTAAGGGACAAGGCGATAACGAAGCCATCCGCATTTATGCTGAAGCCTTCAATATCGATCAGGAATTCTATTCCTTTATTCGATCTATGGATGCCTATAAGAAAACAATGGCAAACTCACAGACGCGTCTTATTCTCTCGCCCGATGGCCAGTTTTTCAAGCATTTCAAGGACCAATAAAAACAACATTACAGAGGAGTATTGAAACATGAGAAATGTTCACTTAGCCTTATCTCTTGGACTTGTACTTTTCACATTTCATCCACCGACGGCGCACTCTAAAACGCCGGACGTTTCGCCGAAGACCGGTGCCGTCATGATGATACCGGCCAGTTTTGCCGATTTGGCCTCCACGCTCTCTCCGGCTGTTGTTAATATTTCTTCGACACAAAAAACTGTTGTGCCGCAAGACTTCCCCGAGATGCCTCAATTCCCTGAGGGCTCCCCCTTTCAAGACTTCTTTGACGACTTCATGAGTCGCAGGGGTGGTGGCATGCCATCAATTCCTTCATCCTCTTTGGGATCAGGGTTTATCATTGACGCACAAAACGGCTATATCATCACCAACAACCATGTTGTGAGAGATGCGGAAGATATCCGCGTAACATTTGTTGACGATGTCACCGTCGAAGCCAAGCTTATTGGTACAGATGAAAAAACCGATATCGCCGTCTTGCAAGTTGATACCACCAAGTTACAGCTAACGGCTGTCCCTTTTGGTGACAGTGATGTCCTGCGTGTTGGTGATTGGACGCTGGCTATTGGTAATCCGTTTGGCTTAGGCGGCACAGTCACCGCCGGTATCGTGTCGGCGCGTGCCCGTGATATCAATTCAGGGCCTTATGATGACTATATTCAAACTGATGCATCGATCAACCGCGGTAATTCCGGTGGCCCGCTCTTTAATATGTATGGCCAAGTGATCGGCATTAACACGGCGATCTTCAGCCCAAGCGGCGGCTCCGTTGGTATTGGCTTTGCAATCCCTTCTGCGCTGGCCAAACCTGTGATTAATCAAATCATTAAATACGGACGTACACGCCGCGGATGGCTTGGTGTTCGCATACAAACAGTCACCGATGAAATCGCCGAAAGCCTTGGGCTGGACAGACCACGCGGTGCGTTGGTTGCCAGCATCAATGAAGGTGGGCCAAGCAAAGACGCTGGCCTTCAATCAGGCGACATTATTCTGGAGATTGACGGACAAGGCATCAGTGAAATGAAGATGCTGCCCCGCGTTGTAGCGGAGCATGACATCGGTACAAAAGCCATCGTCAAATATTGGCGCGACGGTAAAATGCATGAAACCGAAGTTGTGATTGGCGAGTTGGAAAAAGCCGAAGATGAAGGCCTTTTGAAAACAGAGCCAAAGTCACAAGGCACAGGCGTAACGGTTGATACTGTCGGTCTGACACTCAAGCCCATGGACGAGCCATTGCGCAATGAATATGGTATCGCAAAGAACGTACAAGGTGTTGTTATTACAGGCGTTGAGGCCATGTCAGAAGCAGACAAAAAAGGGCTGCAAATCGGTAACACGATTGTCGAAATCAACCAGCAAGCAGTATCTGAACCACAAGAAGTGATCGACGTCATCGACAGAGCGCAGAAAAACGGACGCAAATCCGTATTGCTGTTGATCAATGACGCTGGCAATGTACGCTTCACAGCATTGCGCCTGCCGCGAGGTCAGGAATAGCTTCGCAGCTCTTTCGCTACGGCATCACACACGCACTAAAAAAAGAGCCTTCTTATGCAGGCTCTTTTCTTTTGCGCTTTTCCTGCATTCTCTCACGGGTGAATAAGAAAATCCCTGAGCCCACAATAATAGATGCGCCGATAATCTTAGGAATATCAGGCACATCGCCAAACAGAAAATACCCAAAGCCCAAAGCAAAAATGATCTGGGTATATTGATACGGCGCAAGAACAGAGGCCGGAGCCAGCGTGAAGCTGTAGGAGATCAAAACCATAGCAATGGCATAGGCCGCCCCGATAACCACCATATAACACCAAAAAGACAGCGGATAAGACACGGGCATAACCCCGCCCTTGTAAATCAACCCCCCCGCTATCAAGCACAAAAACGGCCATAATGCGAAAGACAGAAGCCCGCTGGCATTTCCGATATGGCGCGCCAAGATGCTCGATGATGAAAAGGTGAAGACACAAACAAGCGCATATAAATAAGCCGGATTAAGTTCTGCAAATCCGGGGCGAAAGGCAACAAACGCGCCAAAGAACCCGCAGAATATTGAAAGAATACGAAACTTGCCGATCACCTCTTTAAAAACAACCGCGCCCATCAACGTCACCGCAAAGGGCGTTAAAAAGAAAATGGTATAAGCATCAACAATGGGAATACGGCTGATCGCCATGATTGAAAAACTCGTATTCAGGGCGATTACAATGCCTCTCACGCATTGCCATTTCATCGTCTTCGCGTTGAACAATGCGCGCCGCCCGCCCACAAAAGGCGCAACAATCAAAACAAGTGCAAGGCCGCAGACCGCTTGCCAGAACAATATATCAGGAAGATCGTAGCTCAACGCCATCAATTTGCGCAAACCATCACTGATCGAAAAGGCCGCAAACGCCAAGATAGAAAGCATTACAGCCTTCATTATATGGTTTTCACGCGACCCCATGGCTAAATGCCCTTCTCTTTTTGATGTCTGTGTGCTTATAATCCGCGGATTATGGATGAAATAGATCAAAGCAAAAAAACAATACATATCATTGCCGGCCCTACGGCAAGCGGAAAATCCGCGCAGGCCTTAAAACTGGCGCAAGAAACAGATGGCATCATCATTAATTGCGACTCTCTGCAAATCTATGACGGTCTGCATATTTTAACCGCGCAACCGCCCGCGGATGATCTGAAACAAGCCCCGCACATGCTCTATAGTCACCTCCATCCGAATGATCCCTGCTCTGCGGGTAACTGGCGCGAGATCGTTGAGCCGCTTATTCACGATGTTCTGGCGCAAGGAAAAACACCCATTATCGTCGGCGGATCGGGGCTGTATATAAGAGCCTTAACCGACGGCCTGTCGCCTATTCCTGATATCCCGCAAGATGTACGTGATGCGG
>TARA_R110001592_G_scaffold71690_1_pt1 | contig 43757 bp, 65 predicted proteins | sample TARA_R110001592 | Tara Oceans TARA_R110001592 (sample SAMEA4398387) | marine metagenome | biome: Polar Biome; feature: [SRF] surface water layer (ENVO:00010504); material: water (ENVO:00002006), including particulate matter (ENVO:01000060) such as... | depth 5 m | reverse complement strand
CCGTTTTCATTGTATTAATGAAATGATTTATTATATTCATATTTTCCGTGTAGAACAATATGTGTTACTACAGGCTATATTTAGTAGTCAAAAAAAAGCCAAACTGTAAAGTCTGGCTTATATCCCACGAGATTCGTGTTGTCAGATTAGTCTATATATTCTACACTTATGTTTTTTATTTTTGTTGGAAACGTTAAATTTGCTCTTAAATGGTGTTCTCTTCTAGGTTTAGAATCATCTGCTATACCAACACCTAATAAAAACACTGGCTTATGAGGAATATCTAACACTCTTTGAATTTCATTTTTATCAATACAACCACAGAACCCTGTAGTATATCCCAATAATGAACTTGTAAGATTAGCATAACCTCCTGCTACACCAATTGCTTGATGCATATCTCTATCCATTTGTTCCCATAAATCACTTATGTTTGTTTTCTTTTCTGCATCTTCTTTATTAAAGTCCCTAGCAAATACTATTAGTAGTTGTGCTAAAGTTTGTGGATTAGTAGTAAGGCTGTTACCCTTTGCTCCTTCAGTTCCATCTTTAATTAAAAATCCAGATGTTTGTCTATGCACTCTTTCTATCTTTTCTCTATTTGTAACAAAGTAAGGCTTAAAGAATTGAATGTTCTGTTTACTAGGTGCTCCAGTTATTGATTCTGCAATAATATCTATATCTTCTTGCGGAATTGTTTTTGTTAGATCCCAATTACGTTGAACGTGTTGACTTTCTTTTATAGCCTTTCTTAGCATAGTTTTAAACATTTGTACTCCTACAATGATAACATGTAATAGTATTTATCTTTATAAGTTTTTCCAAGTAAATGCTCCAAAGAACATTTCGTCTTCTGACATTTGTCCCCAAGGTACACTTCTACTTGGATCAGGATTCATTTTATTCTCTTCCGAGTTATCAAATGCTCCTTCTACAAACAGTCTTGTGCCTTCTGGCATAAACTTAGGCTCTCGCCAAGTATATGATAGTTGCCAAGCATACTCGTATTTGGGAATGTCTATTAATTCTTCCTGTGTACCGTCTGGATAGTATGCTGTTGCTTTCATACTCTTACCTCGAAAGTGCATGTGAGGTAAAAATGTATGTAAGTTCACATTATTCTTTAATACTATCTCTGCTGTTTGCACAAAGTTAGGGTCGTATGGAGGAATATTAGTCCAAGTGTTAGGGAATATACAAGCACAATCACCTGCCATTCTTTCTTCTGGTACTACTCCTTCATCATGGAAGTATAATCCAATCCTTGCTTTGTCTGTTCTAGCAGTTCCGTCTGGTGTGTAGTGTAACTGTAGATTTATAATTGATCCTGCCCTTAATAATCCGCCAGTATTCTCATCGTAAAATTCTGGATCGCCGCCTGGAACATAAGCACTAATTGTTGCATAGTTCATATCTCCTTGCCCTTCACCTTGTGCGCCTAAGAGATTCATATTCCTTTCTCCTGGTAATGATACCGTGTTTAACATGTGGTGCATTACTGTAGGCTCGCTTGGTAAAAACTGTGATCCACGTAACCAACGATCCTCTGTTAGTCCTAAATCTGCCTGTGTATATCTATAAGGTATTGCATTAGGGCCAAGAGATCCTATTGCTGGAATCTCTTGTGCTGGTACTTCAATAATCATATCAGGTTCGCCATGTACCCATTCTGAAGTCGAGTATACAGTTTCTGTTAAAGGATCTCTATCACCTTCTACAGGAGTACCTGCATCTATCCATTGTACAATAGTTTCCATTTCTGTGTGACTTAGTGTTCTATGATTTATAATACGGTCTGCAAACGCAGGATTTATTTGTCCTGGTGGCATGTGTAGTGTTGTAACTGCCTCTTTAATTACTGGAGCAAATGCTTGAAGCATTCTATAGTCAGTCATGGCCCATGGGGCAATACCTCCATCTCTATGACATGTTTGACATTGCTCTACAAAAATCGGTGCTACATTTTCAGCATAGTCTATTGCAACATCATCATTTGCAAATGCAACTGTACTTAAACTACCTAACAGCAATATTAATTTTTTCATTTCTTTCCTCCTTTAGTTTGTTGTACCCTTCTTCATCTAAGTGTGTAATAGCAAGCCAGGCATGAGTCATTTCGTCACCTGTTCTACTACCGCCCATTACCCACATATCAGGATCTGGATTGTTTGGGTTATTAGAAGTATTATCATACCATTGCTTTAGAACAATAACTGCTCCAGCTGGTAACAGTGGTGCTACGTCTGGATCATACAAATGACTGTGATGCCATGTTGCACTCCAATTACTTACTTGACTAATTTGTTCTGTTTGTCCAGTCTCTGGATAGAATATCTCTAGACTTGCGGCATTCATTCTTAAATGTCCGTGTGGCTGAAAACTATCTAGTCTAACAGGATGGTCAAAACTGTGGAAGCCTTGTGTCATGTAGTAGCCATTGGGTGGGATAACTATGTCGTCCTGGTCGCCTAGGCGATACAAACTCAAATCTTGTTTGTATTTCAATTCTTGGCTTTCCTCTTCGCTGTATAACCAAAGACCAATCTCTACTACGTTGTCTTTGATAACTGATCCTTGTGCCATTGCTCCAAGTCCACCTGGGAACATATGAATATCCCATGCCACTTCTGCGTTGGCTGGAATAGTTCTGCATACTCCTTCTGGAACTATCTCTCCCCACTTTCCCATAGCATACTCAGTTAGCATACCTTGTCTGCCTCCCTCAGTTATAATACTTGAGTTAGCATGATGTACTACTGATTTTGCATTGCCTCGGGGTTTAACTTGTACTGCTTTAATACATCTATCAGCAGTTAGTCCTGTTGGAACATTATGCTTATGCCATAAGTCATTACCACTTGCTGGTATATCAATTGGTACACTGGCAATAATTGCATCTGGTAGACCAAAGTCTGGTTCAAAGTTCCATGCTTCTGTGTCTCTGAGTTCAGGTGGTGTAACAATCATATCTGTATCTCCGTATGTTGCTCCAAGTTCTACCCACTCATCTATTATGTCTATTTCTAGATTGGATAGTCTCCAATCACCTTGTAAGTCTTGTATACCAATGCCATGGTCATACGCATAAGGTGGCATTTCTCTTTTTAATACTTTTAATTGTATTAGTGGTGCCCAAGGTCTAACTTGCTCATAAGTTTCAAAGCTCATAGGACCTATACCTCCTTGACGATGACATACTACACAATTTTCATTAATGATATCTGCTACTTCCGTAACATAATCTGTGGCCCACACTGATGTAGACCAAATGGCTATTAGAGCCACGGCTATGTGCTTGTACATTTCTGTTTTTTCCTTTTGGATTGCGTATCAACTACGAGTGAATACTCTGATACTGAATAGTTCTTTTACTATTATGTGTATATTTATTAAAAACTAACGGATTTTTTTGTTTGTTTCGACTGCTTTTTTAAGCATATTAAGATTAATTTTCTTATCCTGTGCATACTTTAATAGTGCTTCTGTATCCTTAGGGAAACAATGTCCACCAAAGCCAAGTTCTCCGTCTGGACCAGGCACTTGCATATGGCTGTTGCCTATACGTGGATCTCTAGTTAGCATGTCTGTAAATTGTTCCCAACTAACCATACTACTACCACTCTCATGTAACTTATGTAAGTCATTAAAGAACATTACTTTGGTTGCTAAGTAACTGTTAATAGTATATTTGAGTAGACTTGCTGTAGTTAAATCTGTTTTAAATGTAGGAACAATCTTAACTGAACTATGCCTAAGGTATGCTTTTTCTACTACTTCACAGTCTCTCCATTTACCACCTAACACTTGCATATTAGGATTTATAAAATCATCTAATGAATTTGCTTCAGTTAAAAACTCTGGATTGTAAACTATCTTTAAATCAAATACCTTTTTAAAGTGATGTAAGTAGTCAGGGATAATTGTACTCTTTACTACTACAACACCTTTATAACTTAGGTCGGACAATTCACTTAATACTTCTACAACTGTATCAACATTAATACTGCCATCATCGTTAGGTGGAGTAGGTACACATACAAATATTAACTTAGTATCCTGGTCAATTAAATCCATTATAGTGTTATCTGTGTATGTAGGATCTACTATAAATTGCTCACAGTCTTTATCGAATCCGTTTGATACTGCTGAGCCTACAAATCCTTTACCTATGATTCCTAACTTTAGCATTATACGTTGCCTTTAATCCTTTCTATTATATATTGGTCTTCGTATGCTTCTTCTCCAACATACTCTGGTGCATTCTTTAATGCTTTATCCACTCTCATTTTGATATCCCATAGACGTTTCTTCATATCACTGCCTGTCCATCCATCATTACGTGGGTTATTCATTTCAAATTCTAGTTCCCATATAATGTGTAGGGCTTCGTCACTTGCTGGTATTATCATACTTTCTCCGTCTTGAAAAGGAGATGTTGTTCCCCTATAATATATTCTTTCGTTATGTACATTACTCACCTACTTGTAATTTCTCAAAAATAGGATTGTGTGTAGACTTAACTTGTACAAAAGTCGTACACTTAGATAAATTCTTTAGTTTGTTGGCACCAACGTAAGTGCAACCACTACGCAAACCTCCAAGTATGTCTGTGATAACATTGGTAACTGAACCCTTGTGAGGTATCCGTATAATTCTTCCTTCGCTTGTTCTATGTTCTTGTACTCCACCTGTATTCTCCTGTGCTTGAGTAGTGCTACTTCCGTAAAACTCTACATGTTCATCTATAATTTCGCCGCCACCTTCATCTGTGCCAGCCATCATGCCACCTAGCATAACAAAATCTGCTCCGGCGCCAAATGCCTTAACTACATCTCCAGAATTAACACAACCGCCATCAGCAATAACGTGTCCGCCAAGACCGTGAGCGGCATCCATGCACTCAATGACTGCGGATAACTGCGGGTACCCAACGCCAGTCTTAAGCCTAGTAGTACAAACACTACCAGGACCAATGCCAACTTTAACGATATCTGCTCCACGTAATAATAACTCCTCTGTTAAGTCTGCTGTAACTACGTTACCAGCAATAATTGTAAGTTCGGGATACTGGTCTCTAAACCTTGCTACAAAGTCTAAAAATCGTTCACTGTACCCATTTGCAACGTCGATACAGACATATTGTATACTACGTGATAGTTTGATAGTTGCGTCTATACGTTCTTTGTCTATGTCTGTTATACCTGTGCTTATTGCTATGTTTCTGCATAGGTCTGGTTTGTGTACATGATTGTTTAACCAATCCCAAATTTCTGCTGGTTGATAATTTTTATCTAGACATGTAAACATTGGCTTTCTAATAAGTTCTTCTGCCATTGAAAATGTGCCAACGCCTTGCATGTTAGCCGCCATAACAGGAATGCCTTGCCATTCTTTACCGCTGTTTCTAAATTTGTATTTACGGACTAAGTCAACATCTTTACGACTGCCCATTGTACTACGTTTAGGTCTAAGTAGTACATCGTTGTAATCTAATTTTACGTCTGCTTCTATACGCATAATGCCACTATCGCCACATAAGTTAATAAATGTAAGAGTTGGTCAACTCCATGTGTTACCCAATACATTTGGTTAGCAGGAGTATATCCTCTTGTTTTCCAAACATTACTTTTAACATAGTCTATATGATAATGCACAACACCATCTAATATAGCCATTAGTATAATCCAAAGTAAGGGTAAATTAAATACTGATAATACTAAAAATGTTAGAATGGCATGCCAACTACTGTGGGCTATGCCACCCCATGCACCATATATACCTTTGTCTTTCATCATCCAACTGAATTGCATAAAATAATCTGCAATTACATGTTTGACTAGTAATAGTGTTATCATTGCCAATGTCATTTTATTGGAATTCCTAGACCTTGTCTAATAACATCATCTTCTTTTACAAACACTCCATCAATCATCATGCCTTTACGGTCTTTGATATCATCATATGCTTTTTGTAAACAGTATTTTAATGTCAAGTCATTACGCTCGGCTATGTTAATCAACACAACCATCATGTCACCTATGTCATCACTGATGCTTCGTTCTTTACAAATATTGTCTGACAACTCGCCTGCTTCTTGTATAAGTTTAGCAAATTGTGTTTTATCGTCTGAACCTTCTATAAGGTTTCTATCGTAATGCCATTTAACAATTAATTTAACTAGTTCTTCCATGACAAAGTATCCTCATTGTCTTCGATGTTTGCAGATGTATCCACTCCAGTATATTCTTTTCTATATTGTGGACCTAAGAAATACATGTGGGCTTTACCTTGTGTAGTTTCTGTTGGGATTCTGTTGTAAAAGTCTGGATAGCCTTCTATAGCATCTAGTTGTTCCATAGTTTCATCATCTACTTCCCAAACTTCGCCTTTAATTTTTTTAGTGCCATTCATAACAACACCAGGGAAAGAACCTAAATCTAACATATCATAATCTGGATATGTAGTTGTAGCAATACCTACTATCTGTGCTTTATTTGGATCTGTTAATCCACTAAGCCCTCTAATTTCTCCGCCACTTTTAAGTGTGCCGTACACAAAAACTTTGTTATTCATTTATACCCTCTTTTGCTATTGCCCATAGAAAAAATATTGCTACAGCAACCACTAAGTTGAATGGTTCGCTTAGAATTTCTAATGTTGCTGTTATAACATCAAACCCAAATAGTACACTTGATACTACTGCTAATCCAAATAAGCCAACTGCTATTTCAATTATATTCTTTATAAAACTATATACGTTATTCATAATTTTTCCTACTGTCTAAATCAATAATCTTTGTTTCTAGTGCTTTAATTCTAGCATTCATTCCAGAGATAATAATACTTGTATCCTGGTCTACAATAGTTGAATCTAAAGCAATCCTATCATTTTGTAGATTTTCGATTTCTGTTTGTTGCTCTTTAACTGTTTTTTCTAAATTAGAACTTAATGTTATTAGCTCTGCTTTAGTCATTTGTGTTTTAGATTTCTTACTCATAGGTTAATTATACTGCATTTCCTGGTTATTGTCAAGTAATTTATTATAGACTTTGTGCTCTGGCTCTAAGTATTGCATAATCCTATCGTTATAAGGCTTTAGTGCTTCTAATACATTAAGTTTAGTTACTGAGTCTGTTGGGTTTACTTGCAAAGGTTTATAGTTATTTGCTACTAGCCATTGTGTTAAGTTTTCTGTTTGTAGTATCGACAATGTTTTATATTCAATGTCTTGTATAGTATCCAGCCAGTTTGCTGTATGTCCATCATTGTGACTTAAATTATCCATGTCCATATTATGTATATCTAATCCGTGTGTCCTAGTTAATTGACACATACCACTAACATATCTATCATATGGTTCTCTAATTATTAGTATAACATCTTTGTTTTTCCAAAAACTTTTATCCCAAGGTATATTATCTTGATGTGGAACTTCGTTTGGGTAAACTAGTCTACTCTTGTAGTTCTCTGTGAAGGGAATTTCTCTTTTCTTGTAAGGAGGTACTTTAGGACTGATAGGATCTGGATTACCTAATTGATGCTTTGTACTCGACGAATGATTTTTCCACTCTGTTGTTATTAATGTTGATAGTGTCATTAGCCCACACTTACGAGCAGAAAGGATTACTCTATTATCCTTTATGTTTTCAAAAATCATTAGTACTCTAACTTGTCTGTGTCTTTTAACTTAGTATACTTTTCAAAATAGTCATCTACCATATTATCATAGTGGAATGTTATTCTATGTAAAACTCGTTTAGCAATTACTTCCGGATCCCACTCTACTCGTTTGTGTAGTGTAAGTACTTGGTCTGATATAACAATATCACCCGGGTGCCATTCATGTTCGTATATGTATTTGGTTTGGAAACAATGTTCCATTAGTAATTTTTTAAGTTCTTTATCTTCAAATTGGCAGTTGTTATGATAATGAAAATACAAACCTTTCTTACCATTAAAGCCTTCATGTACTAAAGGCATTGTGTACTTGTTATCAACTAATCCAAAGCCTTTCATCATTTGTAGTTGTGGAGTTGCTACTCCCTTTGCCCAATTCTCAGGAGCATATTCATAATTGCCTATAACACCTTCGCAACGTTGTTTTAATTCATCTGACATATCATCGTATGCTTTTACAGTATCCATAAATGCTGTATGTGTTCCTTCACTATGCCATGCACCTTGTAATGCAACACCTCTGGCTCTATCCATATCACCATTCATATTACTATGCCAATCTAATTCTCCATTTCCAAAGATACCAGTTGGTAAACCCTTCTCAGTTTTTTCACCTGTTACTCTTTGTAATGGGAAATCGTTGTCAGTATCTTCAAATGTAAAAGGATCAACGTATGCTGGATTACCAATGTTTGCGCCATCTTGTTTCCATAGCATCTGTTTCCAGTTAGCAAAGCCTCCCATCTTGTGACATAACTTTGCAAAAGGTATAGTTTCAAATGGTTGGTCTACAAAAGCAATTAGCAAGTTGTCTAAATATATTTCATTTATATCTTGATAATCTTGTTCTGTTAGTTTTGAAATATCGCAGTCTATTAAAACTCCTGCATTTACTAATGGTATTACTTTCATGTTTGTCTCGCGGTAAAAGTTATGTCTATAATTTCTAGTTCATGGTTAAGAACAAAACTAACTACCTTTGCAACATCAACCGGTTGCATCATAGGAATAGTCTTGCCCCAGTAGTTTCTATCAACGTACATGTCTGATAGTGCTGTTTTAACAAGACTAGGACTAACTGTTGATATTTTTACTTTACGGTCTTCAACCCTATTCGCTATGCTACTGAATGCTTTTTTCCATAACTTCTTTTTTTGTTGTGTGTATACAAGTATTTGCGGATTGTTTATTGGATTCGGAAATAACTTTTCTATACTGCTTATATTTATAATGTGTTTGTTGTCTTGCATTTGCCATTCGTTAAAAAACATATCGAACAGTTCTATTTGTGAATTCATACTATGTGCATTATTGATAAACACATCATAGTCTTTGCTTAAATCTAAAATTTCTTGTTGTGTACTAACGTCTTCAATATCAAATCCTTCTTCTATATCATACCCTACTACAAAATGCCCTTCTTTCTTTAGTAGGTTAAATATTGCTTTACCAATTCCGTTTTTATGTCCGGTAATTGCTATGTTCATTGAAGTTGTTCTATCAAACATCCACTCTTTTCTAAGAAGTCACTGCCTGAACCTTTGGCGGCATTGTATGTATTTTTAAAATATACTTCTGTTATGCCTGATTGAAATATTAATTTAGCACATTCTATGCAAGGTTCGTGTGTACAAAATAGTACAGCATCCTTGCAACTTTCACTGCTTTGTGCCACTTTGGCTATTGCATTAGTTTCTGCATGTAGCACTTCTGGTTTTGTTTTTAGTTTACTCCAAGTATTTCCGTGTGGTGAACTATGCATAACACCACCATCTTCAATAAACTTGTCTCTCATGTGAGGAATATCGTTCCATGTATCTGTAGTTTCGCAATCATTAGTCCATCCGCTAGGCATACCGTTGTATCCTATACTAATAATTCTGTTGTCTTTTACAATAATAGCACCTACTTGGGCACGTTTGGCAGTACTAAGTTCTGCAAACTGTTCTGCTACTTTTATATAGACTTGTTTAAATTTATCTTTCACTAGTTATACTCACTGCCGCACTTCTTCCGCCAAACCCAAAGGATGTTTTAAACAATCTAGTGTACTGCTTTTCTTGTGGTTGTGTTAATAAGTTAAAATGTCCATCTTCTACAAATGGTTTCTCTAAGTTTGCATTAGCTGGTATAAATCCATCTATCATTGCTTCTGCACCTAGTACAATTTCTGCAAGTCCACTAGCACCCATTAAATGGCCCACTTGTCCTTTGTTGCCGTACAAGTGACTTCCTTCTGGAAAGTAATCTTTCAACACGTTATACTCTACAGGATCACCAAATGGTGTACTTGTGGCATGTGCATTTAAAACTGTATAATCATCTGCACTAGTACCTGCTTGACTTAATGCTTTGTCAATAGCAATTCTGGCGCCAGTGCCTTCTAAATCTGGTTGTGTTGCATGGGCTCCATCATTAGCAATCCCTAACCCATCTACTACCCAACGAATATCTGCACCTCGTTCTTGTGCAAGTTCTAATGGTTCTACTACAAGGTAAACACTACCTTCTCCCATAACAAACCCATCTCTGCTTTCGTCCCAAGGAACACTTCTGCCTGTTGGACTAATTGCTCCTAACAGTTGAAAGTATATCGTACTCATTGAACTTGTCATGAAATCTGTTCCACCTACAATAGCACTTGTATAGCCTTCTGTTTGCATATACTTCTTTGCTATATCCAATGCTTGTACACCGCTAATACACGTTCCGCTAGTACCCATACTAGGCCCATGTAACTTGTAATGACTGCTTATATGGTTGCTAACGTACTCATGTGAGCTACTTAACAGTATCTGTGGGTGTACTTTACGTCTTTTGTCATTTAGTATTTGACCGTACCTTGCTAAGTTAGGTGCGCCACCTCTAATAGTGCCTACTATTACGGGTGTATCATGTGGTAAGTCTAGCCCACTTTGTTTGACTGCTTCATCTACAGCAATCATACTAGTAACTACAGTTGGATCTAACCAACGTTTGTCTTTGGGCTTAATAAGATGTTCGATATCTACATCGTCATAATTACAATGGAATGCTTTTTTGACTTCTAGTATCCAGTCACTGAAATGACCTTGTTGTCTATAGTCTTGGATAGGTACTTCGAGTGCCTTTAAATTGCTGATATTTTCAGAGAGTGTATTGCCCAAAGGCGAGACGATACCTACTCCAGTAATTGCAAGTTTCATAAACGTATTTACCGTGAAATATTAGAGGTAAGGATACAGAATTGGTAACCTTATTTTGAATTAAATGGGATTAAGACTTTTTAACTATGCAGGCTTGCCAATAACCGGAGTTATCGTCTTCTGAATTAAGCACATTTTCAACTGTCCATTCTTTACCTGTTAAAGTCATAGGATTTAACGCGGCCCAAAATGCTGTATTAACATTTGGTATATGGAAATTAAGAACTACCATAACTTCGCCTGTTTCCATTTTGTTAAAAACAGTAGCAAAATTTCTAGTTTGGTTGTAAACGTCTAAATCTGGGTAGCCTAAATTAGGTGTCCAAGGATTAATAATCCATACATCAGGGTTAAATGTTCCTTCGCCTGTTTCTGAACCTATTTTAGTACCGTCATGTGCAACTACATCTGCATTGGAAGGCCATGTTCTATCTAGTCCAGCAATTTCATTCATTGTCATTGTTGGTACTGCGTCTGCTAATATAATAGTCTTCTTTAAAATTGGATCTGCATTTGGATCTGTGTAAGGATCAAAGTATTTAACACTTATTGCTTCAGCGGCTTCGTTATATACTATTTCAGATGTTGGACCTGAATCTTGCTTATATACGTTTGACACATTGCCTGTATTTGAAAAGTAATCACTGGTTGTTAGGAATGTATCTACAAACATGTCTGATGTTACAATCTTTAAATCTGCTTGGTTAGTTGCGTTATCAACAACAAACTTTGCAGTTTTGCCTGTTGCCGCATATGGTTCAACAAGGTTTAAAACTTCTCCTGTTGCCATCTTCTCTACTACTGCTTTAATTACTTTGCCTTGGGCTTCGGATAATGTTCCGTCCAGTAAGTCGTCCCAAGTAAACGCAGAATCATCAATCGCTTTGACTTCAGATGCTGTTGGTAATGTCATATTAGCCATTCTTATCTCCAGTGTTATAAATGCTTTTACACTTGTTATTTATCATTTAGAGTCTGTAACTCAACGATATTAGGATAGTCAATTACTAATTTATGTATTTCTTCCATAGTAAAATCCTCACAAACTTCGCCTAACCTAACTCTTCCTACCTTATACTCTGGTTCTGTAAACGGTAAAGGTACATTATGCTGATTACACCATGCATAATACTCTTCCATTTTTAAATAATCAGATTCTTCTGTGTTCTTATGTTCAGGGCCTTGGTCAAAATTTATTGCAAATGCTGGGCTATAAGTAGTTTGCTGTCTTAATTCTTCAGGGTGTTGTGTTGCTAATGCTACATCAGATGTGCCAAAACATGCCGCTAAATCTTTTCCAACTGTATTATAGTCTAATTCTAAATATCCCCACATACCCCAAGGTAGTTTAGATTCATAGTCATCTGCTGTTAATGTTAAGTCTAAATCTTCTACTGTTTCTGGTCTATAATATTCTTGCTTTACTATCATAAGAACTCTGTCCATTTCTGTTGGAACAGTTTCTAACATGTGTACTAATACATTAACACGCTCTAATAATTCTTGTGTTTCTCCGCCAGTGCCAAATTCTTCTGTGTACTGTTGGAATATCAGATGCAAGTGATTAAGTTTATCCGGTTGTAAGTGTGTTGCTATTTCTAAGTCTATTATATCTGAATCAGGTATAACAATATCGCCTATTGCATTTACACTATCAATAATTTCATTTAGTTTTTTTGTGTAATCTAACGAACTTGTTTTTGACTGTTTAAAACTTTGGTCTATCCTGTATTCCACAGAGCTGTGTCTGTCGGCTTTTACTTTGTCCAACATTTCTACAACCTTTGTAACTATAGGGGTGTCGTATAGATTGAAGTCTAAGTGGTATTTGCTACCACCTATATCACTCTGGAGTACTAGTCTCAGTATCATTTAATGCTTCTTCCTCAGCCCGTGTTTTTGCATCTTGTATTGCTTCTCGTCTAACGTCTTTAATGTTAGTTAAGTAATTAAGCATAGATGTTGCATCACTTACATCAAATGGATCTCCAGCAAAGTTATCTTCCTTACCTTGCTCTACAAAAATCATTTCGATTAAGCCATTATCTACTACCATAGAGTAACGATGACTTCTTAAGCCAAAGTTTACTGCTTCTTTTTTAACAAGCATACCCATATTTCTTGAAAAGTCACCATTGCCATCTGCAATTGGTTTAACTTTTTGAATTGATAATCCATCTAACCATGCATTCATAACGAATGAATCATTAACACTTAACACATAAACTTCATCTACGTCTTGTTCTATGATTTCGTCATAGTTTGCTTCGTATCCTGGTAAATGTGTACTTGAACATGTAGGCGTAAATGCTCCAGGTAGTGCAAATAGCACAACTCTTTTGCCGCCAAATATATCTTCTGAGTCTTCACTTATCCAATCGAAATCTACTCGACCCTCTGGAATTCCTCTTCTATTAAACTGTACCAAAGGTACTGTCATTTCTACTGCCATTTCTATCTCCGATTTTTAAAATGTACTACTAATTATCAACAAATTGTTCTAAATAAAACATATTCTGATAAACTTTGAACACATCTTCAGTTGTTTGTTCTCGTAATTTATCAGCATCATATTGTTCTTTTATCTTACTGTTAGTAAATTTACATAGATTATCCCAATAGTTACCATCTATGTTTGTTAATTGACATGCCATACGTTTTCTGTTCTCTATAATCTTGTCTCTTGCTGTTAACCAACGCTCATGCATCTCTAATAAAGGCACTTGGCACAGTTTAGAAAGTTCAGCTGATATCATTTTTACACGTTTTTCATAATCGGGCTCATCATCGTATGCTTCACTAAATCCCAATTCTTCTGCTAGTGTGTGGAAACCTAATTGCTTAAACTTTTTAATCATGCCTTGTTGTCCTGCTAACATAAGACCTTGCCCATATACCATAGGCTTTAATACCTTTTCTGTAAAGAATGTATTTGTATTCTCATGGTCTGCTACTGTTTCACAAGTATACCATATGTAACTATTTTCCATGTTTGGTGCATATTTGCTTTCTATTGCTCCAATATACGGATGGTCTCCTGGAAGGCTTTCACCTATTCGATATTGTTTAGTAAACTCTTTAAAAGTACTAGGTGTTAATTGATTTCTCATCATAGGAGCACGTTTAGTAAGTACAGTCCTAAAGTAATCTTCAATAAAAAATTGACCAATGCCATCTGCTTTGCCAATCTTATGAAATATCTGTGGAGGAAAAGCACTTACAATGCTTTTGTATTTCCAAGTGTCTGCCAAATACAATGCCCATAATGCCACTAACCTAGATTCAGAGAAACGTCTGTTTAAAAATGTGAACGTGCTATTTTTAACTGTTTCCCAATAAGTGTCTTTGAAAGGGATATGAGAATATTCACTCTTAGATATTTGCATGGCTCCATTAACAGCCGCATAAGATGAACCAATACCGTCAACTGCTTCTTCTAGTTTATGTGTATCTAAATGTCCATGCATATTCCAATTAACAACATATTGTACAGGATCTGTATTTTCTTTTTTTGCATATTGATTAATAATTTCTTGTCCATCAAAGTTTTGCCCTAGGATAATAACTTTACTTGGATGTATGTCAAACATTTGCATACAGGAAAACAACTGCGGTATACATTGTTCTAGTTTAGGACTTTCATCACAAAAATTTATAACTAACGGTCTGTCTATAATGCCTTGGTCTAATCCATCAAAATATGCAATCATAAAATCTAAATGCTGTGGATGAAACTCCCAAGTAACTTTGGGTGATCCGTCATGCATTTCACTACGTCCTGGTGTAGGTATAAAGAACGACATGCTTGTTATTGATTCATTAATATCTCTATGTTTGGAATAGCCTCCTCTGTGAACTTCTGTACATGAAACTAGTTCATGCCCTTCTATTCCAAGTGGCAATTCTAATGTCCAGCATTTGCCAGCCATATCTTCTGCTGTTAAGTCTATTGTAAATTTTTCTTTTGTGTTTTGGTCAACACAAGGTAGTTTAGTAATATCTAAATCCATTGCAATAAGTGTCCAAGTATTGCCGAACTTAGTATAAACACTAGTACAGCATTAAGCATTATTAATGCTCTATCTTTCCAAAGTATTCCAACCCAAGTCCAACCTATAGTCCCTATTAGGCTAAACACCTGATCCATAAATTGCCATTGTGGTCCTTGAGCTCTAAAAAGAACTGCTGTAAGTATAAACATACTGGCTGTCCACTTAACGTACCAACTTAAATCTTGTTTAGGCGTTGCACTCTTGTAAACTCTATTACTATTTTGGATTTCGCCTATTGTAAATTCTTTTCCGTTCTTTGTTATTACTACTGTGTCGGGGTTAAGTCCGTCAGGAATACTGAATTCTTTCTTCATAATATCCCTATTTGATATTTGCCTTCATCACTAATCATTGTGTCTGGATTCCAAGGTGGATCAAACGTCAATGTAACTTTAACACCATTTATGCATTCTACTGCTCTTGTGGCGAATTCTATTTCCATAGGTATAATTTCTGCCGCTGGGCAGTTTGGTGATGTTAATGTCATTATGATATTAGCATCGTATTCTTGATTTACTGCTACTTGATATATAAGTCCTAAGTCATAAACATTCAAGTTTATCTCAGGATCATACACCCTACGCAAGTTTGCTATAATTTGGTCTACTAGTTGGTCCTGTAAATTTTCTGGTGGACCATTTACTTGTTCAGTTTCTTTATCGCCTGCCATATTCCCTCTACTAACTTAACACAATCGTGTTCATCGTTATATGGTGCTGAGCTAACTCTAAACACACCGGTTCCTTTATTGTTATATCTGTTACTTGCTGGGTAGGCACACATATGGCCCGTTCTAACACATACATCTGTTATGTCTAAGAACCCTGCAATATCACTTGCATTGTAATCTAGTTCTGGATCGACTACAAAACTGTATACACTTCTAGGATATGGATCTCCAATTAATTTTAGTTCTTCTATTTCGAACAATCCTTTGTCCTGTAGCATATAAAAAAATTCTGCTTCGTTCTCTTGTATTTCTTTGTAGCCAACTTCCATGATCCAATCTGCCGCGGCTCCCATACTATGTACACCTGATATGTTAGGTGTGCCTGCCTCTACTTGGCTAACGTCATTGTTTAATACATAACCTGTATCAAAATCTACATGACTAACTGTGCCGCCGCCTAAACGTGATACCATATCAGTGAATCCACCTCTATGAAATAACACTCCTATGCCAGTACCAGCAAACATTTTATGTCCGCTAAATGCTATCCAGTCTATGTTGTTTAGTTTTGTATCTATTTGTTGATGTGCAATACTCTGACATGCATCAAGTATAACTTCACAATCATGTTCTTTTGCTATGGCTACCATTTGGTGCCATTTTAACATGTGTCCGCTTAAATTACTTTGTGTTAAAAATGAAACTATGCTACCTGGGTTCTCACTACATACTTCTTCCCAATCTTGCATACTAACATCACCTGTGTCTGTTGCTTTACAAACAATCAGTCCACCGTTTTCTGTAGTCCTTCCTTGTCTCATCCAAGGTAGAGCATTACTGTGATGCTCCAATGCTGTTATGATTACTTTCCTTCCATCTTCTTTGTAATGTTCAGCAACCATATTTAAACTTTCTGTTGTACCACTAGTAAATGCAACCTCAAAAGGTTCACAACCTAATAGATTTGCTACTGACTGTCTGGCTTGGTCATATTTGTCTGATGCAATACTGCTAGTCTTAAAGTCTCCCCTATGTACATTTGCTCTGTAATTATAGTAGTAATCGCTAATTGCTTTTACACTAGTATCCACAGTTTGTGTACTTGCCGCATTATCTAAATACGTCAGGTCACTATATGCTAGAGCAGGAAAACATGCTCTGATTTGTTTTATTGATTTTGCTTTTTTATAGGCTTTTAACATAGAAAACTTTCCACTAATATATCTTTGGCACTATCTTTATCAAAGCCTCTGCTCTGGAGATAATACATGTGTTCATTATTGATATTACTTATCGTACAACCATGAGAACATGCTATTTCTTTGGTGTGTATATCCAATATTGGTCGAGTATGCATTTTTGTATCTTTGGTCAGCATTAAATTGTTGTTATTCATCTCTCCATCAAAGCCTATGCTGTATGGACTAACATCAAACTTTCCTATAAAACTTGTATTAGCCTTTTCTCTTCCAACGTTCTTAATATCTATAACACTTTTGTTATTATCGTTTTGACTTTTTACCAATACATATTGATGATACTCATTACCACCGAGTATATTATTTCTACCTGTTACATTTACGTCTACATGACTACTGCATTTAAAGTAAAAGTTTTCTTGTGTGTACTTGCTACCCTCATTGTTAAAGTTAATTGTAATTTTACTTCCTGGATGACAAACAAACCTGCTGTCAAATATTCCCCAACCACCACAGTCTAGTGTGCTTCTGTTAATTTCTAATTCAGCATCTTCCCTAACAATGTATGTTACATAATTCATTTGTCCTGCTTGGGCTTTTACAACTTCATTTACTTTAACTTTAGTATTGTATTGTACATCAACTATAGTAGTGTTTGCTTCTAGTATAGGATCTTGTGTGCTGTTCTCATAAAATATATTAAGTGGCTTATTATAGAAACGTTCTTTAGATCCCGATGGAAATATAATTACGTTTGTAAATGGTGTCAATGCGTATGTTAAGTTTCTAAAGTCTTCAGTAGGCTCTATTATTTTAATATACTCATCTTGTTTTTGTTTGTTAAACTTAATGTTATCTAAAATTTGAATTCCAAACGGTTTCTTAGTACCTAAGTCCATGCTAGTTAAAATAACACTATCATTAATAACAATAGATTGTTCTTGATGTGCAACCCATTCAAATCTTTCTAGTGCATCAACAGGATCAAACTGTGATTGCTTTTCTAATATATCTAATTGCTTTAGTTTGTTTAAATTACTAAAGTTAAATTGTTCATGCTTGTTTGATGGCATACCCACTTCTCTTAGATACATTAAGTTGTCTAAGAAATGATTATGTACTCCAGGAACTTGTTTTTGATATCCGCTTTGTTCTGCCATTGCAATAAAGTCAGATGAACTAACATAGTCTGCCAGGTCTTCTAGTTTAAAATAACTATCGAAACCTGTTTGACTGTCTACCAGTCTTTCGCTATATAAATTCTTATACACTATCAAACCCTTCTGCAAATATTCGTTGTGCTAGTTCTTTGCCACCACCAACTACGTGGTCTTTTTTCAACACAATGATTGCATCTGGGTTTAAACTTTCTATAAGTTTTTCGTAATGTGTTACAACAATAAGTGTGTTGTCGGCTGTACGCCATTCATTTAGTTGTTTGGATAATGCTTTAATACCGTCTACATCTAAACCACTGTCTGGTTCATCTAACATAGCCAATTGTGTATTAAGCATCTGCATTTGGATTAGCTCGTTCTTTTTCTTCTCACCACCACTAGCATCTGTGTTTAAGTTTCTCTTATCCCAACCTTCAGGCAATCCTAAAGTATGACTTAGTCCTTTAAACTTTTCTAGTGTTGCTCTTATTTCAGTACCTTTTGTATCTAGTGCTTGTTTTAGGAATTGAAAATTACTTAGACCAGGTATACTTGTTGGAGATTGAAATCCTACAAACATTCCAGCCTTAGCACGTTCATCTACTTCCATCTCACTAATGTCTTGCCCATTAAATGTTATCTCACCGGATACGTTTAAATCGGGTCTACCCATTATGCTATGTAGTAGTGTACTCTTACCTACTCCATTGGAACCCATAACAATGTATGTACGCCCAATATCAAAGTCAATATTAATATTTTCTAATACAGGATCTACTGAATAATTCGTTAATTTTAACATAGTTGTATTGTACTACCTTTTGTGTGTGTTGTCAACAATTATCCTACCGCACCCTCTAGTGTTACACTTAACAGTTTGTTGGCTTCGGCGGCGAACTCTAATGGCAGTTTTTGGAATACATCTTTACAGAATCCGTTTACTACTAGATTCATTGCATCATCTTCACTGAACCCTCTAGTTGCCAAGTAATACATTTGTTCTTCACTAATCTTTCCTGCACTTGCTTCATGTTCTACAGTTGCAGTATCGTTTTGACTTGTTACATATGGTATAGTTAATGCTCTACTGTCTTGTAACATTAAACTATCACACTTTGTATAATTAGAAGCATCTGTGGCTCCTGGGTTTATTTTAACAGCACCTCTATATGTGTTAGTGCTGTCTCCAAAACTAATGCCTTTGGATATAATGGTGCTCTTGGTATTCTTTCCAATGTGTATCATTTTAGTGCCTGTGTCTGCTTGTTGCTTTCCTTTAGTAACTGCTACACTAAAAAATTCTCCTACACTACCTTCACCTTTTAAAATACAACTAGGGTACTTCCATGTAATTGCACTTCCTGTTTCTACTTGAGTCCAAGATACTTTTGAATTTTTACCTTCACACTTGGCTCTCTTTGTTACGAAGTTGTATACACCGCCTACTCCGTTTTCATCACCTGGGTACCAATTTTGTACTGTTGAATATTTTATTTCTGCATCGTCCATTGTAACTAGTTCTACACAGGCGGCGTGTAGTGTGTTCTCATCATATGCTGGAGCAGTACATCCTTCTAAGTAACTTACATAACTGCCTTCGTCTGCTATAATAAGTGTACGTTCAAACTGTCCTGTGTTCCTTGCATTAATACGGAAGTATGTGTTAAGTTCCATTGGGCATCTAACACCCTTAGGAATATAACAAAAAGTGCCGTCTGAGAACACCGCAGAGTTTAATGTAGCAAAGTAATTGTCTGTGTATGGTATAACACTACCTAAATACTTCTTAACTAAGTCTGGGTGTGATTGAACTGCTTCACTTATACTGCTAAACACAATACCATGTTTTTCTAGTTCTGCTTTAAATGTAGTAGCAACACTAACACTATCAAATACTGCGTCAATGGCTACTGTGGGAATAAGGTTGTCTGCTTTAGGTTCACTTGTATCTAGTCCAAGTAGTGCATCACGTTCGTGTAATGGCACACCTAACTTTTCAAATGTATCTAATATCTCTTGTGGAATCTCACCTTCTTTAAATGTCTTTGGTGCTGAGTGATAACTTAATGCTTGATAGTCAATTGGCTCATAGTCCAATTCTCCCCATTGTGGTTCGCTCATGCCTTGCCATCTTTTGAAGGCTTTCAATCTAAATTCTAACAACCACTCTGGTTCTTCTTTTAAAGCACTAAGATTTCTTACAACTTGTTCATCCAATCCAGGAGGAAAAGATTCACTCACAACATCAGTTATAAAGCCTTCTGCATACTTTTGTTTTGCGTTTATATCTTCTTGTTTCATTCTACCTGCTTTGTTTTAAGTTGTAGTGGGTGACCTGAAGCTCTAGCCGTTGCTACTGCTTCGGTTGTTTTTTGTTCTGCTATTTCAAAGTTATATGTGCCAGCCACTGCTTGTCCGTGTTCATGTACTGTTAGTGTTAAATTTTTAGCAGTCTCAACATTCTTATTAAAAATTTCAACTAACATTTTGATTACAAACTCTACTGGAGTATAGTCATCGTTAAAGACTATAACATCATACCTCGGTGGATATTTTAACTCTGTTGCATTTTTAGTCTTTACTGCTTCTTGTGTCATATTGTACCTATTTACTGTGTGGTGGTAACTTTGCTTCTACAAACCACTCATGTTTTCTCTTTACTGGATTATACTTCTTTAATTTTAACTTCTTATTTTCAATTGTCAAGTTTTTTGTTTTAATAAATGTATAGTGGTATGTATGATGGTCCCTAGATTCTCCTTCGGGAATCAAATACAATAACGTTTTTCTTTTGTCTTTCTTTGCCATAATAAAAGGGAAGGAGCAAATGTTCTCCTTCCCACATATTTACCGCAAACTTTAAGTAATTTTAATAGATTGTGGTTTCATAGCGTCAGGAACATTCCTAAACAATGAAACAATTAAAATACCATCTTCTAATTTGGCTTCTTTTACTTCAACAAATTCTGCAAGTTTGAAAGTTCTAATGAAATTTCGTTCTGCAATACCTTTGTGTAAGTACTCAACACCGTCATCATCAATAACATCTGAAGTGCCTTTAATGATTAGTGTACCATCTTCTAGTGAAATGTCAATATCTGATTTTTTAAAACCTGCAATAGCAAGTGTTACATGATATGTTTCATCTTCTAGTTTAGAGATGTTGTAAGGCGGATAGCCTGTTTGTGCTTGAGCGAATGTTGGGTCGTTAAAAAACTGTTCTGCCAGTCTGTCAAAACCGATGCTCATTTTATATAGTGGGGAAAGTGATTCTGATGTGAATCGTATCTGCTTATTCATAATATTCTCCTATTTATAGCAAGTTAATTTCCACTTCTTAAACCCATATGGCGAATAAAAAGTTCGCGGTGTAGAGGAGCATTCGTTAGTGTGTGTCCTGTTCCTCTTCACTACTTGGTATACTTCTTGGTTACTTTAACTCTTGCCAATTAAAGTCCTTTGTTGGATACCCCAAATTTGTTAAGTGTCTGTGCCTTCCGAAAAAGTTTCTTACTTAACGGTAGTATTGCTACTACTAATGTAACGCATTCTAGTTCTTTACCATTCGGTCAATTCGTCTTACGACTTACTTCCCTTGTGTAAAGTTCTAGTTTTACTCTACATACAATTTAAGTTTGTAGTAGACTCCATTCACTTACGATCCTTTTGCCCTTACAGTTTAAATTGCAAAGTTATTTATATAACTTATATATTATATAGTGCTTTATTGGCAAAAATCAAGAGCAAAACACATCTTTTTTAATTATTTTTATTAAAACCTACAGTTTTTGGGCATCTAGACTAAATATTAGCAACTAGGAAATATCGAAGAAGTGGTATTTCCATATAAATTAGGAGTCATAAAATGGCACAAACTCAAAACGCCGGAGCCGCAGTTGCTCCAGGACACGTAGGTGGAAAGGTTATCGCAGGAATTCAAATAGATTTCGGTGCTGACGTTTCAGCAAAATTGGCAGTAGGTTCAGCCGTTGATGCAACTTTAAAAGCAATTGGTAACGAAGGACTTACACCTTTAGCAATTGGTACAGTTGACGCAACAGGTGGAGCAGGACAAGGACTTAAAGTTCTTTTCGAAGGTGAACACGGAACTGATACATATGATGGATCAAACAGTGAAACACTAGCCGCTCATTTAGAAGATGTAGTTATTGCATTAGGTACAGTAGATGGAATTAACTTAGCATCAGCAACTGTTGTTGCATTTGAACTATAAGCCTTAAAACTTATTTAGAAGTTAAGAAGGGAGCATTTATGCTCCTTTCTTTTTGACTAAAATATAGTAATAGCATAAATACATGTAACAAAACTATTTAGGAGAATTAAAATGGCAATAGCAAAAAATAATCCAGCGGCAACTACTACAGGTTCAGCATCAGAAGTAATCGGAAAAGATATCTCAATCTTTTCTTTAGACTACATCGTTGCTAACGCAAGTACTGGCCCAGATGGAGCTCAACAAGCCGTTCTAAATGCAATTCAAGAAACTAGAGTTATATTAGCGGCAGGTGCCACTAGTAACTCTGATACAGAACAAACTTTCATTATTGAAGGCGAGTTAGATTCAGGCTTAGCGGCTAGAATTGTTGCATTAGGAACAGTTGATGGTGTTGATTTAAGTGGTACTACAGCAACCGCTCAAGCATTATCAATCGCCGTAGGCGCATAATTTAGGATATAGACATTCTATTAAAAAAGCACTCTTAGGAGTGCTTTTTTTTGACTTACTTTCCAGATAGGAATTTGTCTATGTGAGGTTTGAGGTCTGTGATAGGTAGTTTGTCATTAAACTTTAATTTAAAAAACATTTCTTCTTCTTTGGTAAACTTTTTATTCTTAGGTCTTATCCAAACATTTACACAAAATGCCATAGCACCCATAGTTTCTAACTTAGGTGAACCATAGTTCATACGCATTTCAGCACTCATCTCATTATCATTCAACCACTTAGTAACAGGAATTATAGCATTGTGTACTGCACCTTCCGTTATAAAGTCGTAGTCGCCATCGTCTTTAACAGGAGCACATATAACAAGTATACTACCAGTGTAGTCATCGTTAATTGCTCCTTCGATATAATTCTTAATGTCTTTGCTTGGCACCTAAGTAATCCTTATCTCTATATGTCTTTATCATATGGCATTTAACACACAATGTCTGTATGTTATCCTTCGTATTAGCACCGCCTTGACTTTTTAGGTGTATATGGTCACCATGCATAATGGCTCGCATTACACGAAGTCTATGGTACTCATCTTCTATCTCATCAAACTGTGGATCTTCAGTTGGATTATATCCGCACTTTGCACATTCCATAGTTCTATAAAATGTCCAAGGTCTTTCTGGTTTACCCATACCTCCGTACTCAACACATTCTAATTGATGCTCTCTACACAATACGTTGCTACCAGGACCGTCATATATACTGATAGTATTATCACAGTCCTCTAGCATACAAGGTTTGTCTAGTTGTTCTTTTAAGACAGAGTTAGATTTTAACTTGTCGTTAGTTGGGTTTCTTATTGCCATAATTCAAAATCCAATACACTATACCCATTGTTAGGAGAGTATGTTGGAGTTTTTAAGTCTGTACTTTTCTTAATTTGTGCAATAAGGAACGGTCCGCCACATCTCCATTCTGTAGTAAACCCTCTAACAATAATTTCGCCATCCTCATTTTTATCTTCACTATGCTTGTTAGCACCTCGATACCAATTTGAATAACTAATTTTTACTTTATCCCAAAACATACCATTCTCACTAAAGTCTGCTTCAAAGTATTCTTTAGTAAAGTCTGCAAGAGTTCTGCAATAATCATCATCTACTGTAATGCCTTGTGAGTAACATGCATCAAAGTATTCGTATAACTGCCTAGCCTCCTTGGCTTGTACTGGTCTGTCATTGTTTAAGTAACTCCAATAACTAGTAAACATTTTAGTAATGTCTGGATGTTTTCTAGTTTTAAGGCTTTTACTCATTAACGTATCTGCTAACAATGTAAATGCACCATTCTCATCTTCATCACCAAACTTACTGTTTGTAGCAAAAATACCAGATTGTTCTAAGTATTGTTGTTTTTGTTCTGCGTCTTTCCAATCTTCATCAGTTGCTCCATCTACTCTAACGCCAAATACCATTTGTTTAAATGTATCAATAAAGTCTAATGGTTCTTTAGCATCTCCATTTAATAAAATAAAGTTACGTCTAATTTCCAACTTGTTATCTACTGGATATTCCACAACTGGAATTTGTACATTAGCAGGACGTTCGCCAAACACTTTTGTTGCAATTATATATAATGTAATAGCAGTATGTTGTCCGTCCCATGCAATCCATTCATCACCTGGTGGCACTTCTTTGTACACTTGTATAGGCATAACCATACTCTGACTAAAGTAGCCAAGTATCTTTATAATGTGCCTAATGTTTAAAGGACGTTGTAATGTAGTATCAATTACCACATCACTTAGTTTTGCCGGGATGGCATTACACAATGTCATGTCATTGAATGACTTCCATTGTTTGTTTCTACGTTTGAATTCATCTACCGCACCATCTAGCATTTTTGCAAATACTGGATTTAGTTCTAATGCATCGTTTAGACGTTGTTGTAACGAAACAAGATTACTTGCTTCTTCTGTGAATTGCTGATTTATCTTATCAGCATAAGTTTTCATTTCCATAGTGAACGACCCTCCTCGGTCTTTATGTTAATAAATGTATTATACCTTATTTTTTCTTTTTGTCAACCTTTTCTGTATCGCTTCGTTGACTTGCTTCTAAAGGATCAAGTAAAACTTTTTCTCTTCTAGTGAGACTTGTTTCCTTTTTATCCTCTTTCTTGCCCCAAATCTTATCCCAATTATCTGCATACTTAGAATTGTCTTTGTCTTTTCTAGCAGAGCCTTTGCCGCCATGCCATTGTCCTTTTCCATCTTTTGGTATTTCAATGTCCGCCAAAATGTACTCCTGTAAAATATCCTATTGCTAATGATATAGGAACTATTATTAATAAGTCCATTAGCCAATGTAATGCAATAGCCAATGAAATTATTTCTTTCCAATGTATTTGACATACATCAGCCCAATGTTTAATTCGTTCTACCATTTGTTTTGGTCAACTCCTCTTGTATTATAATCACTTTTAGGTGATGCTTTATCATAGTTGTAAGGAACTGATACTGCAAAAGGATCTGATAGTCCTTTGCCTATCCATTTGAACTTGTTATATACTGTAGAAGGATTTACATGACCTAAGTATCTATCTACGCAAGTGTCTTGTTCTTCTGCGTATGCTTCAACCTCTTCATAGGTACCATACACAAACTCATTGTTGTCTAGTTTTGCTAGTTCTATATTATTTTTCATCCTATGTTCTCAAAAATTTGTATGTTATCAAAGTACATTGGAAGATTATCGTAATTATAATAACTGTGTACTGCAAAAAATATTGCAGTCAGCACCATTAAAGTAATTATCATATCTGGTAGTGGATTTCTCATTTACCTATATCTTTTATATTAGCCTTACCAATAACTTGGTAAGCACCTTTGTTATATGCTGGTGCAATAGTGTACCCTGAACTAATTTTCTTCTTCTCTTCTTCCCACTTCATATCTATACCGCCACTGCCTGTGCCTGCTGTAGTTATTGTCATACTTGGGTACTTATTAGTATGACATTCGCGAGGTGCCACTACGGGCTTCCTGTTGGGCTTAAATGCCTCTCTGCTCCTAGGATCAACCTTAGGTGATATACCATGACAATAATCTACATACTGCTCAAACGTCAATTTGGGTATACCCATACGTTTGTGCTGTTTGTTTTTAACCCGCAAACCTTCTGTCCACTTGGCTATATTAGCCTTGGTCATTTTAGGCTTGTACTTCTTATTCTTAATGGTCGTTAGACCTTGGGCAAGATGCATTGTCATAATATATATTATACCAGATAAACTGGTAAATGTCAACCTTTTTTATTATTTAATACGTCTTAGGGCACCCATGTTGTATGCCGCAAACAGTACTAAGGGCAAGAACAATATAACTGTTTCCGCTGTTTCAGTAAGGTTAAAAAGGCTTATAAGGTATCCGTATCCAACTACAACTACCGTTAAACCTAACATTATGCTAAGTCCTGTGAGCATGTTTAATGCCATTTCTTTTATATCTATCATATGTACTCCTATGATTTGGTTAATTAAAGTATTATAATACACGATGTTGTGGTTATTGTCAACCAGAATATGTACATAGTGTGTTTTAATCAAGCGAAAAGGTAGCACTAGGCTACCTCTTCTTGTTATTAATAACTTAAAAGGACGTTCTAACTAATGTTAGAATGATTTGTTGATAGAAAATACAAATGTATCTTCATCATCAAGTCCCGAGCCGTCTTCAGCGGCAAAGTCCACATAAGCAATAGTTCCTTCTATGTCATAAGGCATATCAAAACTTCTACTTACGGACCAATTGTCGCCTATAGTGTCCCATGAACCATATGATACGTCTAGCATACCAAAGGCATTGTAGGAAACTTCACTATAGTCTTTGAAGCCGTCTTCACCGATGATATGAGTTAAACCAAAGTCAGCATAGCCAACATTAATGTAATACTCAGTACCATCTAGAGATGCATCTCCGGAGTATGAATAGTCCATGTAGCCAACATCAAGACTTACGTCTCCCATTGAACCACTAAAACCAACATACATGTCAGTTTCTCTGTCAGCATCACTGCCAGCAAAGTCTACTTCCGAAGCCCAAACTCCAGCATAGAAGCCACCGCCGATGTCTAAGTCTAGACCCATTGATAACACACTATCGCCTTGTGTTTGAGATTGTCCTCTGAAAACATAGTCTGAACCCAGACCAACGTTTCCGCTCACTGAAGCCGCATTGGCTCCGAACGCCATTATAGATAGCAATAATACAACTGCTACTTTAAATCCGTTCTCTATATTGAATAAATTTTTCATCTATTCCTCCTTTTTTATTATTATAATCACTGATATTAACAGACAGAAATACCGCCTGTTTTGTCACAGTAATTAATTATTATAGTTTCTTTAAGGGTAGTTGTCAACCTTTTTTATAAAGTTTTCAACAGGTTATTCACAATAAGTTTTACCTCTTGTTTGATTGGACTATTTATTTAGCAGTAAAATGTGTTAGTTTTGTGTTGGTCAGTTTAGAATACCTCCAAGTTTGGGGGATCATCATCTCGGTCTATGACTTCGATTTCCGCCGTTTTCTCGCGACGCCGTTTAAAATTTGTTAGCTCTATATCACCATCCGACAACAAAAACAGTAGGCAAAGGATGATATTTAATTCCAGAGGCTTTTTAGGTTTCCACTTTCATTTTAACATATTTTACTCAAAAAAAATGCACACCTAAGTGTGCATTTTTATTTAGCCTAGGGCTAAATCAGATACTTACGAAGTGGCAAGTGCTCTGTAACCAGCGGCAATAACAGCCCTGGAAGCCGTACCTAAACGATACTTGCTTGTTTTTCTACCTTTTGTGTCAACATGGTTGTTGAGATAGATAGAGTAACCTTTGAAACGAAGTGATTGAATCACTGCTTGTGGGTTACCAACGTTAAACCTTGCGGCTATTTGTTTTGAAGTAAGTTCTGCACCACCTGTTAGGGCGTTTAGTACTTTAGTTTCTTTACTTACGAATGTAGTAGTCATATGACCTCCTATATACATTTCAATTGTGTTAAGGACAATTCCTTAACTTACATACTATTATACGTCTTTTTGACACGAAGTCAACCTTTTTTTGTATTTAGATAGGTTTCGTTGTGAATCCAACGCTTTTTCTTGATAAATCCCCATTCTCTAACACGTGGACCTACAAAAAATAGAGTCCAAACATCAACAGTAGGGTCAAGCTCAATACGGTGGAGGCTACGGCTACCAGCAAATTTAATAGTGCCAGGCTTACGCCAAAAACGACCTTTAGGAGTATGTTCCCAATAACCACCGCGAAGTATAATAGTACAATAAGACCAAGGGTGGTCATGTAAATCATCAGGATCTCCTTTGTGGAAGTTGTGTATAAAGAAGTTAAATGGGAACCATTTTCTATCCTTAAGGAATATATAGTATCTTGTTAAGTAAGGTTCTTTGTGTATTCGGTCCAGTATTATTCTTTTTCTACCGATCCTATCTAACCAATTAAGTATCTTCATTTTGAGCAACTCGCTTTCTTAGACTTGTACTACTAAAACTATGGTCCCTACCATTGTATATGATTTTACAACCACGTGCTTTCGCTATGTCTTTGCCTGTAAAGTCTTTTGTTTTATATTCGTCACCTAAAACTCTTACATCTATTGGAAGTGTTAAAAGTAAATCTATTAAATCTTGCTCTGTGGTATAGACAACTATCTCATCTATATATTTGACTGCCGCCAATTGTATCTGTCTTTCGACGATTGTTTGTATTGGTGCATTTTTTGTATCTGGGCGATCCACTGTAGGATCTGTTTGTAAGCCAACAATCAAGTAATCACAATGATGTTTGGCTTGTTCCAACATTGTTATGTGCCCTGCGTGTAATAAATCGAATGTACTACAAGTAAATCCTATCTTTCCGCAATCTTTATAATTTAATCTCATCTGTGTTGCCTCTTATAATTGGCATTGTGTTATCTGTGTGTTTTCATGCAAAGTCTTTTAACATCTTTTTAATTTCCAATGCATGTTGTTCTTCTTGTCCAATTTGTCCTCGAGCATATTCTTCTAAGTATATACTAGCACCATCTACTTCAGAAAGCAACTTTTTATATAAATTAACTGCATTAGTTTCGTGTTGTAAACTCTCTTGAAGTATTGTAACAATAGAATGGTCATGTGACTCTTCAATTGGTGCTATAACTTGACTAGGATGCCCGTCTAAGCCTGTAATAAGTTCTCCGGCTTGTAAGGCATGTGCTAAACTTTCGTTTGCTTGTTCCTGTAGAAATTGTACAATAGGAATCCTGTATGGTCCTGTAATCATTAATGAACTATGTGCGTATCTAACAACGCCAGCCATTTCATATTCTACTATCTCATTTAGTATATCGCATACTTTCGATGTGTTTAATTCTTGCAATTCCATTATTCTCCGTCGTAATAATATAGCCGCTCTATATCATCTTCAGTTGTTTCTTCTCCATACTGTATCTCTATAATATGGCACGGTTTATCGTTTCTATTTACTACCTGATGCCACTCATTTGCTTTAACAAAGAATGACTCATCTGTTTTAAGTGTAAATACTGTATAGTTTTCAGGGTTACTTGGACTATACTTTATCTCACATTCGCCTTTGCTTACAAACCATATTTCACTACGTTTGAAGTGGCGTTGATAACTTATCCCTTTCCCTGGTTCTATTATCAACTCTTTTACTTTTACTGCATCATCATGAAACAAGTCACTAAACTCGCCCCATACTCTACGTTCTGTTGGATATTTCCATTCCTTTAGTATCCAACTACTACTGTTTGATTTGTTATCGCCTCCGACTCCAAATTCAAACTCTATGCCTTGTACTTCCATCTCTGGAATGTTATCTTCAGTTCTATCACCTCCGTTACAAAAGATAATTATTTGACCGGCATAAGCCTTTTTCGCTTGTTCAAGTGCTTTCTTGGCACTTCCGTCACTGTCATCGAAACCCCAAACACTATCTACCATGTCCAGTCTTTCAATTATACATGCTCTTTCCTCAAATTCCATAAAAGGTCTACCTTTCTTACGAGTTAACCAATTATCGCTATTGAGTGCTACAACTAGTTTATCTCCTAGTCGAGCCGCTGATTCTAAATATGCAATATGTCCTGAGTGTAGTGGGTCAAAACCTCCACTAACTATAACAACTTTTTTTGTCATTAGAAACCACGTTTTCTTTGCATAGCGGCAATCTTGTCGTTGTAGTCTCTAACACGTCTAGTCTTACGTTTGGATTTCATCCATTTTGTACCAGTAGGTAAGTATTGTTTCATCTCACCACGTGCTTCTGCATCACGAACATATTTTTGCCATCTTTTAACTGCTTGTTTCTTTTTACGATTACGTTTAGCACTAGGCTTTTCGTAATACTGTTGTTTTGCTAATTCTTTCTGAAAGTCAGATTTTTCTAATCTACGTTTTAAAATCCTTAATGCTTTTCCAACATCACCATTTCTAACTTCTATTTCGCCTTTGTATCGTTCTAAGTAATGTGGTTCCTTCTTAGGAGCGAAATCTCTTTTCTTATTGTTCCACTCTTTAGTGTAGGATTTATTTCCTTCTCTTCCCTTGTCTTTGTTCAACTTTTGCCTCTTAGTTTAATTTTGTATTCAGAATCAATCTTTTCATTACCGTTAGTATATACTAAAGTAGGATATGTGTCAACCGATTTTGTGGGGTATTGTTTAAAGAATATATTTACAACTCCAGATTCCTTTAGTTTAGGTGCTCTAAACATAAGATTGTGTAAACTATTCTCTACAATTGATTTAAGACCTCTAGCACCTGTTTTACGTTTTGACGCAATCTTGGCTATGTCTTTAATATATTGTTCTTGGAATGTTAATTCTATATCATCGTATTCTAATAACTTTTTAACTTGTGGTATAACACTTGCTTTAGAATTGTTAAGTATTTTTACCATGTCTGTTTCTGTTAGGTCTTCTAGAGTAACAAGGTTTGGTAGCCTGCCTACTAGTTCTGGTATAAGCCCATAACTTATTAAGTCATCATGTGTTACATGTTCTTGCCATTCATTTTTGTTTTTATCTTTTAGTTGGGAATTAAAGCCCATTGCTTTCTTTTGTACTCTAGCATCAACTTGTTTGTCTAGTCCTACAAACGCACCACTACATATAAACAATACATTAGTTGTATCAAACTCTATATGGTCAAAATTACGTTTACTTCCGTTGCTTACTTTAACTGTAGTACCTTCTATAAGTCTCAATAGTGCTTGTTGTACACCTTCTCCACTTATATCCTTTGTATTGGCGTTAGATTCACTGCTACGAGCCTTTTTATCTATCTCATCTATGAATACTATACCTTTCTGTGCTACATCTACATTCCAGTCACATGCATTGAGTAACCGTTCTATAACACTTTCAACATCTTCCCCAACGTAACCTGCTTCAGTTAATGTTGTAGCATCTGCAATAGTAAATGGAACTTTTAGTTTCTCTGCTAGTGTTTGTGCAATAAGTGTTTTACCTGTGCCAGTAGCACCTAACATTATTACATTACTTTTTTCTAATTTGAAATCATCTGTTTGATAATATATCTTCTTATAATGATTGTATGCACATACACTTAAAATTTCTTTTGCGTATTCTTGACTTATAACTGTTTCATCTAGATGTGCTTTAATTTCTTCTGGAGTAGGTATTGATTCAATATCAAACTCCACAGGTATGTCTTCATCATTCAATATTTTGTGACTGATGCTAATGCACTCATTACAAATATATGAACTTGGACCTGCTATAAGTTTCTTAACTTCGAAACGTTTTTTACCGCAAAAACTACATGATAAATTTTCTGTGTCTTTTGTGTCTGCCATTACTTTTTAATATACCTCGGCTTGCCGTCATCGTCTGAATCAGTGTCGCCACCAGTGGGTAATGGTATTGCCCAGAACCCTAATTGTTTATTTACTTCATCTTCACTTAATTTGCTGATTATATCGAATATTTGCTCTTCTGTTAAGTCATCTTTGTTTAATTCACTTCTTGCCATTAGTTGTGATGCTACTCTAAGGTCTCCAGTTGCTGGTGCTTCTATTTGCACCGGTCTACTAGGTCCTTCAACAGTTTTTTCTACTACCCTAATAACTTCTTTCTCTACTATCTTTTCTACAGGAACTTCAACAATCTTTTCAATAATCTGCGGTTTGCTTGGAACTACATGTACACGTTCCGGGCCTTCCTTTGTGATAATCTTTTCCACTATTTTTTCTACAGGTACTTCGACTATCTTTTCTATTTCAATAATTTTATCTACTTCAACAATCTTTTCAACTATTACTTCTGGTCCTGGGACTTCAATAATACGTTCTGGTCCTGGTACTTGGACTTCGACAGTAACCACTGTCTCCTTTTCGACCTCGACTGGTTTTTCGACTTCAACAATCTTTTCGACTTGGATCTCAACTTCAACCTCCTTTGGCTTAATCTTAAGTTCTTCTTCTAAATCGTCAATCAAATCTAAGGCATCATCCAACATGGATAATGTCTTTGCATACTTTTCATGTAAGTTATCAAGTGCCTGCTTAACTGTTAGTTTTTTTCTTGCCATCTTTAAGTTTCTTCTCTAGTTTCTTTTCCAATGCCTTAATGGCTGGAGGAGTTGTAAAATCTACATCTGTTTCAACTTCCTTTTCGACAACTTTTTCAACTTCTTTGATGACCTCAACAGGTACTTCTTTAATAATTTCTTTTGTAATAATTTGTGGGGGTTCCACTTGCTTGGCTTTGTCCTTAACTGAACCATAGTCTTTGATGTCATCTGTAGGTGTGTCTTTTAACTCTTCTCTAATATCAGGACCTGCCTTTTCTAAATTGATTCCATAACGTAATAACGTTTGGTTAGCCGCAATTACTAACATAACTGCGAGTGGGTCGAATACAAAAACAAGCATCAGTATGAATACTTGAACTGCTTTGTCTAGTAATGCTTCACTGTCTCCACCAAATAGTAGTTGTGCTACATATTTAATTGGTCCCACTTCTTTTTCTAATGTTCTTACAACACTTTCTGCATCATACTTCTCATCTTTAAGTGTTGCTATGCTAATATAGATATTATCTATTTGTTCATTAAAATCGTCTATCTTTATTAAATTAGCATCTTGTTGTTGATTGTTGCTGTTTCGTAATTTGTTAATTTCTGCGTTTGCAGTATCTATAGTTGTTTGAGCTTGGGCTCTGTAGCCATCTATGTTTGCTTGTTGTTTATCGATATCTTCTTTAATACCATCACGTTGTTCTTTCTGAGACAAGAAAAGACTATTAGCCTGAGAAACATAATCAATAGTTTCTGTTTCAGCACGTCTAAATGTTCCTCCAGCATCTGTTTCAATAACTTCGACACCTTTGTTTCTTAAATCATTTACTGCTTTATCTAATGTTCCTAGTTGGTCTCTTAAACTTTGTATTTGTCCTTGAGCATATTCTATGTCGCCTTTAACTCTTTCCCAAGCACCATCTCTAATAGTTTCTTGTTGTGCTATACTTTGACTTACATCAACTGATCCACCTATACCTAATATACGGTCTTCTAGTGTAGCAATTTTGTTTTCTTCTCTACCTATTTGTCCATCTATACGCTCTACAATAGCAAAAGCATCTCCACTTTCACTTGCTTGATCCAAATGAGCTTTACTTAGATATCCAAAGATACCCATACTAGTAATAATCATTAAAACAAATACTGCTATAGAAAGATAGGTTTTGAGTAGTATACCGGTTTCGTTCCAATACCTATATAGCCAACTTGCAGTCAGCAGTTTGCCTACCTCCAATGTTCCAGCCATAATGGCTATGGGCATTGCGGCGGCACTAAAGATTGCCATAAGTCCAGCGATGCTAAACCAGGCGGCTACTCCGGCAATGGCAAGAGCAGTTATTAATGTAAGGATACCAAATAACATGCAAGTATTTATCGGTATTTTGCGTATAGTTAAAACATATTGAACATAAATATCAGTATGGAACTTACATGGACACACAATCAAGCAGAAAATTTACTCAAATGCATCATATTCAATGATGTAGATCTCAATCAAATACTGTATTACACTACTGTAGACGGTGGTACTACAATTAAAAAGTATTTTAATGACAATTTAGTTAGTACTATCTCAAGAACAGAGCATAACGATCCATGGGAACAGGAAAAAGAATTTTTAAATAATCATTACTCAGAGCATGTAGGTGTGTATAAACCCATGTGGCATTTACTAGATATGTCAGATGAGGAATATCATCTATGGGTAGTGGATAATCAATGGCAAATGGCTATGCCTTTATATGGTATAAGCAAAGATGGTGTTTACTTAGATAGATTGCAACGTCATGCTTTTGTACAAGAAGGACGTGATATGGAAAATATTGTGCAAAATGAATTAGAAAAACTTTGGATTGAAAAAGATAGTGAAGGAAATTATTACCAAAGAGAATGGTGTGAAGAAAACAATAGTTTCTACAATGTCCAACCATGTTGTGTGTTTCCACACAATCCAGGTAGAACTCTACTTAAAGATTATTCCGAGTAATTATTTAGGGCCGTCTATAAATTTAACTTTAGGATGGTCATTAAGTTCAACAGTCGCACTATTATGTGCATGTTCTCTAACAGTACAAGATTGTACCCAACATCTATCGCCATACATTGTGCTAATAATATCTTGTGCTTTATCAAACACCATTTCAGCAAAACGTTCGCAACCAACTGCTGGTACAAGTCTCATGTCAATAAGATTTTTCTCTTGTAATATTTTAACTATTTCCATCTCTGGATCATCTTCTGCAACTAGGTATGTATGGTCAAACATATATTTTAACCATTCTTTAAGTGGCTTCAATCCACCAAAGTCAACTACCCAATTCTTTTCATCTAGTCCGTCACTGCCAAACTGTAGTTCGAACTGTAATGCATATCCATGTATTAAGTTGCAATGGCTGTCTGCTCGCCACTGTCTGAATGCACAACTATGTCCTGTTGCATGAGTGTATGTTTTTCCGCTGTAGAATCTTTTCCGTGTCATGTAATTATATCCGATGTTTGTTTCTGATAACCTTTACTAATTTCTTCGTTAGTCTTTGCCATAGTCATTACATGACTTGCTGATAGTGTTATAGTAGATTCTGGTGACACCGTCATCATGTAAGGCATTAAGCCAAACCCACTTTCACTTCTACCAACAATTAATGGCTTAGACAACTTCATAGATCCTTTAGAATCCATGTCGTCTTTCTTTAATACTGCGACAAGTTCTTCGCCAGTGCTTAATCTTACACTAACAATCTCGCCTTCTTTAATAACTTCTAATAACATATGATGTTCCTCTAATATATGTATTATACAGATTAGTTATTAAAAGTCAAGTATTTTTTATAACTATCTTGGACATAGTGTTTCTTGATTCTATCGGCTCGCTTAAAACATAGGTTTGCTTGTATTCTTTACAAAAATATATTATTGCATCTTGAACATCTTGCATATCCCAATCATCTAATATAATAACTGTGTCGTCTTTACAATATGGGTATACCCATTCTAAATCTGCAAGTTTTTGTTGGTAGGAATGACCACCGTCTATGTAGATATAATCTAGTTTAGGTAAGTCTAAGTCAAACGGTGTATGACCTTTTATAAGTTCGACTTGTGGATATTGTTCAAATAACTTTGTATTACTTTCAAAAGTATATGCTGATGGATTACTTACTGTAACGTTAAGCAAATCTGGTGTGGATTCTAATGCTGTATAGTTATCTATAGTAATAATTTTTTTAGGATTGCCGTGTTCTATTAAATGTAGAGTACTTTTACCACAGTAGGTTCCTATTTCTAAACACACAGAGTCCTGTGTAACATGTTTTTTGATTACATGTTCACAAAATGTTGCCTTCTCGGGGGAAAGGAATCCTATAGTATTCTTCCACGTCTTACGCATAAGAATATTTAACTAAAAAAGATTAATGTATTAAACTAATCCGGCTTCTTCCAAAGTTACGTTTATCGAACCTTCTCTGATTAACTTTTTACGATTTGCCATATGCTTGTCTTGAATTTCTTCTTTACTGCCTCCGAAGTATGCTACTGCATGTCCTTCTTCAACTAATATTTCAGTAACTAGTCTGCCATCATCGGTAACAAAGTCACCTAAGATACGACCAAACTTACCTCGCATATCTTCGCCTTTTCTATTAATCTGTGTTTTGAGAATAGGACCTGATTTACCACCAATAAGTTCTTTCAATCTAGCCTTACTTGCCAAGCCAAATTTCTTTTCAACTTTATCTCTTGTTCTGCTTTCTGGTGTATCAATTCCCATGATACGCACTCTTTCACCTTTAATAAGAATATCAAATCCTAAATCGATATCCACATCTACTGTGTCGCCATCAATGACTTTGATGACTTTAACTCTGTACTCGTACATTACTACTCCGTTGTTTGTATCCTACATGATACACGAAGTATTTATCTTAAACTACTGTTTTAATCGTTTCTAACTAAGAATGTATGATTGCTTAGAATTGCAACTACAGGGTAAACTTGACCCCAGTTAGGACTACTAATATTATGGTTGTAATAATGTGTCGCACCACTCGTTGGATCTATAGTAACACCTTTTAATGCTAACAATGAAACTTGAACACTTTGTTTCCAGGCTTCCATATTAGGACCAATCTGTTTTCCTTTGGACTTTCCTTTTTCGTATATAATCTGAATGTTATCTGACTTGCCATCACAGTACCAGCTGAACTGACACATGCCGATGATAGGAACATCATAGCCTTTCCAATTGGTTCTTAATTTGGCTTGTTTTGTAACACCACATACGGTGCTAGGATATTTTGCATGTTTAACTCTATTAAGAGTAACATGTGCTACAGCACTTTTGCCTGCTAGGTTTTCACCTTTGGCTTCCATAAAAACATTCTGTGCTAGACAAAACGCTTCTTCTTGTTGTATTTCAACACCATTTACATTGTATGGAGCATAACTCACCATCATGCTTACCAATACTGCTATTAAACTATCCATGTAATCACTCCATGTTTGTATTTTAACTAGTATATTATACCGGATTTTGTGGTAATTGTCAAGTGTTTTGTGTGAAAATATTTAGTCTATATTGACAAAGGGTATTCTGCTAACTTTACTCCATTGCTCATCAGCAGTATATTTGGAGGCTTCTTCGAATGTGGGCATAGGATCTTTTACTTTTGTAATAACTGGAGCACCTACTTTGCTCATTTCTTTATTAAAGTCCAGCCACTTCTCTTCTTCAGGTAATAGTTTTCTATCACTTCTAATAGCATCAACTGGACACTCTGGTTCACAGATAGCACAATCAATACAAATATCAGGATCAATAACTAATGTATTCTCTAATTCAAAGAAACAATCGACCGGGCATACCTTTACACATGTGGTATGTTTGCAGTCTACACATTCTCCTTTTACAACGTATGTCAATTAAAACTCCTATCGTTTGATACCATTATTTAACCAAAATTAGGCTTTTCAAGTACCTTTTTTCGTTTTAGTGTAAATATTAGTAACAGATTGGTATTGAACCGGTTGATGCAAAAATATTTCGCCACTCATTAAGATGCGATACATAGTAAAGGAACTCGGTGTTCCCCAATCTGTAACAACACTAAAGACTCCGGAGTCACGTTTGTGTTAAACTTTGTAGATACAGTTGTTCGCTGGCTAAGTTCTTAGCCTTTGCTTCACATTGGATATCGAAATCCTGCCAAAAACTTAACGCCCATTCATTAACTAGTTCATTAGGATAATAGTCTGAATGTGCTCGTAGTTTCTGTTTCTTACAACCTAGTTCTAATAAGTGTTTAATATCGTGCATATCTCCATGCTGATGATTTGATTCAAGCAAGGAAGGCTCAGGCAACCAATCATCTCTACTGTAACTATAATGACAAGCAGGACGAACACCACGCCAACTATCTATAACTTGTTTAACTCTATCATCATCTGGTTGTATGTACTCTTCATCTCTAATCCAGTGATGGTGTATGTCTAGCACAAGAGCAACATGGTCAACTAGTTTGAGACTTTCATCTAAGCCATGACACATTTCGTCATTCTCAATAGTCATAATGTTTCTTGCTTCGGGAGATAGTTTAGGCAGTATGTCAATAATGCCTTGAGCACCTTTTCTACCTGATATGTGTACATTACACTTGAAGTCTTGGAACTCTTTGCCGTAACCCATCCACCTAGCCATGTTTACATGATATTCAAATTCATCAACACTACGCCTAATAACATCTTCATGTTCAGAAGCAAGAACAGTAAACTGTCCTGGATGGAAACTGAGACGTACATCTTTCTCTCTAGCAAGTTCGCCTACCTTAGCAAAGCCTTGTTCCAGCATTTTAATATTAGTTGGATCTTGCCACATGTATGTCCAATCTTCTTGTGTAGCACCTGGCAGTTGATTACTGCCTAGTCTGACCATTCTACGATTTTCAGGTAGTGTGCTAACATACTCTACTAAGTTGTATGCCGCCTGCATGTTATGTGTAACAAGTTCAAGCATACGTTCTTCTGCTACAGACTTATCTTGTCTATTAAGCCATGTAATAGTAGTCTGGCGTTCTGTGAAGTGTTGTTGTATTTCCTTAAGTATCTTGGGCGCCTGCGTCTGGTCAGGATCCATATACTTACAACAGAAACCTATACGTTTTAAATTGTTATCGAACATAAGTTACCTATGAGTTATGTAAAATTGTAAACATGGCTAAATTATACTACCTATTTGGTAGGATGTCAACTAAATATTGCTATGGAATATGATTATATTGTAGCAAGTGGAGATAGTTTCACAGAAGGCTGTCAGCACCTACTGGGCTTAACGCCAGAAGACACATGGCCCGGACTACTTGCTAAAAAATATAATTGCGATTTCAATAACTTAGCATATGGCGGTGCTTCTAATACAGTTATTGCTTTACAACCTATACAAGAAGAAATTAGTGAAAAAATAATGTTGGCTAAAAATCCACTACTGTTATTTAACTTTACAGTACATGGTAGGTGGACATACTTTCATCCAATGAAAGGGAGATTGCATTCGCATTTTGGATTAAATTTAGATGAATTTAAAGATACCGATGGTCCATATATATTTCATCAAAAGCCATTAGTTGCTAAAACATTAACATTAAACAATGACTTTTATTCAAAAAGTTTTAATGACCCTTGGCCCGAAGGTGGTGGGATTCCTGTTAGTTTTGGCGATAGGAACCCAAAAACTGGTGGGGCACCAGCATTTACTTTCCATGGTGATGAAGATGCTTGGCTTGGTCCTTATTTATATGCAACTCATCAAGCAATTAAAATGGTGACGAACTATAAAAAATTAATGCCGCATGCCACAATCAAATGGGGATTCGTTCATGAGCAACATGAGGAACAAAGTTTTGGCAAAGATATATTTACTATTATAAATGGACTCGAGGCTAAGATAAACAAGGAGCCTTGGAAGGACAAGCCTGGTAAATTGTTAAGTTACCCTGGATTAGAAGATTGTTATAACAAGTATACCGAATGGAAACCTCTAGGTAGATGGAACACACAGGATTTACATATTAGTAAAACTGATTCACACCCAAACGAAAAAGGTATAGCTCGTATGGCAGATATAATGCATAATTGTTTACAAGGAATACACAATTATGAACCATAATAAGTTTGACGGTATTATAGCATGTGGAGACAGTTTCACATGGTACAACCAAAATACATTTGAAGAGACATGGCCCTACATATTAGGACAACACTATGGTGTACCTGTTGTTAATTTAGGCAGAGGTGGTGCTAGTAATTTTGAAATAGCATTTCAGCCATTACAAAGTGATGAATATCAATTCAATGAAACATTTATGGGAGAGTTTACACCTAAGAATCCTTTAGTAATTTTTGGTATAACAACAAAATTTAGAATTCCTATGATATTTCCTAAAGAAGGTAAAATGGGTAGTATTTCATCGATACTACCAGAAGACTTTGGTGATCCGGAAACAATTGATACGTATGGAGTTAATAACACAGCATTCTTACCATTGGCATTAAGTATGTTAGCATTGGATAGATACGACATAGCAGATTATAATGCAATTAAAACTATGGCTAGACTACAAACACTTATGCCACATGCTACAGTTGTATGGGGTAGTATTCATTCTCAACAGGTAGTGCCTGTATTAGAAAATGATGAATTAGACTCAGACGATATTGGGTTCTCTCATGATGTCAATAGAATGAAAGATTATTACCAGCGACTAAACAACGAAGGCATAGAAAATATATGTTTCAATGAGGCTATGAACTGGCTTCCATTAGAATCGGTAAACTATGATCCGGACAAGCAGGCTACATTGAGAACTTGTTGGACACCTGGTGGTGACTATTTTATCAACAGAAACAACGAGCCTGGTGTAACAGATATGCATCCAAATGCAGAAGGAATACAAAGAATTGCTTTGCAAATGATACGTTGCATAGATTACAGATTTTCACAGAATTAGGTAAATACATACAGTAGATAACTATCTACATAATCGATTATATAGATATTGGAGTAACCAAAATGGCAGACATTAATAATTTCGGGTTGAAGGGCATTGCTAATTTAGTACAGTTCGGCAAACGCGGTTTAAAAATTCTCACAGACACATCGGCAAATGAATTTACATTCACTGATAATGATGGTTCTACTCTCGTTGAAGTTAAAGGTGCTGATGCATCTCAGGCTACAGCATTTCTTACAAAAGGACAGTTTGACGCGGCAACAGGTACAGTTGCACAATACGTCAGTACTGAAGTTGCGTATGACACAGGTACTACAACATTGTTTGAGGCTCCGGCTGATAGCATGATTTACAGCATTGCTGTAGATGTTGGTAGTCCTTGGGTAAGTGCTAATGATAATACAACAATTATTGTTGGAGACGCTGGAGATACTGATAGACATTTTGGAACTGGAGATGCTGATATGACGCAAACATTCCAATTTCAAAGTTCACATCAACACATTTACTCATCTGCAACAAACGTTACAGCCACTATAGCGGCAGGTTCGGCATCTTCGGGTGTTGCTACTGTAACAGCGATTGTAATTGTACAGGCTGGAATTACTAGTGATATTGCTAGAGATTATGGTTCTGTTTAATAACTAGAGTATAAGTAGAAATAAATTTAAAAGCACATCTTAGGATGTGCTTTTTTTTGGTTAAAAATTAAGATAGTGATAAATACATACATAATGTTTAACATTTTTAGGAAAAACAGAAGTATGAACAGAGACGCAGTTTTTGAACAGTTAAAAATCGACGAAGGAGAAGTAAATGAAATCTATCTCGACCACCTCGGCTATCCCACCTTTGGAGTCGGTCATCTTATCCTCGAAAGTGACGAGGAACACGGAAGGGCAGTTGGAACTCCAATTAGTGAAGAAAGAACAAGGGCGTGTTTTCAAACAGACCTTGACATTGCCATCGGAGAGTGTGAGTTACTATACGAAGATGGGGTATTTGGAAAATTACCAGACGAAGTCCAGCAGATTTTGGTTAACATGATGTTCAACATGGGAAGAACAAGATTAAGCAAATTTAAAAAAATGCACAAAGGCATACTTGCAAGTGATTGGAAAGAAGCCGCTAAAGAAGGTAGAGATTCTAGATGGCACAAACAAGTAACAAATCGTGCAGAAAGATTAATGGAAAGATTAGAGAGAGTATAATGCAAATTAACGATATCATAGAAGGCAAGACTAAAAGTAAAAAGCCACAAAAGCCAAAGCAGAATAATCCTGTAGCAAAACACTCACGCAATATGAGTGGTGCTGGTGCTCATACCACTAAAAAGGATTATGATAGGAAAGCATATGATATTAATAAAGATCCAAGTATTAACGAAGGTGAAGAAAGAAGTATAATTGCTAACGCATGTGTAGAAAAATTAGTAGACGCATTTGGTGAATCACCAGGTTTGTTTGCAGACAATCAAGAAGAACTTATACAAAAAATGTATTCAGATTTAGAAGCAATGGATGTTCAAGATGTTGTTGATCCAACAATGGAAGTTGGCGGACAACCAATAGGAAACTTTGCTAGTGGAAGAGTTATTGATGTTATTAATCCAAGTGATGTAATAGATAACGCATTGCAACATGTAAACTTAGCAGATTTAGAAGAAGGTACTTACGTTGCTAGAAAGAATGATGTTATAGACAGTATTTTACAACAAATAAAAGACAAAGCACAAGACGATGATGAGATGCTTAGGCAACTTGCATCAATGATAACTAAAAAAGCAGATCCTAGAAGCCATAACAAACCACAAGGAATGTGGCAGTTAGAACCGCTAGAAGAAGGCGCTGGGCCAGATGAGATTAAGGCTCAAATTGCCAAACTACAACCTTTAGCAGATAAACTAGAATACGGACCAGGTGAAGCAAGAGAGATTACAAAACAAATTAAATACGCAGATACACATATGACTATTATTAGTGAGCTTAACAGTTTAGCAGATAAGTTAGGTATCCCAGAATCAGAATTAGATTATTACGAACGTCAAGTATTTGAAGCAAAGAATAAACTTGAATCTGCTTGTTATGAGATGGAAGAACTATTCCAAGACAAGTACAAGGAAGTATCATATAAAATTGAAGAATTAGAAATGGACTTGGAAGACATCGAGTACAACGCAAAAAATAAAGAGATATAATGAATTGGATATTAATATTAACACTAAAGTCTATCCTAGGTAGCATCATTGGTAGTAGTTTTTATCAATGGTTTAAAAATACTAAAATGGGTGTATGGTTCCAAATAAAAATGGATAACACTATGGAATGGGTAGCAAAAAGATATGATATAGAGATTGCTACTAGAGAAGAAAAATGGTTAGCACAATATCCATTACTTGCAAAAAGACTAGTAACACTTGAGAAAGATGTTGCTAAAATCAAAAAGTCCAAATAATTTTTAATTAAAACTATTTTTAAATAAATAAATGCATCAATAACAACACTGATGTATGTGTTGTCACTTCGGAGAGAGATGGCAAAGGCGGCAAAAAAATCCAATAGACAAGTAGCAAGAAAATCTAGTAGCATAGGTAAAGGTGGTCGTGGTAGAAGATGTAAAATATCAACTTCGACTATGAATAAGTCTAAAAGACTATCTACGAAGAAGTACAGAGGTCAGGGGAAATAACAATGCCAGTAAAATTCGGTCCATCAATGAAGAAGTTTGAAAAAGGTAGTCGTACAAAGTATTATATGGAACACGATTATATCAAAGCAAAATCCAAAGAATTCCTAATAGAATACATTAATAAAGACAAATCAGACACTATTCCCAAGCGAAGAATCAAATGCATTAAAGAATTAGAACGAAGAGGCATTGATATCAATTGGGTACCTAAAAAAGACGAAGAAGAAAATACCTAAAAAATCCTGAAAAGTGATAAATAGTTTTATGAAACTATTTAATTTTTTATCCGAGTCTTTCCAACACTATACTGTTAAGCACAAACGAACAGGAAAAACTTATAAAGTTACTGCTATGCACAGTTCTAGTGCAATAGACAAAGCAAAACAACAACATGGTGGAACAGCATCACGTTATACTGGTACATCATCAGATGATTTTGAAATCGTAGAAGGAAAAATTAAAGATATAGTTAAAGCACTTAAAGGTCCTGGGTACTATTCATTAGACAAAGACAATCCAGACCATCCAGCAGATATTAGTGATAAACTAAGAAAAAAATTAAGTCAAAAAGACGAAGGTAAAAGTCCACATAAAAAAGGTACTGCAAAGTACAAAAAACATATGGCGGCTATGCATGCCGAAGAAGTTGAAGTAGACGAAGTAGCAGGTCCTAAAGATTGTTGGGACGGTTATAAGAAAGACGGTACACAGGCTGGTACAGGTAAGAACAAAGGCAAACGTGTAAACAAATGCGTTAAGGAAGATGAAGTAGATGGTGCAGATTATTCACAAGACGGAATGATTGGTACACC
>TARA_R110001592_G_scaffold15722_1_pt1 | contig 43889 bp, 36 predicted proteins | sample TARA_R110001592 | Tara Oceans TARA_R110001592 (sample SAMEA4398387) | marine metagenome | biome: Polar Biome; feature: [SRF] surface water layer (ENVO:00010504); material: water (ENVO:00002006), including particulate matter (ENVO:01000060) such as... | depth 5 m | reverse complement strand
CTAATTTCTTCTTTATCTTTCATCATAAGGATGAAATCTTTAGATTGAAATTTCAACTCTTCTCCAGTTTCTGTATCAATATAAGTGTACCAAGCTCCAGCTTGTTTTACTAAGTTATTTTCTTTCATTACTCCTAACCACGATCCGTAGTTATCTATTCCTCTGTCAAAGAAGATTTCAAAATCAGCCGCCCTTAATGGTGGTCCCATTCTGTTTTTTACTACTTGACAACGAACTTTCATTCCAACCGTCTTATCCTTACCATTTACCTTCATTTTGATTTGCCCCATATTCTTCAACCTTAATCTTACCGAAGCATGGAAAGCAATTGCTTTTCCACCTGAAGTAGTCCAAGGGTCTCCGAACATAGCGTTCATCTTTTGTCTAAGTTGGTTAGTGAATACCAATGAGATTTTCTGTCTACCAATCATATTGGTAATCTTTCTCATTGCTTTAGATATAATAATTGCCTTATCTGTAGCGTATCCATCTTTCTTATAATCAGCTGCTAACTCATTAGTTGTGGAAGCGGCTGCTACGGAATCTACTACAATAGTAACTAATCTATCTTTAGATGTTTCTCTAACTTTCTCAATGATAGTTTCAGTCATATCAAAGATTTGTTCAACCGAATCAGCTGATACATAAAGTAATTTAGAAACATCAACACCGATTGCTTCTAAAAATTCTCTACTTACTGCTGTTTCTGTATCAATAAGAACTGCTACACCACCTTGCTTTTGTGTTTCTGCAAGGAGGTGAGCCGATACTAATGATTTACCCGATTGTTCTAATCCAGTTATTTCTGCTATTCTACCAACAGGAAAACCACCATAAGGGCGATTTGAAATTGCTACATCTAACATAGCGCATCCTGTAGATACCCAGCCTTGCACATTTGTAGGTGCTTCGTCCTCATCTAAGAAGAATGCTACTTTGTTATTTTTCGCTTGTTTGTTAAGCTCACCCGCTAGGATGTCCGCTAAATCTAATTCTTTTTTCGCCATTTATTGGGGTTTTATCCGTTAAACAAATCATCGAATGCAGCTGCTACATCATCAGTTTTCTTTGATGGTGCAGGTTTTGTTTCATCTACATCGAATGGTAAATCATCTTTTACTGGGGCTGCTACTTTCTTTGGTTGAGAAAGGGTTTGAGCCGTTACTGAAGGTTCACCAGCATTTTCATTTGCTGCGCCTGGATTTAACCAACCTTCTAATACTTCTTTTAATTCATCGTAAGATAACTCTGAATATAAATCAGTAATTTCGGTTTGTCCTTCCAAAAACTTTTGAACATTTTCAGCAGTTTCAGTTAAAGGTGTTTGAGTTGGTTTAACTCTGATAGTTGTTACAGGATACGAAGTACCTGCTTCTTCAGCGGATTGATATTCAATTGTAATATCTCTACCACTGGTTGGGTCGGTGATATCACCATAATCTGGGTCTGCGATATATCCAAGAATTTCTTGATATACAGTTTTACCAAATCCCCAAAATTTCACTCCTTCACCTTCTTGCCCTCTAACCAAAACAGGTACGAAAGTTCTTAACTTCGGCTCCATTTGTTTAGCTGCTTTCCAATCTTCCTTATCACCCATTCTTTTTAGTTTATCCGCAAACTCTACAATAGGGTCTGGTCTACCAAATGATTGTGGTGATAAATAAGTTTTGTTGTTAATGTTGTAGTGAAAATACAATTCGATGAACGGATTATCCTTATCGAATTTGTAAGGAACGATTCTTACTTGCGTTTTACCTGGTGTAGGTTTCCATAATGAATCACTCTTCTTTTGTGTGTTTTGTAGTTTGTTCAGTCTACCTCTGATTGCGTCAATGTTAATTGCCATAATTACTCCTTTTAAGTTTAAAAATTAATTGTTTTAATGGTTTTATTTACGTGTCTATCCTACACGCGGTGTTTACATATATAAGTATAACGTTCCACCAAAAACGGCATACTTTTTAGGGTTAAATTACATCTTTTTTAGTATTTTTTCCGGTCCATTTTCCATCCACCATATGACTGTAAATTATGTTAAAGTATTCATTATCAAAGTAGTGCTTTGCCTTTCCTTCAAGTTTTACTTTTACCACATCTGTATTTGGGAATTTCATTTTAGTACCATAGTTAAACATAGTCATAATACAATTTTCGTTTGCTAATTTAGTAGATAGTATTGGGAATGATTCTTTATTAACATCCCTATGAGTATCGTGAAATATACCATCAAACTTTTTATCTAATGTTTTAGTTATATTAAACCAATCACCATGTAATATAGTAACATTTGGTTTATCTTTAGCCCAATCACAAGCTTTTTCGTATATTTCGGGATGTTTTTCTATAATCGTATGTGATTTAATATTATAAGTTTGAATTTCTGTAGCTGATATACCCATTCCGAATCCGATTTCTAATATATCTCCTCCATTTTGAGTAACAACTTTTGCGAACTCTTTCATCACATCAGTTTCAGCTACATGCATAACTAACTTATGTTTTCTGAATTTAGTATTATCAAAATCAGAGGTAGTTATCATATCCTCACTTATATTTAAATTAATTACTTTGCCCACTTTCCTCTTTGAACTATTTGTGATATGATTCCATACACACTTAAATCTTCGTATGTATCTTGAATATTCTCTCCAACTTCATCAGGTTGTCCTTTTACTACTAATTGTAATAATCTTTGGATTTTATCATTTTTTCTAAACCACAACCCAGTTAGTGCTATCTTTTTATCATCTTCAGTTTCTAAATTTGAACCTACTGATATATTACCTGGTCCGTAGTTCCTTTGCTTTTTACAAAAGGTGACATACATCTCATCTAATATCGTTTTAAATTCTTTTGTGGTTTGCGGATATTTCTCTTCGCAGAATTGCTGTGCAGTTTGCTGTTTCATATAACTTATTTAATTTGTTAACACAAATATACGAAAAAGATTTCATATATCCAAGGAAAATGTGAATTATTTTAAGAAAATTTTATAATATCAAAAACTCTTGTGTTTATCTTCTTTGTTCCATCAACATTAGTTACTATGATGGAGTTTTTAAACTTATCCCAATCAACAGTAAAACTTTTATCTAAAGTTCCGCCATTTTCTTCTTTGATTAGTTCGTTTAATGCGTTAATTGTGTACAATGTATTAGATTGTTTTTTTCTATGTACTAATATACTATCACCTAATGGTTTTTCTGGCTTATATGCCGTATCTATATTATAGGTTACAAACAACTCATCCAAATCAGATTTATTCTGTAGAACATATATGTAGTTGTAAACTATATGATATGTTTCTCTAATCTGTTGAAGTGTATCTTGTAATTTTTCCTTACTTGTAAAAGTACACAATAGTTGAGTTTTCATTCAGTCTCTTTCAAAGTTTTATACTACTATAAGTATTAAATACTTGGGGAATCACTCTTAGATTTGAAACAACTCTGCATTTCAGTTGAATAAGTCATTGTGTTACTTGTCTTTCCGACAGCACCTTCTTTACTCCTATAAGTTTTATACCCTAACTCCTTTTTACCCTTCTTACCATCAACAACATATGTAAATACCTTTTTACCTGTTACATTACCAGTAGGGTTTCCATCTTCATCCTTTTCATTGCTATCATATGTTAGAGCTTCTTCTTCTACTAATTGAAACTTTTGCTTAAATTCAGTTGTACTTTCTACACCCAAACATCCTCTTAAAACTTCACCATTAACAATAGTTCCACCCATATTTACATCAAGAGAAGCACCAGCTATTGAATTTGGATTTCCCTTTGTATATGCTTTAGGTGGATAATCCATCATACTTAAATGAAATCCTCTAATATTTTCTTCTGCTTCCATTAACGTACCCAATCCAACATTAACCCCATCTACATCAGATTGATAATCATTCATTACCTGAATTTTTTCTCTTTGCATTTCTACAACTTCTCTTCGTTGTTCAGATAATAGTTTCTTTACATCTAATCCAATCGTAGTAGGATTTTCTTCTTGATATTGTAGTGCAACTTTGTTAATTGATTTAACTATTGGGGCATTTAACTTACCACCTTCATCAGCAAATTTATATATCATTTCTGCTTTTTGGATATTTGTTAAATCTTCGGGCTTTACACCTTTTGGTAAATAATTATCCCATTTTTTATTTATTTGAGTAAAGTCACCCTTTTTCCACGCAGTTTCACCATATAAAGCATAATCCATATTTTTCACCAAAGTTCCCTTATCGTTACTTATGATTTTTGCTATCTTATCTGTATCTAACTCTAATAAGTTACTTGCTATAGTAACTGATTGGTTATTATACTTTTCTTCAATAGAGGTCATTTTAGTAGAATATTCTTTATTGATATCTTTAACTTTAGCTTTATCTTCATCATTTAGTGAAGATTTTTCAATGTAGGAATTATAGTTACTCTCTTCATTCGCTAATGTAGAATTATCTTGAATATCTTGAGTTGTAGTTTTATCACTATGAAATTGTACTAATAAATTTCCATTTTCATCAGTTACAAAAGTTGCAGTATCAGATGGATTCATTCCACCACCACCTGCTTTTATAAATTTATTTAAATCATCTTTATCAACCTCAGTTCCATTTGGTAAGTAAACTTTTCCGTTTGCGTTATTTACCATATCAACTTGAGCAGATATACTAGCATCAGCTCCATAGAATGGAGATGTTTTTGTTTCTTTACCAAATCCAACACTTGATTGAAGATTTTTAATTCTTTGTTGAGTTATTCTATGTTTTTTTATAGCAGAACGAGCTGAAACTCTGGATTTAGAGTATGATGCTCTTTCCTGCATAACTTCATTATATTGTTCTGGAAATTGTGGTTTTTTAGTTGTTCCATTCCCAACAGCTTCTTTTCTTCTTTTTTCTAACTCAGGGTTTTTTGGAATACTAGCAGTTTCTTTTTGTTCCTTACCTAATGTTGTAGCTCCAAATCTTTTGTGAGAATAATCTGCTAACGCTTCTTCAGTAGTATTGGGATATTTTTCTAATATAAGAACCAATTCACCAGAAACTATTTCATTAAATGCCGAACCTGGTCCACCTGGAGCTGGTTTTGAACCTGTTTTCTTTTCATACCCCTTATACCCTTCATCGAACATTGTATTTTTAACTTCACTATCTCCAGTTTCAGATACAACTTTACCTATTTCTGTATTATCAACTTTTTTAGGGATTATTTTTTTCTTTTTAAGTTTATCTACTTCAGATGGTTTATGTGCTGGGTCATCTTTTGGTAATTGTGATTTAAATTCCTCACCAGCTTTACCTGAAAATGCATCTACTTCTTTTTTATCTTCTTCACCATCTTTCTTAGCAATTGGTGTGTGTGTTCCTGCTTCTATTGCATCATCTCTTGCTTCTTCACTACCAAATACCGATGTTTCACCTGTATCTTTCTTTGTAGCAGTAAATGTTTTATCATCTGCTTCTAAAAGATTTTCAATAAGTTCATGTTTAATTGATGAATACCCTAATTCTGTTAGGATTTCACTAAGTAGTGTTATGTGAGAAGATTTTTTAAGTAAGGGATATCCTTCTCTACTACGATAACTTAACTCATTCAGTACTTCATTAATAATTTTCTCTACATCCATTACCTATAAATATCCATATGTTTAGTTTCATGCAATTTGCACTCTATTTGGTATTCTTTCCAATTTTTAGTTGGAATTGAATTGGGGAAATAGTAACATACTGCACTAGCGATTGTTCTAACTCTCACACCACCCTTAATTTTCTTTTCTATTGGGAATATAATGTGTTTATAATACCCACTTGGAACATGTCCACCTGTTGGAAGAACTTTATGTCCTTTTTTAAATTCTAAATCTATTCTAACTAATAGAGTACCGAATTTTCTAGCCCATACTCTTTCAGCAGCTTCTAATTCTCTCCATGCACCTCTATTTAGTTTATCAAATTGTAATGAACAATTTAAATATGAGAATGTTGTTTTTAAATTTTTATATGAATCCGTAAACGCTGCGGCTGGAGCCATATGTCCTTTATCATACACATTATTTTTATAATCTGCTGAATTGGAAGTGTAAACTCCCTTAACTGTATAGAAATCCATTCCTTCTCTATCAGCTTTTTTAGTTATGCTCCGAACTTTATACTCCACCCAATTAGGTTGCTCTAATGTTTCGTTATAAGATACTTTAAAAACGTTATTCTCAACGATTACGTTTTTGTTAGTCTGTCCATTGATGTTCAGAACTACACCTACGCATAATAGTAGGGATAAGCTTATTTTAATTAAATTTTTCATAGTATTGTTTAATCCTAATATATAAATATTAGAGTTTTGAATAATCAGAACCCCAATCCTGCTTAACTGGGAATCCGAATGACTCTAATGTTTTTTTTACTTTTAATATAGTTTTTTTATCTTCGATACCAAACTCATACAAAAATGAATCGTATGTGTAAAGAATCGGAAGAGGTAATCCATCTTTTTTTAATTTACTTAACACTTCAATGTTAAATTCCGTTTCTGTCGCTTGTAGAATGTAGTTGAAGAACTTTTGAGCATTTGGTTGTTCAATCCATCCTATTGGAATTCTTCTTCCTTTTGGAGTTTGTAAGTATCCATCATCTACGGCTTTTTGTTGCATTTTGTGAATAAACTTATCCACTTTGTCGAAGAATGGTATTTTTCTATCTTCATCCGTTACTCCCCCATATAGAATTCTAAATGTTCTTCCCTTACTTTCATCATAATCACAACCATATTGGTCTGCTAACCATTGATGAACCGAAGTATCGGGTAATTTGTAATTAATTAACTTTCCTATGATTCTAACGTGATATGCATCGTAATCGAATTGTAAGAAGGTCTTATCATCTTTAGGTATAAAACATTCCCTACTACCATCTTTCTTATTAAGTGCCCCATAATTAACTCCTAAGTGTCTATTGGAAGGTCTTGATGTAATTGTATATGGATTGTACTCCGTATATACCCTACTCCCCCCATCGCTTATGGATTTATGATTGCTTGGCCATCTATCAATAAATTTTTTCCTATCGACTCGAACACCTAATCGTTCTACTTCTGAAAGGATAGGAATCATCGTATTATCTACCCAAGAATTAGTAGTAGTTAAGTTCCATTCGTTAACAATACCCCTTAATACCTCACCCCACTTCATTATAGGGATACTCTTGCCTAAACCATCTCTTATACCCAAACGATAGTAAAAGTTCGTTAAAACCTCTAATTTATCCCTAAATGGATAGATTTGATTATCCATAAAGAATAATGCCGTTTGAACATCACTTAGTTTGTTGATTCCTAAATCTAATTGTAATAATGCTTTTTTATCCCAACACCATTTATTTTTCTTAGAGGTTGATAAGTCTATTTCTAACTTTTCACAATCATTGTGATTAAATGGTAGTATAAAATCTAAGTTTGAGAATCGGACATATAGAAATGACAACCCATTATTCATAGGATGCCGTTCCAAATCAGAGAAAATTGGAATAATTACTGATTCTTCATTATTCCAATACTCTAAGAATTGTTCTTTCTCATTTTGAGATTCAACTATTATCAATTTATTTTAATACTAATGAACATCTTTCATATTCTTTCTTACTCATATAAGTTTTATTCATTTCTAAGAATGAACCATTATATTTTTCATTCATAATTTCTCTTTGTTTAGAGTAATCAGGATTGTTGATATTTGATTTATACTCATTATACTGATTTAACCAATATTCAACAGAACCCCATTGTGGTTTATTATCAATGAAGATATAAGAAGGAAAATATTTTAACTCCATACCTTTCTCAGTAGTAAGTTTATCTTCTCTATACTCATAGATATCTTCCATACCATTGAAGTTACCACCCTGTAGGATATGTTTCCATTCTTTGATTTTATTGAAAGTTTCATAATCTACTTCTGAACCATCTTTGTTACAAACACTTACTCTGGTAGAAGAACCACCACTATATACATCTGATTTAGCCCATACTTTTAGTTCAGGATAATTCTTTTTAACAAATTGTTTGATTACAGTAGCACAATTCTTAGCACTCATATGGATGTATTTTTCAATACTACCACCCCAATTACTCTCTCTATAAGATTCAATTGGTAGTGTGAATTCGTTTCCGTTTAATTTAATTTTTAGCTTTTTACTCATTTTTACTTGGTTTAAAGGTTTAATTGGTCTCATTTACATAGTAAATATACGAAAAATAATTGGAATAACCAAGGAAAAAGTGAATTATTTTTGGGTGAATGAGATAGGATTCGAACCTATGACCGATACCTTAGAAGGGTATTGCTCTATCCAGCTGAGCTACTCATCCAATTATCTTAGAGTTTTAATAAATGGTAGGTAAAAGAGCAGAACCTACATCGATAGGTTTTCTTTTCATTTGATTACCAGCTGCAAATTTAGCACCTTCTTTAATATATCCAGTTAAAAATGCTCTTCTGAAGTTTGTTGATTTATTTTCCTCAGAACCATGTATTACATTTGAATGTAATAATGCTACTTGTCCTTTTCTAAGGTATCCATCGATATGTGGAAAATTATGGTCATCTGGTAATACACAAGGTTTACCTCTTTCACTTCTCCAATTTTTAGGATTGGATTTAGTTCTTTCATCATCTACTTCAATTGGTAACTTACCTAATCTATGAGAACCCTCTAAGTACCAAACTGAACCATTCTGAGGAGTGTGATTATCAAGTGCTATAGAAACGTTGATTATTTCATTAGAATTACATTGTGTATAGAATATGTTTTGATGCATATCTCTACCTAATTGTCCTGGTGGTTTAAAATATGCCCAAGTTTGAACACCTAATATATTACCTTCCATTAAAAACTCACAAGCTTCAACTAATTTAGGATGTTTCATTAATCGAGTAAGTAATTTTGATTCTTTATGTGGATACATATACGGGTCATATTCTCCCCATTCTCCATCAGTATCCTCTTCTTGTCTTTTAACTCGAATTCTCTCTAACTCCTCTCCCATAGCACCAACTTCTGATTCTGTTAGTAGATTTAGGATAGATACTCCTTTGTATCTCCAGTCAAATTGTAATTGTTGTTTTTCTTCGTTTGATAAGTAACTCATATAACTTGTTTTATATATCTATATATATGAAGAAAATATAAAAAACTACTTTTTAGTGATATGATATTCACCAAGATTCACCAATCTATTCTTTAAAGATGGCATTTTTTTCAATTGTTCTTCTATACTTCTTTTATTTGAGGTATGTACACCTTTTTTTAAATTACCATCAGCATCTTCATAATCTTCTAATGGTCCGTTTATTCTCCATCTTAATTTAATCTGCTTATAAAATGCATTAGTTGCTGCTTGTGCAAACTTTGTTGAAGAAACCTCACTAATAGGAGCTCGGTTATCATTTGCTCTTTGTACAAAATATCTTTTTATATATCCTCTCTTATAATCTAAGTCTTTGGGCGTTGGTACAGATGGTGTAATTCCCTGTCTTACTATAGATGGAGTTTTTTTTATTGAATTATATGATGTAATCATTTCTACATTGGATTGTTCTTCTATATAATTTTTTCTTAATCCATATGGAACTACGTTTCTACTAACTTTTAATTCTTTTAATTTTTGTTTAGTAGATGATATTTTTTGTTTTTGTTTTTTAAACTTTTTTACTAAATCGTAATCTAATTTTAATTCTTTTTCTATTTTTCTATCTTTTCTTATTTTTTCAACAAATTTTCTACCCCTATCCCAATTTGGTGCTTCTTGTTGAGGTATCCCCTTTGAGGCATCTCTCATTGCCTTTAGTGCTTTACGAATTTTTATTTTTCTATTATCTTCCATAGTTATTTATCGTTTACTCTAAAATCTCCCTTTATTGATGTTGTCCATGTATTACCTGATAAATTATGTGTTACATCCATAACTTGAAAGAATCCACCCTGTTCATATTTTTTAGGTATCCCATCAATATTGAATGTATCACCATGTACTATACCACTAACACCATGTACAGTGAATGAATAAGTAATTGGTAATGGTACACCCGATGGATTAGTCATTTTGTTTTGGTCACCAAATGCAGGTGCCATCTTTTGTGCAAATAATGCTTTATCTTCAAATATAGGGAATTGTAATGCTTCTACTAATGTAGATGGTTCTCTACCTTGTACATAATCATTAACCCCTCCATCTAATCCTATTTTACCACTTTTTATCTTTGGATAAGAACCTATTTTACCCAAAAAGGAATCATATAATGCAGCTGCTAATTCATCCGAACCTTCTTTTGGTTTACCTGGTGGTTTTGAATCTTCTTTAACTGGAGGTCTTTCATTAATTTTTTGTAAAACTAAATCATCTCTATCTGAGTAAATTCCTCCTCTTTTTCTTGATGGATGCATATCTTCTTGAGTATCTACTCCAGCCAATCTATCTGATACAATTGAGTTCATCATTTCACCTGGTATATCAATACTTAAATCCGATGATATAAAAAATGATTTAGAACCAGCGTGCTTAAATATAGAAGCTGGTACTGCACCATCTGATACAAAGTTTAAATCAACTACTTGTAGTTCCATATCACAAGTATCTTTGTTTGGTCTCTCTAATATTTCAAACTTCCATAATGAATTAACTGCCTCAGACATTCCATTTAACATAGCATATAATACATCTTGGTAAGTCATATTAGGTCTTTCCAATACTTCAACCGCAAAATCAAAATTTATGAATAAATCATTTAAATAGCCCCATCTATCACCAGCAGCATTCCATGCGGCTGCTCCACCACAAGTTGTACAATGTGTATCTCCTAATGGTTTTCTAAAAGGAAATTTATATGCATCTTCACCACTTTCCGTTTTAGCACTACAATCTGTATTTGTTTTTTCGGTTGGCTTATCTCCTTCTAAGAAATCAAAGAATCCAAAATCAGGTATATTATTATTAGGTATTAATAATGTAGATTTACTTGTTGAAAATATTTCATCAAATGCACCACAAATAGTATCATCGGTATTTACTACCATTGAATAATTTTTATTACCTATCTGAAATCCTTTAGTTAAATCTATAAATTGTGCACAATCAATAATCGTTTTTAATGTACCAAATCTTATAAATCGCTCATCTCCAACACAAGATACACCTTCTGGTATGGTAGCTTTTTGACCATCTTTAGATGTTACTTTTGTATTTGTAGTTTCATCTTGTAAACTATCTTTTGTTTCCGGGTCAAAGTTTATGAAATTTTCTTCCAACCCTAATTTCTCTTCTAATTCTTTGACTTCAGGTGTTAATCGTGCTGATGGTAAATCATTAAACATCAATCTAAATAATTTTTTACCTGAGCTTAATTCATCATCATCTATTTCATTTGGTCCGTATTTTTGAGAAGTAGCTGCTTTTTCTGCTTCTTCTTTTTCTTTTTTAGTAAATACTCTTTGGGATTGTAGTGTAGAAGGCATTTGCCCCATTCCAGTACATTTTACACTAACTACAAATACTTCACCATTACTACTGATACTACCACCTGTAATCATTCCGAAAAAACATTCATATGTTCCATCCGAATCCTTATGTTTGTTAATTACTTTTTCGTAATTATTTAATGCAGCAACCTCATTTGTTTCTAATGGTGTTAATTGAGTTAGTGATTCTTCCACATTCCAACCAAATTCAATCATACAAGTATATCCTGGTTCTTGAAAATGTTGAGAAATTATTTCCATTTGCTCTATGGTATAACAATTTATATTGAACTCACACGTTCTTGTCATACCACCTGCTCCGTTTTTGAGAGTTACAGAATCTATAAGTGGTCTTGGTCTTAAACCTCTACCGGGAGTATCTTCAGTATTAACTGGTGCACCTCCCCATGTTTCTCCTACACTACCACCAAAATCACCTCTACCATAAGCAGTTTGGTGCATATCATCTGAACCTGTGTGAAATGTACTTTGTGATGGATTGGAAAATAAAACTAAACCTGGCTCTGCACTAGCAGCTACTCTAAGCCATGCTACTTTTTGAGTTGGTGAAATTCCATCGGAGTTTGTTTGTAATCTCCCCTTCACAAAATCTGCTATTGGTCTATATGCGGGAAATGTTGACATTACTTATTGTTTAATTCGTTCTTAACTATATCTAAATGATTTGCTGGTATTCTTAGTATTGTACCATCGGGTAATCCTAATTTACCATCATGTACATTATTAGCTGTAGCTATTACCCACCAATATGATGATGAACCATAATATTGATTAGCAAGTGTATCCAATCTATCACCAGTTTGAGATACTACATATTTATCATCATTACTTTTAGGAATATTTTTTAATCTCCTAGCTTTATAGACAGTTCTACCATCAGGTGATTTTTTTGTTCCGTTTGTTTTGTATCTACTAATTGCCATATTATGTTAATGATTTAAAACTATATAAATTGGTTTTACCACTATTTCCTCTATGTTCTACGAATTTAAATGTAACGGCTACTTCTAAGAAATGTGGTAATCGGTAACCTGTTGATTTTGATGGAGGATTAGCTGTACCAAATCCACTCTTTCCGAAAAACTCACCAGCTTCTCCCTCTTCTTCGGCATCAACACCAATCTCCCAAGTTCCATTATCAGGAACAGTGTAAGTTAAACTTTCAATAAAAGATGGTTTTTTTGCGTACATATCACCTAATGTTAAAAATAAAAATGGTGCTTGTACATAACCAGGTGTACCCACATAAGATAATGGATAACACAATGATGTTAAATATTCTATTTTATTCCAATTGTTAATTAGTTCTTTTAAATTCATTGGAAAAACAGTAAAATTAAAAGAAACACTTCTTTCTATACCCGAATATGTGTAATAGTTAAATGGGTTACCAACAAATTTAGCTGATTCCCAAGATGGACTTACATTTTCAGTAAGACCTGTTATTGTAGCTCTAAAGTTAACTGCTTTACCACCTATAGCTTTTATCTGTAATGGAATAAAATCCATTTTAGTGATTTCGTTTTCACCAATAGTATCATGTAATCCAGATTGATTAATACCATCTTGAGTATTTGAGAATCCTCTTTTAATTGGTAAATCATTTTTAGTATCTCTAAATTTACTATCTCTTTTACCTACCCTAACTGCATCACCACTTCCCGGTACTCCCGTTGCTCCATCAGTAACCTCACCATCAAAACCTTTAGTTTTATATCCTCTAGCAACTTTTAAATTATCTTTAATATATTTTTCAGGAGATATACCAACTAAATCGATAGATAATGCGGTATCTGTAGCAGTTTCTGAGATTGAATCTTCAAGTTGTTTTGAATATCGTCCATCTCCTCTATCAAAATATTCGGTTGGAATTGAAGCTGCATTACTTCCATCTGAAGGTGATTCACCAAATAACTTACCCCTTATTGCATCTTTAGCTTCTCCTATTAATTTACCAGCTGCTTGCTGTGCTATCGTTTTAGGAGTACCCCCACTCAATAAGTTACCTACAAATGAACCAGCTGCATCTGATTTGATTTTAGCTAATTCTTCAGGATACTTTATCATATCAACTTTTCCTAACTTATCATCATAAGAAGTTGGAATTATTGTTGTTGGTATTCCTAATTTATCATTTACTTTATCTCTTAAATCTTTTATTTTACCACCTATTAAACCACCATCAGGTGCTTCTGAGAACGAAGCTCTCATATCTTCGGTAGCTTTAGTAGAACGATTTGCTATCCTTATTGCCTCATTACCATATAATAGAGGATTATTTAATTCAACTGCAGATTTAATTCTTAAACCACTTATTTCTTGGTCAAAGAAAGTATCTGGATTATCATTAATCTTTGAATCTAAATCACTATTTTTAAATAATTCTAATATCGTTGGCATAATTTATTCCCTTATCCTACTAATCCAAATGAATTAGATGTTTTCTTTTCAACTATCGATTGTACTCCGTCTGAAACCAATACCCCATCCATAGAGATATTTCCACTTTGTTTAACTGCTTGGATTAGTAAATCCATTTTAGCTAATAGTTCTTTATTAGATGTTGATTCATCACCTCCACCAAATAAACCTCCTACAAAATCACTAATACCATCACCAATACCACTAATTGCGGCTCCCATTCCACCAGCATCGTTTACAGAGTTTGCAGCCATACCTAATGGAGTCATTCCCATCATTTTACCCATAAACCCATCACCGAATAAACTAGGTTGTGGTACTAACTCAGCTGGTTTTTTACTAGCTATTAATGTATCCGCTGGGTCTGTTGATATTATCTTACCATTTTGTACGATACCATCATCAATAGAACCTGCTACCTGTAGTTGCTTTATCTCCTTATTTGACATATTTGTAAAATCTGAAGAAGCAGCTGCTGGGTCTGGTACTTCATCATCACTAAACCAACTCATTGGGTTTAATCCAGCTAAGAAATCTATAGCTCCCATTATAGGGTCTACTATATATTGTTGAACAATACTTCCTATGTAATTAAATCCTTCTATTAATGGGTTTAGTAACATTCCAAAGAATTCTACCATTGGGTCTATTATAGTTCCCATAATAAATGAACTTACCATATTAAATCCAGAAATAATTGGGTCTATTAATGTTTTACCAAATGCAATCATAGGATTTATAACATTATTCATTATAATTCTACCAACCGCTTGTAATCCTGCAAATAAGATTCTGTAAGGAAGAGTTAAAATCTTTCCTATCTTCATAAATAAATCCCCTACAGGAGCCAATACGCTTTTGACTCTATCAAATATTGTTGAGAATATTCCACCAACACTATCACCCACTCCACCAAATAAATTACTGAAGAAACTTCCTATTGATGGGAAGATATCTACTATAGTCTCATAAAGTACTACTGGTATTGAATAGAATAACCTTAAAATACTTTCACCTATACTCATTAGTCCATCCCCAATTAAACTGAAATCTCCAGTAAATATTCCTTTGAATACATTAAATATTCCCGAAACAATACCAAATACCGCTTTAAGATTGTTTGTCAATAAATTAATTGCAAAAGTGATATTACCACTTAATATACTTCCTATAGTTTCAAATACTGCACCTATTCCCGCACCATCACCAAAAATATCAGACATCATATCTTGAATCGGTTTAAATGCATCCATAATTCCTTGAATAGCATTACCAATCGGAGCAAAGAAACCTTTTATAAGTTTCATTATAGGTGATAATAACCCCATTATCATTTTACCAACAGGCATAAATGTCATCAATATATCTGAACCTATAGCTGATAGTTGATTAGCCATTTTATCAAATTCAGATTGCATTTGTTGATTAGCAATAACTGATTCTGTTTGTTTCTTTAAATCCTCATCCGATATATCTGAAAGTTCTTTACCACTAGCTAATAATTCCTCAGCTGCTTTCATTTGGTCTGCATCTAACTTACCAAATTGTTTTCTAAGATTTAATTGTTTTTGTATTTCTGCAACAGGCATACCACTAGCTTTAGCTATGGCATCTAATTGGAATTTGTTTACATTATTTAAATCAACTGTTTTTTCTAATGTATCTAATACGGATTGTTGAGCCCCTACTATATTACCTTGAGCTGCTAATTCTCTTGCTTTGTTAAAGTTTATAGATTTACCTAACATAGCAGATGCCGTTAATTCATTTGTTATGCTACTTTCGAAATCTAATAAATTATCAGATACATCAGCTGCCTGTTTTAGTGATGTACCCATTTTAGCAGCTTGAATAGCTGCTTTTGTTAAGTTACCAACTGAACCTTGAAAATAGGTAGCTGCAACTTCAGCACTATTAGCTATATCAGCCATTACCTTATTAGGTGCTACACCAGCTAATTCAGATGCTAATGCAACTTGTTGGACTTGATATTGAGCTTGTTCGGCTGATAATCCAGCCATATTTTGGAATACTTCATTTGCTCCTACCGCATTCGCAGTAGTGATTCCCATATTTTTATTTAACGCTACTACTGATGTTAGAACTGCTGCTGATGGTTGTACCAATCCTTCAAATTGATTTGTAAATTCTGCAGCTGCTTTTGATACATCTTCCATTGAAGCCCCCAAAGCTACTGTAGATTTGTAGGATTTCATAATACTGGTATCTAACCCATCCGTTTGAGAACGTAGTAACCCAGTTTCATTTCTAAATGCTTTAGCAGCATCTTCTAATTTTTTAAATGCCATTAACCCAGCACCTATTATAGCAACTACTGCTAATATAGCTAAACCTACGGGATTAATTGCCGCTGTTAATGAACTCATACCAGCTCTACCTGCTGTTGCAAAGGATGCCATACCACCTTTACCAGCTTTCATAGATTTTCCAAATGATGTTGTGAAATCTTGAGCTGCTCCACCTAAAGCTCCTTTGAGAGATTCCGCTGGACCTGAACCTATTTTTTCTAACATTCCCCCTAAAACAGGAATATTACCTACTGAACCCATAAATGAATCAATACCACCTGATAAGTTATTTGCTAAACTTTGTGCAGATTTATCTACATTTTCTATAGCTGCACCATATTTTTTTTCAGCTTGCATTGAAGCTACAGTAGTTTTAAAAATTTCGTTTTGCTTTGCCTGTGTAGCTTTTATAGTTTTTAAAGAACCATTTTGTGTTCTTCTTTTATCTTTTAGTTGTTTATTAACTGTGGCATTATACGATTGATTATCTTTTGTTATTTGAGCTATCGTAGATTCTATATCTTCGTATTCACCCGCTTCCTTAATTCTATCTCTTAATAGAGTGTTGTAAGAACGTTGAGTGTCAGACATACCCTTAGTTTTCTTCTCATTCTTATCAATCATTTCTGTGATATCACCGAGAAGAGATTTGGATACTTTTAAAATATCCTGATATTCCTTTTCTTGTTCTGCTCTATTTGCCATTTATGTTAAATTATAAACCTGCGTATCTTTTTAATCTATCAGGAACTTCTACTCCCTTATCTTCAGCGGATTTAATGGCTTTTTGCAGGTTTATAGCTGCTTTATCAGCATCATCAACCGCTCTTTTGAAGTTGGGGTCTTTTTTTAGTTTACTTTTCAGTAATTTAGCAAACATTCTTTGTACAATACCTTCATTTGTAAAAGATTCCGTACTTCTTATAATATTTGCTTGTTCTTTTGTTAATTTCATAAGTTACTCCTATGTAGTTTAATTCTTATATAAATATAGTATAAAAAAAAAGTGAGGAATTATTTCCTCACTCTTACATTTGGTTTTCGGGTTGATGTTTTTTTCGCCGAGTCTTCCTGTTGTTTCTTTTCACCTTTTTTAGCATCCACTAACTTTTTGAAGTGGAAGAGTCTAATGTGAACAGGCATCTTATATACATCTTTAAATGTGTAACCATTTCCATAGTAACACATCTCAAATATTTGATTATGTAATACAGATGAGTAGTTACTCGGTAGGCCAAAAAAACCCAACCCCCATGGGGATAGGAGTTACCTCCCTTTCTCCATTTATAGGGTTATTGTACTCAAATTCCATCTTCATATCAGGTTGAATGCCTTTGATATGATTTCTGAATTCTCGCGTATCTCTTGCTAAAAACTTATTTCCGATAAAATCAACTATAGATTTAGTATCTTCTTTACCATCTACTGATTTAATCATATAACGATATCTAGTAGTTAGTTCTGGAGTTACACCACCTTTATTTAATCTAGTCATAGCTTTTACATCTGCATCTATTTTTTTCTCATCACCATGTGTTAGTAATTTAAAAACGATTTTGTTTTTACCTATTGGTGTTACAAAGCTATATTCGTTTTTACTATTTAGTTTAGATGCATCAACTTCATTCGTTTCAACTTTTGATAAATCAATAGAAACTTTTTCTGTATCACCATCATCAGTTGGTAGTTCTACATTGTATTGTGCACCATATCCTAAAACTCTTGTTGCTAATACAATTGCGTTTTTATCACCAATTAGGATATCATCTGGATTAATAGATGAATCAGCTATAATTGATTCAAATAACATATCCAATACTACACCCTTTTTGATTAAGTTTTGAGAAGATAGTATTTCTTCTTCTCTTGCTGTCATATATTTGATTTCAATCTCACCCTTTGAAAGTGGACTTTCCTCTGAATAACCCTTACCCTCTGAAGGTAAACTAATTACTTCTGTTGGGAAATCATACGTTTTCTTTTCTGCCATAATAAATAACTCTTATTTGTTTGTATATAAATATATAAAAGTTAAAAAAGAAGCTAAAAAAAAAGGTTCTCACAAAGAGAACCTTTTAAATCAAAGTATATTTAAAGTATATTTTAGAATTCTAATATTGCGTAATCGTAAGATAACGTTAATGTAATCTCAGCTGGGTCATTAGAAGCCCAATCTAAGTCATTGAATGCTGCAGATGTGATAAATGCCCCTTTAAGAGTCCATTGTTCAATCTTATCACCTACAGGTCCTAACATAAAGAAGTTTACATCTTTCTTATAGAAATCTGCGTATCCATCTCTACCAGTAAGGGATTCATGTGATGTTCTCACCCATTCCATTACTTGTTGTGCTCCTGAAGGTACGATTGGGTCATACATAGTAATCTCTACGTCTTGCCATTCACCCTTACCTTTTAACTTTCGTTTTACATTAATATGGTCTAAAGTTACGGGTTCGAATGAAATCGTAGGTCTGTTAGCCGTTTTTATTAAATATGAATCTATACCATCGATGTTCATGATGAACCTATTCTTCATCTTCGGTTCGAAGTTGGTATAAAACATTTCGTTGAATTCTAATACTTCTGCCATTTTGTTTTCTCCTTTATTATACTAATAAATATGTATTTTTCTTTTTTTCAACAATTATGCTGAGAACGATGCTCCAGTTGGTAATATGTTAAAGTCTATTACTATGAATTCAGCCGTTTTCGTAGGTTGAAGGAATATTTGTCCTGCTAAGATATTTCTATCAATAACATCAGGAGTATTATTCGTTTCATCCATTATAACTTTGAATGCGTATAACCCTTGTCTTTGTTGTACTCCTTCTAAATAAGGTTGTACAGTGTTAATAAATCTGTTACGAGTTTGAGCGGTGTTCTGTTCAAATACTAAGTAACGAGATGTACTAGCCACAAACTTTTTTACTTTGATTAATAATCTTCTAACATTGATTCTATCTAAAGCGGATGCTTTATCTTGCAATGTCTTTTGTCCAAATGCTACAATACCTTCGCCAGGGAATGAAGCGATTGGATTTACTTTACTTTCATAAAGTGTATCTCTTTCAGCGTGCGTTAATCTGTTTAATACAGAAACTGCTCCTACAATACCACCTCTATTTAAACCAGCAGGTGCGAACCATTCAGCTGCCAACCTATCGTTAGCTGCGAATATGCCCGGCATCAATACTGATGGTGGAACTGAAGTTAGTTTATTTGTGTTAACATCAATTGTTTTAACCCAAGGGTAGTAACACCCTGCGTAGTTAGAATCAATTGCTTCAGCTTGTGTTGTAGCTTGTGATATAGTATCGTTTACTGAAGTTACATCTCCAATGAAGAATGCATCTTGTCTACTTTCTACCATATCTACTACTTTACCAAATACATAAGAGTGTAATCTTCTTACAATACCCGGTGTAGCTACTAAGTTGATATCAAAATCATCAGGGTTAGAAATTGCGTTAATTGCTTTAACATATGCAATTGAACCACTAGCAGTAGATGATGATAAATCATATCCTTGCGAGTTTCCAGCTGATATATTAGTACCTAATTGTTTTCTTGTCGCTGGTGAACAACCATCGAATCCACTTTGGAATCCAATAGTAAATTGTCTCTTAGCGATATCTACTGCAGATGAACCAGTCATTTCATAAGAAAGTGTTGAATCAAATGCGAATATTGAATTTGAACCTGTTCCAGAATTATTTGGAATCGGTGCTAAGTAAGCGTTGTTATCTAATTTAGTTGTTGCTGTTTCAACATCTATACCAGCAAAGTTTAATTTAGAACTAGCAGTATTACTATCAGAGTTTGTTCTGAATATTACGGCTGGAACTATTTTATTCTCTAATCCAGTTGTACTTCCTGCAACTGCAATTGGGTTTAGATATTCAGCGTGTCCAAATGGTGCTGCTGATATAGGGAATGAACCTTCTTCTACACATTCTACATAGATGTGTTTAGAATTGTTCACATAATCTCCACCTTCAGTCATTTTTCCGTTTGCATCTATAGAGATAACTCTATCACCAATTACTTTCTTAATGTAATTAGGAGATGCTGGGTCCATATTAAGGTTATTGAATGTTTCTAATACATTCTTTCTTTTATCTGTATCACCAAATTTTCTTACTGCAATTGAGAACGTTGCGTAATCAGTAGCTGCTGTTGAACCAGCTGCTTTTACATTAAAGATAGATACTTTAACGGCTTGGTTCGTATCAGTACCATGTCCTAAAGTATTAAATCTAAATAGATTATGTCTATCTCCAGATATAAGTTGTGATTGAATATATGGTGATGTTGCTCTTTGTTCATTATAACTAAAGTTTTGGTCTGCTAAAGATACAAACTCTACAGATGAACCACTAGCTGCGAAGAACCCTGCTTGGTCTGTTGCTGCTTTTTCGAAGTATTTGTATGTATATACTTTTTTACCTCCTAGTGGTGATTCACCAAATACATCAGAAATATCACTACCAGATGATGGTATAATAGATGCTGATACAGATGTTCCTACCTCTGAACCACTTATGTTAAATGTTGATGATGAGATTTGACACTCAATTTTATTTGTTGCTACAGGGAATCCAGTTGATTCTGTTCCGTTTTCAGTTGCATGTAGAACACCTACTAATTGTCTACCTCCAGCACTACCTGATGCATTTCCTGATTTTGAACCAGATACTACAATTCCTATTGGGTCAACTTGAGTATATCCTCCAACGTGACCTGTTTTTACAATTGTTACTGTTCCTGCTTCTCTTAGATAATTTTGTACGGTATATCCTGTGTAATATGTTCCATCAGGTGTTCCGAAAATTTCTTCAAATTCTGATTGGGTGTTTACGATGGTTGGTACATATGCAGGTCCTTTATGGAAAGGTCCTATAACAACTGCACCAATTTCACCAATTCCTTGGGAAATGAATGATAAATCATTCTCTCTTGTAAATACTCCCGGTGATACGATTTTTTCTGCCATTTTTTTTTCTCCTTTAGTGATAATGTAATATTATACACATATAAGTATTAGTTAATAATTCAAAAAGATAATTATTTCTTTTCATTTGGTATAAAAGTTCCACTCACTGGGTCTAATGTGCCTTCCCCATACTTTGAGTTTAACTTTTCATACAACTCTTTTTCTTTCGAAACCAATGCATCATGTGTCTGTTCAATCTGCTCTTCTCTTATATCAAGCCCATCATTAACATTTCTTCTTTCGATATGCAATTGACCCAAACTAAAAAATATTCGGGATGCTTCTGTTCTTATGTCTTGGATAGAATTCATTTCTTCTTCCGTAAACTTAACTTCTTTTGTGTTCTTTGCCATAATTCTATTTTAATGTAACATTTTTGTTCTATATATAAATATCATATTTTATATAAAACATAATTTTTATTACTCTCCTGGTATGAATGATAAAGTACCATATGTACCAGCTAATCCTTGGTCAATACCTCTTACTCTAAAATAGTACTGAGTTGTACCATCTAAACTAACTCCTAATGCATCAGTTGCTATAGAAGTAGAGCTCCATTCTGTTTCTACTATTACCTGACCTGCAGCTCCAAATCCACTATTAGTGTTTATTTCCCAATCATATGCCGTAATTCCAGTATCACCTGTCGATGATGGAGCTACCCAGCTCAATATCTTTGTTGCTGAGGTCCATGCAATATCAGAAGGTGCACCTGGTCCAGTTAAATCTGAATGTGAATTACTACCTTTGTTGTGTGTTACATATCCATTTACTAAATAGGTATCTTGTGCCTCTACATCCAATGATACTATTTCTACATCTGCTGCTTCAATTATAATAGATGTTATCTCAACTTCAGTTAATACTGAATCAACTTCTTTTATAAGTTTATCACCTATCTCTAACCTTACTAATTCTTTAAATTTATATTTTCCATCCGAATCTTCTTTTATTAACATTGGATGTTCTGATGTTCCTTTTATTTGACCATCATTTATATTGTATATTTTATTACTGAATGAATATGTTACATTCACTACAGTTACATTTTTTTGAGTTTCTCCCAATGAATCAGATTCCCACTCTAAAAAGTTACCATCTGAATCTTCTGATAATCCACTTAGCGAATATCCATTTAATACATCACCAGCACTTAAATCACCAACTTCTACAATTGTTCCATCTGATTTCATTATAGGTGAGTCAGATACTAAACAAAGTGCAGCTGCGTTACCATCATAAGAATCTACCGAATATATTGTTTTAGTTCTAGCTTGATTATAGTTATTATCTGCACCAATGTGGTCATTAAACCCATCTGCAAATGTTACTGATAATGTGTGAGCGGTTGCTCCTATTAATGCACCTGAGTTTGTCATATCTCCTGCGGTTAATGTAATTGAACCACTACCAGCTGCTGCTTGTGAATACGATGCTGATGAAAATAATGATGAACCTCCACCATTATTCGTAACAGACCAATCAAAGTTTTTCTTTTGTTGAGATATTTTAACAAATCTACCACCGGGATTTGTAAATCCTAATACATAATCTTCAGCGGTACTTTCAACAACATATGTAAACCCACCAACTGCACCAACCGCATCTATTGCAAATGCTGACATTGATATGGGAGTTGATGTACTACCAGCAATAGTACCCATAGATTTAGTACTCTCATCTGTAGCTGATGCTAAGTTATTTAAACTTAGTGTATTTCCACTGTTAACTGTTGCCATATTCTATCCCTATATGTTATAAATATCTAATAATGAATTAATCCATTGTTTTTTATCCGAATAATTCGTAATCATATGATTTTTTAGTTTACTAAACCAATCATTTTTTGTTTCATATGATTCACTTAGAATGTTATTATAAATATCATCAAATTCTTTTTTGTTGGAAACCCTATATGGATATTCAAACTCTTTACACCAACTTTCATGTAAAATTGGTAATTTACCCCTATCTATTGCTTCAAATATACTATATCCAAAAGGTTCATCTGTAAATGCTGAATGTGAGATTCCCCAATCCATATTATAAAACTTATCTTTAAAATTTCCATCATAATGATATATTTTTGCTTTATCGTAATTTAAACCAACTGCATTCTTCCAAAAAATGTTAAACTCAAATGAATTAGTAAAAATAAAACATTTTTTATTTTCTAAATAATGTGGATTTTTTCTTCCCTCACACCTAGCTGCATATCCTAATCTGTTTGATTTATTTAAAGGTAAGTTATGTTTAAATTCATAATAATTAGGTATTGATTTATTTTCAACTAAAATATCAAATAAACCCACCCATATGGAATGAGTAGACCATTTGTTTACATCCTTTTCCCATTTTGAATCTAACCACGGATGCCAACCTATTCTAGCATCTGTACCAAGTTGTGATTTTAAAATATGGTCTACTGAATTATGTAGAACATTAGAATGTATCTTATCTTTATTATTTACTATAGCTTTCATTGGAGTATAGTGTCCATGTAATATGTTTATTCTTCTCGCACCATTACAAATATCTTCAAATTTACCAACATTATCACCTTGCCAATGAGCTTCTATTGGAAATTTAAAATCTTCATTACCTTCTGGTTTAGTTCGGTGAATTAATAAAACGGGTCTTACTTTTAAATGTGGTACAATGTTTTCTAAAAAATCATTAACCCACATATCAGTACCAGCATTTACCCAAGGGCCTCCGCCAGTTGTGTAATACACATCGTATATCATATTAATTGGGAATTAATCTCTACCTTTTTCAGCTGATAAGCTTCCTTCTAAATCTTCTACTCTTTTTATAAGTTCTTTATTAGATTCAATAAGTAGAGCTACTATCTTTTCGTATTTTACGGCTTTGTATCCGTTATCTCTTGTTTCTACAATCTCTGGTAAAACTTTTTCTACCTCTTGTGCAATTACACCGATATCTTTTTTACCTTTGAATACTTCGTGCTTATCATTCCATACAAATGTATTACCACTTAGTAATTTAATTTTTTCATTTGGATTTTCAATTGGAGTTATTAAATCCTTATATCTCTCATCAGAAGATGCGAATGCAACAATATCTTCTCCAACATTAAGTGTTTTAGCGATACCAACACCACCAGTTACTTTAAGTGCTCCAGTCGTTTTGGATGTTGATTGAGTTGAGGATGAGAATGTTTTAACTCCACTAAATGTTTGTGTTCCACTTAGGTGTGCCGTATCTGAATCTAAATAAGCTGATGCGATTGTAGTACCTTGCCATACACCACTTGAAATTGTTCCAACCTCTGTGATATCCAAAGCATTAATATCAGCTTTTGTTTGGTCAGCAGTTGACCCATCCTCTACATTTAAATCACTTCTAACTTCAGAAAAACTTCTACCTTCTAAACCATTTGCCGTAAATTTAGCATAATCGTTATCGGCTGCATCTGTATCATCTATCTCTACTAAATTATCATTTGCTATTCCTATAGTTTGAGATGCTAAGTATGTGCCTGTAGCTGTAAATGCAGCTGTACCTAATTCTCTTTTCTCAACTTCTAATGTAGTTCCATTTAAAAATAAAGCAGATGCTTCGGCTGTAGAGTTGGTATCTACATTATGTAAGTAAAGATTTCCACTAACTTTTAAATCACCTGTAAGTTCTAATGAACCAGTTGTTACTGTGTTTGATGTTACGATATGTTCTATAGAATCAGAACCATCATTCTTTTTGAAAAATACTCGTCCATCGTGTGTGTTTATCGCAATTTCCCCTAATGATAGAGCCGAAGTTACTGGAACTTTACCTGCCGTTGATGAACGTTTTAATTTTATCGTTTGTGCCATAATCTACTAAAATTCTATTTAGATTTTAGCTCCTCAATTTCTTTTTTCAACTCTTTGATTGATTCAATTAGTAAAGGAACAATTTTATCATATTTTACTGCAAGGTATCCATTATCTCTTGTATCTACAAGTTCTGGCATTACTTCTTTGATTTCCTGAGCAACTACCCCATAATCCCTACCTTTATAAGTATTTTGTTTTTCTTCATTCCAATCAAAAGTGTTACCACTAATTTTACACACTTTATCTAAAGCGTTTGCGATTGGTTTAATATTTTCTTTTAATCTTTTATCTGAAGATGCGAATGCAATTACATCCCCACCAACATTTATTGTGTTATTTACACCCATACCTCCACTAATTACAATCGAACCATTTGTTTTGGCAGTTGAATCAGTTGTATTTGTAAATGTTATTTGTGCGGATGAAGTAGCTCCGTTATTTGTAACAGATTGTAAAGTTTCAGTTGACATTGAACCTGATTGTACTTCTAAATCATTAAGTACTTCAGTTATACCTTCTGTAAATTGATTTGAACCTGTATCTAATGTTAAAGTTCTGGTTGCTTCTATAGTTCCACCACCAGATATACCACTTCCTGCAGTTACACTTACGGAAGAGTGGTCAATATGTTCGTTTGCTACAAAATTAGTAGTTGTATCGTGGTCTATTTGAGATGAACCACTAACTACTCCGTTAGTTGCTCCAATAGAACCAACCATTCTTCCGAATGAAGCTGATGTTGCGGTTATTGTAGTGGATTCTAAAGTACCACTTACAATCATACTTCCACTAACATCTAATACTGCATTAGGGATTGTATGATTACTACCAATTGCTACTCTTTCATTGTTATCAATGTGAATAGCCATATGGTTATGAGAATTACTTTGACCTAAACCAACAGTATCATCAGTTCCTACATAGGATAATCTAGCCCCTTCTCCATCTACATCTTTTAAAACTATCTTAGCGGCTGCATCTGTTGAAATGAAAGTTGCTAATATGTTTTCACTACTTGTTACGTTTAATTGTTCAGCTCTTACTACTCCATCAATTGTAGCATTATCAGTTACCTTTACATCTTTAAATGAACCACTAGCTGAACCACTAACATCATCGGTTGTTTCTAAAGTTCCACTTACTATTAAACTTCCACTAACATCCAATACTGCATTGGGTATTGTGTGGTTTTTACCTATTGCTACTCTTTCGTTATCATTAACATGAATTGCTAAATGATTATGAGTTGAAGATTGTCCAAATCCAGCAGTATCAGCTGTACCATTATAAGATATGGTAGTTCCTTGTCCTTCTGAATCTTTAATTACTACTTTAGCTGATTCATCGGTTGAAATGAATGTTGCTAATATATTTTCACTACCTGTTATTTTTAATTGTTCAGCTCTTACTACACCATCAATAGTTACATTATCAGTTACTTTTAAATCTTTGAATGAACCACTAACCGTAGCTTCAACTGAACCATCAACTAATAAACCTGTACCATTCCATCTTAAATTACCATCACCTTCTAATTCTCCATTTGTACCAGCAACTACTACCCTATCACTATCAATATCAGTTACAGTAACTGCTTTGAATGAACCACTAAGTGAACCACTTAAGTCACCAGTAATTTCTGTTCTACCATTAACTCTAAGTACATCTGATGCGAATGTTAAGTTTGCCGAAGAATCAACTCCATGTGTAGAGTTAAATAGGGTTACTTGATTATTTACCCCACTACCACTAATGATAGAATCACCATCATCTAATAATAGAGTTTGTTCTGAACCACTTTGTCCAGCAATCCATCTATCAGTTGTTCCATTCCATAGGATTGAACCTGATAATACATTTGGTGCAGTTGCATCATTAGCGTAAATTCCAGCTAATACCGATGCTCCACCATAATTAATGTTTATAATATTGTCAGCTACATCTAATGTAGTTGTATTTGTAAATGTTCTAGTTCCAGTTACTGTTAAGTCACCAGTAATAATTGTATTATCATCAATGGTAACAGTACCTCCAGCTGAATCTATGGTTAGATTTCCACTATCGGTATCTATTTCGTTATCACCCGTAATACCAACATTGATATTACCAGCATTTAAACCTGTTGTTGTTATATCAGCACTTGCGGATATTGTTGATTTTGCAGTTACTGCTCCAACTAAAGTTGAAGCTGCAGATGCTTTAAAGTATCCACTTATTTCTACATCTGGGTCTGCTTCAGAACCACCTGTTTGTGAAAACAATACATCTCTATTTGTATCTACTACAATTACATCAGTTCCATCTTCTTGTATTGTTATACCTTCCTTACCATCAATTGTAACATTTCCACTATTTGTGGATGTTACTTCTACTCCAGTATGCCCATCTACTGATATTGAACCAGCTTCTGAATCTATTGTTATATTTCCAACAGATGTGTTTATGTTTGTTGCTCCATCTACATCAATAGATAAAGTTGAAGTACCATCTATAGTAATCGCACCACTAGCATCTATATCTAATGTAGTTGAATCAATATCTATCGGTTTATCTGCAGTTGTACCTATACTAATAGATGTTGCTGAATCTATATTTAATGCTCCACTAGCATCTATATCTAAAGTACTAGCATCTATATCAATTGCTACATCGGATTCTACACCTATATCAATACCACTACTACCATCAATTGTAATTTTACCACCATCAGCATCAATATCAATTGCTCCAGCTGATTGTACGGTCATATTACCACTTGTAGTATTATTTATCGTAAGATTACCAGCATCCGTAGTAAAGTTTGAGTTACCAACACCATCTAATGAAATTGTTGATGTTGAATCTACAGTTATTGCTCCAGTAGCATCTAAATCGAATGTAGTAGAATCTACAACGATTGGTTTATCGGTTGTTGTACCAATATTGATTCCTGTTTCAGAATCTATACTTAAAGCGCCTGATGAAGAAATTGCGGTTGAACCTTCACCATTAATTGTAATATTTCCACTAGCATCTATATCTAAAGTACTAGCATCTATATCGATTGGTTTATCGGTTGTTGTACCGATATTAATTCCTGTTTCGGAGTCAATACTCAATGCACCTGATGATGAAATTGCAGTAGTTGATTCTCCGTTAATTGTTATTGCTCCAGTAGCATCTACATCTAAAGTAGCTGATGATGATAAATGGAGATATCCACTTGCTCCTATATTTAAAGTAGAAACTTCAATATCCATTGGTGCATCCCCAACATGACCGATGTTAAATCGATTTGCATCTAAAGTTATAGTTGAACTTGCATCTACATCAAATGTACTAGCATCTATATCAATTGGTACATCTTGTGCAGTACCTATTGTAATTGAGTTTGTAGAATCTAAACTTAATATCCCACCAGCATCTACATCGAATCTACTAGCTGCATTTAAATCAATAAATGTATCTGAATCGAAATCAAAATGACCTCCACTAGCGGATATTGCTCCACTAACATATAAATCATTCCATCGTTGTCCATCTGAACCTAAGTTAAAACTATTACTTGAATCGGGAACTATTGAAGAGCTAATATCAGCTTTGAATACGATATTGTCAGTAGCATCATCACCGAAGTCTAATCCACTACCCCCCATTGTAATGTTACCACGTATCGTTGCGTTACCATCTAATAATAAATTAGAGCCACTAAAATCACCAGTTGTGTGAATTGAACCCGTATTTATTTTATCTACTAAAGCTACTCGGTACGTCCTATTATCCGAACCACTTATTACTATAGTGTTCGAAGTAGTGTGAAATATTGGTTCAGCGTATGCCAATGAACCTGTTTCACTATCTAATCCCTGTTTTAATATTAATATCGCCATCTAATCTGAAACCCTATATAGTTGTTATAGTAATAAATATACCATTTACAAATTAACCAAAAAAAAATCCCCTATATAAATAGGGGACTCTTTACTTTATAAGTAATTTTTAATATATTAATTAAAATTCACCACCATCTAAGGTTATTGTAAGTGCTGAAATATCAGTACTTGATACCAATTGTTTTGAACCATTGGTTACAACTAATTGAGAAGCGGATAGTCCACTAACGATTACATTATTAGCAATTGTTAAGGTTGTACCACTCTCTGATAGTATAGAATCAGTAATTACACCATCTGCAGAGAATTTAGTTATCTTCCCAGCAGTATCAGTACCATTACCTACAATTACTCTAGCTTCAGAACCTAATGCTCCAGCTATCCAATAATCTTCACTAGCATCCCAAAGTAATGAACCTGATGTTCCAGTTCCAACTGCATCACCTACTAATAAACCAGCATCAGCTGCTGTTCCAGCGTAGTTTAACTCTAATATATTATCACCAATAGTTACATTAGTTGAATTTACAAAAGTTTTTGTACCATTTACTAATAAATCACCAGTTACTGTTATATCACCAGGGAAAGTTGTTACTGTATCACCATTACCTACTGTCAGTGCATTACTACCAATTGCTGCATTTAAAGCAGTTTTTACATTTGCTGTACTTGTTGGTGTTGCTCCTGATGTAACATTTAATGCCGTTAATGTTTCTGCTACAGTTAAACCTTCTACTTCCGTTCCATTAATTCTTAGGAAGTCATCATCTGCAACTGCATCATTAGCCGTTAAAACATTTCCATCGGAAATACCTTTTGCTAATGCTTTTACAAATGCAAGATTTGTTACTTCCGTATCCATTACTGCACCTGCTGAAGTTACATTTGTTGTATCTGTTACATCTGCACCAGTTTCTATACCATCTAATTTATCATGGTGAGTAGTACTCATTAAACCAGCGATTGTATCGGATGCTTCAGCGATTATAACGTTATTACCTGTTGATGAGTTAATTGTAATCTGAGCTGCTGCTGTTGTTCCTGATAAATCAGTAGCAACGTTTGCATTTGCTCCATCTGCAACATTAATAATTGTTCTAATATTTGCTGCAGTTAATGCACTTGGTGCAGCTGCTCCACCTGAGATGTTACCTAATATTGTATCATCTGCGATATTAGCGAGTTTTGCTAAAGTAACACCACTATCTTTAATTCTTACTTTACCTGCACCATCAGTTCCAGATAATTCAATTGTTGAATCATCTACTGTTACTTCAACTTCATCAGCGTTAACTGTTATACCATCACCACCAATAACGTTTACTGTAGCATCTCCAGAAGTAGCTCCGCCAGTCATACCAGCTCCTGCTACTACTGATGTTATATCTCCAGTTGCGAATGTTAATGATGATTGCATATAGGTAGCTAATCTACTCATTGTAGCTTTTCTGTTAGTACCACCGGCACCATCATCTACAATCATTAAATCTGCATCTACTAAAGCTGCACCTATATCAGTTCCACCATCTATTTCTAATGCTGCTAAATCTACTTTTCCAGCAGTTGATATTGTTGATAATTTAGAATCACCAATTGAACCAGCTAAATTTGAAGCTGCAATTGAACCAGCTAACATTGCGTTAGTAATACCACCTGCTTTAACTCTTAATGTATCAGAATCTATTTCTATGGATGAATCATCAACGTTTACTTTTAAATCTTCACCATTTACTCCTAACCCATCTCCAGCTACATCTGAAGCGTCAAAATCAAATGTTATTTCTGAATTATTTTCGTTGTTCAATGTAAATGAACCACCAGTTTTTAAACCATCACCAGCAGTTAATGTTATTGTTGAATTTTCAATACCAGCTAATGAAGATACTTGTGCAGATGAAGATACAACACCTGAACCTTTGAAATCAATCTGTCCATGTGCTAATGTTACATCTGTGTTACCACCATGCCCTAAAATTGTTAATTTTTGTGCATCGGTTTCGTAGTAAGGAATACCGTCAACTGAGTGGTCAAAATCCGTTCCTGTTAAGTCTGCTGCGGTAGCAGAACCTGTTAATATTTTGTTAGATGGAGTTAATACATTTCCTTCAACCCCAACAAACAGTAAACCCTCTTGATGTACCGATAAGTCAGATCCCGAAGCGATGATTAATTCACCATTAATCGGGGTTATGTCTTTAATACTCTCGAGTTTACCTCTTCTATGTTTAATAGTTTGAGCCATAATTTTATTTTTTTCTCGTTTTGTTAATTAAATTTAATTGTAACCATTTTATTAGAGTATTTACCCCGATTAAATCCTATTTAGGATTATGTTTATAAATATATGATAGTTAAACTTCACCACCATCTAAATTTGTTTTTTGTATAGCTTCTGTAAAATGAACTGAACCTGTATTTAATAATATATCACTACTACTTCCAGCACTAAGTCCTAAACCAGCTAATGAACCCGTATCTACGTTTAGAGTTGCCTCTCCACTAATAGCTCCACCACTTAAACCAAATCCGGCTACTACTGATGTTATATCACCAGTACCAGCAATTGCTGTTAAATCAACACTCATTGATATTTGGTCAGAGCCACTTAAGTCTTGTCCAAATAATTGTAAATTATTTCCACTTAATGATGCTGATATAAATGAACCTGTAACATAACTAAATGGTTTAAATGTTACTGTATCTACAAATGTATTTTCATAATCTGCAGGTAATACATTTGCTTGAAATAAAGAACCACTATCCTCTACCCAAAGAATTTGTTTATCTGAAAAGTAATTTACAGAAGTTGCATTCATGACAGATGCAGAAACATATGTTTTAAATGCTCCTTTAATTCTATCAACATCTGCCAATACTATATTGGAGTTTTTTGCTGATGTAGAAAGTTGTACTTTTGAACTGAATGATGGCATAATCTTATTTTTCCTTTTATTAACTTGGTATTGAACCTGAACTTTCTGTTATTCTTATTAATACCGAACTAGCGGCGTTGTGACCTTTTCTTCCTATTACGAAGTGTTTATCGTATCCATTTATTGAACCACTTGTATCTAATAAATGTACAACAGAGTTTTCTATTCCGAATCCTCCACCATCTGCATTTACACTCATTACATATTCACCAGTAGTAGAACCACCAAATGAATCTCTCATCAATGTTGGTATTCCTATCATATCTGAACCTGATGGTGCTATTACAATGTATTGCTCTGCTGTATTACCCATTGTGTATGGAGCGGATGAACTGATAACAGTATCTAAATCCGAACCACTTAGTATTGCAACTCTTGTTGCGGTTGCTCCACCTGCTAAACTTAATGATGCATCTCCTAATGATGAACTTATTAATCTCATAGGTGAAGTTGCATTGGTTGTAAATCCAGTTATCTCAGGTGGTGTTGAACCATTTACTGTATTTATACCCATCGCCCCATTATAGTTAGAACTTAAACCAGCATCACTTCCGAAATTCGAACGATATATATAAACTTTACCATAATCCGCAGATTGTGCAATTGTAAAGCTTCTATTACTATATGCTTGTGATTTTCCAAATTGGTCTGTTATAGTTACACTATAAAAATATTCTCTAGCGGTTGCGTTTCCAGTTAAATGTAATCCTATAGATGATGAATTAGCGTTTGAATAAACTAACTCTACATCAGAACCACTTAATGATGCTGAGAATGGAGTATCCGATTCATCATCTGAAACACTCATACTTACCATAGTTACACCACTTAATGCTAAATCTGTTTCAAACTTAGCACTTTGATTTGTAAATGCTATTGATGGTACTTGGTTAGCAGCTACACTAGCTGTAAAGTTTTCCTCCGTTGTTGTACCGAATGTATTTGTAGCTATTACACTTCCACTTATAGAATCAGCTGATGATGTAGTAGAACCACTTAAATCGGTTTCTATTGTTAATCTACCATTTGATGAACCTATATCAAATACACCACTACCACTATTCATAGTCCATGTTACGGATTGATTAGCCGAAAATGCTGCTATTGTACCACTTCTACCATTTGTACTTACCCTTAAACTATCTCCATCTTCTGCAGATTCTATTATGTAAGGTCCTCCTGACCAGTTATCACTAATAGATGGTGGTGTATCATCAGTTATTGGAATTGTAATTGTAGCTTCGTTTGAAGCAGTATTATAAGAATCTCTAATTCTTACTGTATATTGATATTCGTTTATTAAATCAGAATTTATATGTACTCCATTTTTTCTAGTCACTGCGCCTGTACCACTACATTGAAATGCATCGTTGGTTGGGTCATTATGTGATGTACCACCATATGAAGCGCTTGATACATTTGCGTTATCTAATTCTAATTTATGTAACGTAAAGTCACTAAATGTTATTGTATCCCCTTCGTTATCTGTAGCTGATATTGAACCAACAGATGCTCCATTGGAACTATTTTCACTAATTGATGATAGTGTTTGATTATTTAAAGTTGGATGTACGTTATCTGTAACGTTAACAGTAATTGGTATTAATGTTTGCCCTATAACACCCTGTGATGCTGATAGGAAATGTTCATCTGATGCCGTAACACCAAACGTATATTGTTGTTTAACTTCATAATCCAATGATTCAGTAACCTGAATTATATCAACGTAAGTTGCTTTTATATCAGCTTTAAAATGTGCATCTATTGATGAAGTTGTTATCGTAATAGTATCACTTTCAGCATCTGTAAAATATATTCTTTTTACAGTTGTATTAGCTGGAGAATTTTCATTTAGATTTGAAGTTACTGATGTTATTACGTTACCACCTGTTGAACCTTCTCTAAATTTAGGTGCGGTATTAGGTGTTACTCTAACATGAATTGTTTTATTTGTAGAACCATTAAAGGTATCTGTTGCTTTTATTAAGAATGGATGAGCTCCACTAGCAAATACTGATGTATTTGTATTTATGGATGATGTTGTTCTTGCTCTAGCCGTAATTACACCTGTCGATGGATGTATTGCAAACTTATCAGATGAATATCCACTTTGAGTAGCAAATGTTATTGTTTGTCCTTCTGCGTCTGTAGCTGATAACGTTCCTATAATAGAATTAGTATCTTCATATTCATCTATACTAAATGATACAGAATTAATTGTAGGTGAAGTATTCGGAAAAAATACTGCTTCTACGAAATCCATTACAGAGCCACTTGTTCCAAAGTTAGTGTTATAAACACCACTTGGTAAATCTGTATTTGATATTGTTCTATCTCCATCGAATCCAATTGATGATGATACTTGAGAACCACTTATATATCCTAATCCACCAAGTTGACCTGCTCCACTAACTATTCCACTATCTATTCCAGTTATATAAGAACCAGTTGCGGATGCCAATTGATTTACTCTTACATCATTTGAAGCCGTATAAGTATTTAATGATGTATTTGGTTCTGATGCGGAAATAAATCCTAAATCAGTTATTTGTTTTGAACCACTTATAGTTCCAGCAGAAGCTGCACCGCTTTCTGATACAAATCCTAATGATGTAATTTGTTCAGATGAACTTATTAACAAAGAACCAGTAAATATATTTAAATGCTCTACAGATGCTTCTGCTGAACCTTCTAATACTGCTCTTATTGTTACACCACCACTACCCGAACTTATAGTTACATTTGTACCACCTATGAAAGCTGGTCTATCGGGAATATCTGTATAAATTACCTGACCCGAACCACTTAATAGTCCAGCTGGTAGTTGTTCTGATGATGAAAGTATATTACTTCCACCTAATAATTGAATTGAAGATGAAACTATCCCTCTACCTGATAGTTCTATATTTTTTAATTGTGAACCATCTCCTCTAAAGTTTAGAGCTGAAATTTCAGAACTTGCAGTTACCGAACCTTGGACTTCTAAGGAACCTGTATGTTGAAATGAACCACTTACTTGAAAATCTCCACTAACTGCGGAGGCGGTTACTACACCTTGTATTTGTTTACTTTTAATTAGTGTTGCCATTATCTACTTACTATCTTTCCTCTTATTTCAAAATCATCTGCTATAATATCTGTTGGTTCAGATACTATAGGTTGATTAAAAGTAACCTTTATATCATTACCATCCTCTACTATTGAGTATGAGTTGGCTTTTTGCTTAATTGTTTGTAAATAAATATCAACGTAATCAGAAGAAACATCAAATTTCACTTCTTCATATGTAAATTTCTTATTTAAGAGTGTCAATGTAAAGACACTTCCATCCAAACTAATGGAATTTGGGATATGAGATGTTACAAAAGAATCGCTAAATATATTCTGTATTAAATCCCTAACCGCCCCTTTATTACTATGAGGTGTTATAATATTTGGTTTTTTTCTACTCATATTTTATCGATATCCCCCTCTATTAATACTACATCACTACCAACTAATACATAGGGAAAATTTGCTTTTTTGAAATATATCACCAAATCATCATTTATTTGTGAAAATATGTAATCTACTTCTAATATAAACTGCCCATTTATAAATACATCAAATTTAGAATGGTCTTTTCTTAGTTTTTCAAATCTTGTATCAAAGTCTCTTAATTTACAATTAGTAGCTTTCCATATATAATGTAAATTATCAGTAGCTAAATCAACCTCATCTAATTGAATTTCATTAGGAGCGTTAATTTGAGCTAATAAATTTTTTATTTCCTTTACACTCATAATTCTATATATTTTCCAGTTATACCAATTTCATCACTACTACTAAGTATATAACCAAGAGATGATGTGGTTGCTATTAAATCAGCTGGATATGAACCACCAACTTCTAATGAACCAGTTGTAACTGTAAATTCAACTGCATTAGCCGAACTACTTACTGCAAAACTATATTTCTTATTATCAATTAACAAACCATTAACATATACTCTGAAGTACTCATCTACATTAAAACTCCCATCCAATGATGGTGGTAATTTAGGTACTTCTATATTTTCTAATCTAAAAGTATCATCATCAACAACACTTCCTGTCCCAGAACCTCTCATTCCTAAGAAATCTAAAACATCACTATATTGGTTAACAGTTGATTGTTTACTTAATGTTGTATTACCACCAGTTAAATCAGCTTCGATACCAAATGATACTCGTTTTGGAGTATATTCTTTTGCCGTTGTAGGTCTGTTATCAAACTCAGCTGGAAGTAGATATGCGTTAACTGCCATCGTAAATGTAGTTCTAACAATACGTTCACTACCCTCACCCACTTCGGTTTGATTATCAAATGAATCAATTCTTACTCTAAATTTATATTTTTCTTTATCACCCCAATATTCATCTGTAGCGTATTGGAATGCTTCTACAATCTTATTCATATGTTCTGTGAAGTTTGACCAAATCATTACTTCATATGAAATTGTTACATAATCAGGAATAGATACATTGAATGCTTCTCTATTTGGATTAACTCCATTCATAAGAGAAAACTTATCGTATTTTTGTTTTGAATTATATTTTGTTAAAGTTGGATATGAAACATTTCTATTCATAGTATTTGCAAAAGAATCATCTCTACTTATACTATTTCTCTTATACATTACCAATGGTATTTGTATTTTTCCTCTAACATCTCGTAAAAAACCATCTTTAGAAGCAGCTTTCCATCTTTCTGGATTACCATATATTAGTGGTACTTTAACCTTAGTACCATTTTCTTCAACATCAGGAATAACAACGTCTGTCATATATTCCATCATAGCAAAATCAATATCATACAAAGTTATACCAACCTTATTTTGATTTTTATGAGAAAATTGCTGTCCTCTATTTTTTATTTTTTTTAACGGGTCGTTTGCCATTATACTATTCTACTTTCTATATTTAATTGAGAACGTCTACTCATAAATGTTGAACAAATTATAGAGAATCTATTTCCACTTCTTCCTCCTATCATTTGGTCCTCTTTAACATTACTTATTTCAAAATATGCTTCATTATGAAAAATGATATCACCAATTTCAGGATATACATCCTTAGTTGATAATGTATGTCTATTAAATCTATATTCTACATTTTGTGCAGTATCCGGTCCAAATCCTTCATAATTTGTAACAGAATCTTCTCTCTCAATAACTGCATTTACATTAACACCACTATGGTATGATTTAGCCAATGATTCTCCATACAGATTTGTCTTACTTTCACCAATAGAAAGTTTAAAAAACTGAATAGTTGTTTCTATTACGTCATCTACTAACTCAGATGATATCTTCTCAAAAAAAGATATATCATTTGCTGTTAAAAACCTTGCCATAATTTATCCTATATAAATGTTTAATGGTATTTTGGATACTACCCTTTGTTGAGCATCCGCTTGGTCTGCCTCACTAGCATAACGTTCTTTATCCGAAATATCATTTAAATTATCTCTCAGTTGTTCTATAAGAGAATCCTTTTCACTCTGTGCTTCTGCTCTTAAAGCTGCTCCATCTAAATTTACTTCCGAACCAGGTATTGGTACAGAAGAATATTTTTCTCTAATTGCTCCTAATAACTCTTTAGCTAATGCTAGTGAGTATTTTCTAATCCATTGTTTACCAACATCATTAATTCTACTATAAATATGAAAATCATACTCTGTATTTGAATAATCTGCTATAACACCATCAGTAACTAATGTAGATGATGAATCAAATTCTTCTTTTACAATGTATTCAAAAAATAATTCATATTTGTGTTTTGGATATGGAAATATTTTTATTTTATTATTTACTATATTAAATGAATGTGCTGATTTTCTAATCTGGTCATTAAATTCTATACCTTGTACTCTTAGTAAATCTTCATATACCGGCATCATTATAAATTGAGTACCCGGTGATAATCTACTCATACCCATATCATTCATCATATTCATTGTTCCATTACCACTATGAGAATACGGGTCATAAAATCGTTGCATCGCAGGAGAAGCTTCATAAAATACTTTAGTAACATTTAATCGTTTTCCACTTTCAGATACAGCTCCAACTAATTGTTGTAAATCATAATCTTGCGAACCACTATCAACTGTTATAGAACCTTTTTTTACATCAGTTCTACCCCCAACATTAGCATATGTACCATACGCTTGAGATATATCTATTAAATTTGATAAAGGATTACCTTTAACGTTTTTCTGAGTATAATTTGAACCTGTACTTTGTCCTTGAAGTGAGGTAAGATTATTTTTGATTTGAAATTGATTTACCTGTGCGGAATATTCTGATACAGATTCTTCAAAACAAGCGAAAAAACTTAAATCAACTAATTCAACATCTATGATTGGATATCCCAATCTTTTAGCACACCAAGATGCTACTTTCGGTCCATCAGTTTGAAAATCTGAATCCGTGTCATATATTCCAAATGGTGTTGAACCTGATATTACGTTCTCAACAGAACCTGTCCAAAAATTACTCATATTTATCTCCTATAATAGTTTGCCTCCTATATAAATATCAAATTAAATCTTAATTGAAAAAAAAGACACAAAAAAAGGGGAAACTTACGTCTCCCCTTAATTTATTTAAGATTTAATACTAATTAAATAGCGTTTAAGTCTTTAACATAGATTTTACCATAGAATTCTGGTCTTACCATCTTCTTAGCGTATCTAGTCATTACACCTCTTCGAGGAGTAAAGTTAGCTGGGTCATATACCAACGGAGTCATAATTAATGGTACATATGGTGCATAAACTGCTCCACTTTCAAGGAAGTTTGTTCCTTTAAAGCCCATTAAGATTTCGTTAGAAGTCATATATGGGTTTTTGTACACTGTGTATCTGTTAGATAATGCTCCTACTGCACTTACACCAGCTGCGAATGTCATCGCGTCTTGTCCAGCGTTTACAGAGAAACCAGGAATCGATTCTAAGATAGTACATACGTCAGGACTAGCCACAACGAAATTAGCACCACCTCTAAGAGTCAATGCATGAATCTTATTAGATACTTTGTTTAATTTAACACCTAAAGTAGCGAACCAGTTATTTTTCTGATATGCAACTGAAGCGTTTGGTGCAGTCCAACCTGTTCCATCATACTCTTGTCCTATAGTAGCTGACCAGTACTCAGTTGTTAAAGCGTTACTTTTTAACATATCTAAGATTTCTAAGTCAATCTCTAATGAGATGTACTCAGATAACATAGAAGTTAATTCAGCTTCAGCATCAATTGAGTGGTAAGCGTTAAGGTCTTGAGCAAGTTCTGGAGTCCATACTGCTTTCAACTTTCTAGTCTTAGCAACGATTGCCTCAGATTTCAATTCAAGATCGATTTCTGGGATATCAAGTACAGTTCCAGCGGAATCTGGTGAATTTAATACTGGTGCTCTATCTTCAAAATCACCTCTGTTACCAGAACCTGGTACATTAGCGAAGTTTACTGATACTGCATCTAAACCAGCATCAGAAGATGCAGATACGATAAATACAGCGTTAGCTCCAGCGATGTGTGCGAATTCACCGACTGTTTCCTTCACAAGTCCACCAACTTCATCACCAACAGTAAATGCTTTTATTGCATCCTTGTCGATAGTAGATGATATATTTGCGTGAGGAATAGTAATCTTAATCAACTCATTAGCTGCTAATGAAGCAGTATATCTACTGTCGTGATTAAGGTCAACCATACTAGCAGTTGCAACAGTTGTGTTTCCACTTGCTACATCTATAGATTGGTCATTTAACGTATAGCCGTATCTACCAGCTCCGTATAAACCATTTTTAGCTACGTTGGTTGAACCTTTGTCCGTACCATCTCCACCGAAAATAGATTTACTTTGGTAAGGTTGTTGTGAACCTGTACCCATTTGTGCACCATTATATTTAAAGTCTAAGTAAAATATTAGACCTGATGGTAAGTTCATTGGTTGAACAGATACAAAGTTTTTTGCACTTATTTCTCCAAAGATTCTTCTTACCAATGGTAAAGCTACACCATTCCACTCTTCATTTCCTGAATTTGCGGAAGTAGCATTTGCTTCATCAAGCAGTTGTTTTGCTTGGTTTTCTAAAAGAACACTCATTTGAGATTGTTCTCTTTCGTTTAAACCTTCTAGAAGTCCAGTTTGTTCCCACTTGTTTTTTAAACCACGAGTTTGTTCAAGCATTACTGCTTGGGGATTCTTTCCTTCCATAAGTTTAGATAAATCAAAATTTGCCATTTTTTCTCTCCTTATTAGATTAATTAATTATTTAATGTTTGCTAACTTTTTAAATCTGTTAGCTACTTCGTTACTTTCAGAAATAATTTCTTTCTTAGGAGCAGTAGACTTAGTTACTTTAGACGCAATGCCTTCTGTAATTTTAGTTTTCTTTGTGTTATCTCCACCGAATTTCATAGATTCTGCTAATGTAGCGAATACTAGTTTTACTTCTCTTACAGATTTTGTTCTGTCAAGAGTTTCAACAACTTTTACTTTTTGCTCATTATTCAATGCGTATGAACGGAATAATTTGTTTGCATAAAGTAATTTTGCATTTAAAAGATTTACTTCATTGATTGTTCCTTGTAATTCTTTGATAGTAGCGTATGCTTCTTCAAGTTCTTTCTCAGATTCATCAACTTTGTTTTCTTCCACTTCATTAGATTCTTCTACTTCTTCGGATTCATCATCCTCACCGTAGCCCATCTCTTTCAAGATTTCATCTAAGTCAATGTCATCATCTTCTTCTTCTTCAGCCATTTCCTCTTCTTCAGATTCTTCAGCTTCCGCTTCAGCTGGAACTTCTTCTTCATCTTCTTCGTAAGTTTCTTCAACTTCTTCTTCAGATTCTTCAGATAGTTCAGCTTCTAATTCTTTGATAATAGATTCTAAGTCTAGTTCTTCATCCATTTCATCTTCATCAGATTCCATTTCTTCTTCACCATGCATTTCATCTACATCTTCATCGCTTTCTTCATCGTCTGTTTCAGTTACAGTAATCGTAGTTGCTTCATCTACTTCATCAGCTTCTTCATCTTCTTCAGACCCTTCGGATACTTCTTCTGATTTTTCAGATACAGTTTCAGTTGATTCTTCAACTTCTTCTTTATCTTCTTCTTCAGTTACAGTTTCTTCAGTTACTTCTGATTCTTCAGTTACTTCTTTAGCAGTTTCTTCAACTTTTTCTTCACTTACTTCTACATTTTCTTCAACCTCTTCTTCATCTTCTTCTTCTTTCATTTCTGATTGAAGTTTCTGAGATAGAATAGATTGTAAACGTGGAGTAAATGCTTCCTCTAATGCTATTTTAGCATTAGCGATTGCAGTTTCTTTTACAGCTTTTGCGTCAGCGATGGCTTCTTTTAATAATTTAGAATTTGCCATAATTGCCTTCCTTTTTGTTTTCCTGAAAATATTGGGATTCTCAATAGAGTTAGGTCGGTTGTTCGGTTACCTCATAGTAATGGGTATTCATTAACCAACTAAATAATAAAACACACATAGATTAGTGTGTTACTTAGTATAAGTATCATAATTGTTGAAAAAACGTAAATTACTTACGTCTACTACCTTTTTTCTTTTTCTTTTCGAATATTCTGATTGAAGTATCACCACCTTCTATTTTTTCTAATAGAGTTAATTTGTTCTGAGCTCTTACTGCTAATTGCTTTTCTCTTCTTCGAACTGTGGTTGGTTTGGTGTAGGTTTGTTTTTCTCTAAGTAATTGAAGATGTCCTGAATCCTCTATTTTTCTTTTAAATAATCTTAATGCTTTTTGTATGTTCCCTTTTTGAACTTGTACTGAAACCTGTTTTTTGTTTGCCACTCTAATTTATTTAAGTTTTTTTTCGATATAATCCATATCTATACGAATTCCATATCCAGCCCCTTGAAAATCATAAAATGGTTTAAATTTAATTTTGGTTTTCTTTTCAGCCCAATTAGCTAATTGTTTAGTTATATCATCCTTTGATATTTTACCCAATTGGTCTATCTTATCTAAATCAACTGATTTTCTTGGAATAAATTGTATTACATTATGTTCTTTAGCGTGTACTAAAAAATCAGGAAATACTGATGGTAATTCAGCATTCTTATCTTTAGATTGTAATACTATCTTTCCTTCGTTAAGTATAGATGTAAGTTTTATCATTTAGCTAAATTAAATAATTTTTCTTCAGCAGCTCCATTACTTCTGTAATCGTAGTGTTTTGGATTTATTTTAAAATCAGATAATCCCTTTTCTATGAATTTTCTGTATGATTTCTTTCCTAATTTTTTTTCTATTTTAGATAAGGCATCATAAAATTTAATTTCAGATTTACCAACTTTCTTTTTAAGTTGAATGATTTGATTTTTATCTTCTTTAACCACCGATTCACCTTTTGGTACACAATTAGGAACTTGCTTCCCTCCTTTGGTTTTCATACCAACTTGTTTGTGAGTATCCCAACATGCCTCGTTTACTGATTCAAATGTTTTCTTCTTAGATTTAGATACAATTTTTAAATCTTTTTCTTTTGCTAAGATATATTTTTCAAATCTTCCATCTTTACCTAAGTTAACTTTGTATTCACCATTATCATATCTAACTACATCACCAACAAACTTTTTCTTATATTTAGGGTCTATCCATTGAACTCTTGCATCGTAAAACTTTGGATTCATTCTTTCGTTTACTGATTCACCGAATCCATAAACATATCCACCTTTGTGTAAACTGTTAACGAACTTTGCTAAATCTTTTTTGTTTCTGAAAATTTGGATATCGAAGAAATCACTACCATCTTTGTGTTTCTTTTTACCATCGTGGTAAGAGATTGTATATTTTGATTTACCAATACCATCTTTTTGGTAGTATCTTTTTTTACCTTCGTTTATTGATTCTTCCAATCCTCTGATGTTCTTTTTTACTATCATTGTAATACCACCTAAGTCCTTTGCCCATTTTTGAGCATCTTTCTTATTTGCATATGCAGCAGTTGCTACTGGCTTTACACCTTTTTTTGGAGAGTGTAATACAACATAAGCTTCATTGACATTTTCTCTTTTCATAAGTTTGAATGCCGTATGACCCATCATTGCGATACCACCCTTAACAAACTTATTTTTATTAGATTGTTGTTTAAGTGCATCGTATACTTGAACTATTAGATTTGCAGATTGCATATCTACTCTTACTTTCTTTTTTGATTTGGTATCAATTACTAAAGCGTTTTGTCTATCTTTTACAATTTTTCTTAATTGAATGATAACATCGGGTTCTTTAGCTTCGTTTACTGATTCAGATTTCTTTCCTTTTTTACCTTTAGCTTTATATCCACTTGCAAATGCAGCTTTTCTTTGAGCATTTGATGAAAATCCTTCTTCTTCTACTTCTTTATCATCATCATAGCTTCTGAAGTTTCTATCCATATTTTCCTTTTCTATCTTCGACATATTAAACTCCGATTTTAGAATAAGTTTCCATATCACCCAATGCTTTTAGTGCTCTCTTTCGTGCACTTTCGAATTCTCTACTATATCTACTTTGAGAACCACCTTTTTGTAATCTTGATGTTTGAGTAGATATATTTTGTATTGCTTTTACATTAGGATTCTTTTTCATCTTAGGTGCAGCTTCATTTGTAGTAGTACCTTCATAGATAGATTTAAGATACTTAATGAAATCTTTATCATTACTCATCTTTTTAAATTCGTTATCCTTAAATACGTTCTTTACGAAATCTCTAACATCTTTTGAATCTTGTCTGATTTGGTCTATTGCTCCGAACATACCTTCTTTTATTCTTGTAGTGATGTTTCCTGAACTATCTCTTGTAGCTACAGCCACTTGCTCTTCTTCTAACTTTGAATCACCACAGCCTCCTTCAGTTACTCCACCACATCCACAACCACAATCTTCTTTAGATTCGTTTTTGAACGGATTAAATAAACCTCTCTTATTTACTTCCTT